>Ga0265797_10009241_pt1 | contig 12884 bp, 10 predicted proteins | sample P2T30metagenome_FD_192433 | JGI IMG/M metagenome (GOLD analysis project Ga0265797, IMG submission 192433) | Plant litter microbial communities from East Loma Ridge, Irvine, California - P2 T30 | ecosystem: Environmental > Terrestrial > Plant litter > Unclassified | place: USA: California... | reverse complement strand
AAGCGCGCAAGCAGCCGACGCCGGCCGACGCCGTGAAGAAGGTCCTGGCCGACAGCGGCAAGCCGACCGCACCGGAAGCCGGCGTCACGGTCAAGGACATGACGATCGGCAGCGGCGATGCCAGCTTCCCGATCCACGTCTACACGCCTGAAGGCAAGGGCCCATTCCCGGTGATGGTGTACTACCACGGCGGCGGTTTCGTGATCGCCGACACCAAGGTGTACGACGCAACCCCGCGCGCGCTGGCCAAGATGGCGAATGCGATCATGGTGTCGGTGGATTACCGCCGCGCGCCCGAGCACAAATTCCCGGCCGCCCCCGACGACGCCTTTGCCGCCTACCAGTGGGTGCTGGCCCATGCCAAGGAAATCAACGGCGACCCGAATCGCGTGGCGGTGGGCGGCGAGAGCGCCGGCGGCAACCTGGCGACCGTGGTCTCGATGATGGCGCGCGATAAGAAAGTGGCGCTGCCGGTGCACCAGCTGCTGGTCTACCCGGTCGTCAACGACGACATGAACACGGCCTCGTACAAGACGAATGCGAACGCCAAGCCGCTCAACAAGCCGATGATGGCCTGGTTCTTCAAGCACTACGGCGGCGATCCGAAGAGCCCGTACGCGCTGCCGATGAAGGCCACGTCGCTGAAGGGCTTGCCGCCGGCAACCATCGTCGCGGCCGAGATCGACCCGCTGCTGTCCGAGGGTAAAGCCTATGCGGACAAGCTGAAGAAGGATGGCGTTGCTGTGAACTACAAGGAATACAGCGGCGTGACCCACGAATTCTTCGGCATGGGCGCGGTGGTGCCGAAGGCGAAGGAAGCGGAACAGTTCGCGGCGGACGAACTGAAGAAAGCGTTTACAGCGAAAAAATAAGCGCTGCTATCGGCCCGTCGGGAAACCGGTGGGCTGCCCAGCGATTCTCCGGTGCTTGATGTACGATGCGCAATATTGAGCAAAGCGCCACATCACCCACCGGAGAACCCATGAACAAGACCGTCCTGCGCGCGCTGGCTGCCGCCTGCGCAGCTGCCTGCATCGCTACCCCTTCCCTTGCCGCCGCACCGATGGCGAAAACGCCCGCCCCCGGCTACTTCCGCCTGATGCTCGGTCAATTCGAAGTCACGCCGCTGTCCGACGGCACCGTCGACCTGCCGGTCGACAAGCTGCTGAGCGACAAGACCGAGCAGACCAACGCCACGCTGGCCAAGGCTTACCTGAAGGCGCCACTGGAAACCTCGGACAATGCCTTCCTGGTCAACACCGGCAAGAAGCTGATCCTGGTCGACACCGGCGCCGGCGTGCTGTTCGGGCCGACGCTGGGCAAGCTGCTGGCCAACATGCAGGCGGCCGGCTACACGCCCGACCAGGTCGACGAGGTCTACCTGACCCACTTCCACAGCGACCACCTGGGCGGCTTGACGAGCGCCGCGAAGCCGGCCTTCCCGAACGCCGTCGTGCGCGCGTCCAAGGTCGAGGCCGACCACTGGCTGAGCCAGGCGAACATGGACAAGGCAGAGGACAAGAGCACCTTCAAGAACGCGATGGCGGCGCTCGATCCGTACATCAAGGCCGGCCGGTTCAAGACCTTCGAGGGCGATGCCGAGGTGTCGCCGGGCTTCCGTGCGCTGGGCGGGCATGGGCATACGCCGGGGCACACCACCTTCGTCGTCGAGAGCGGCGGGCAGAAGATGATGCTGATCGGCGATTTGATCCACGTGGCGGCGGTGCAGTTCGAGAACCCGGCGGTGACCATCGGCTTCGACGGCGACCAGAAGGCGGCCGCGGCGGCGCGCAAGAAACTGTTCGACATGGCGGCGAAGGACGGCGCGCTGATCGGCGGTGCGCATCTGCAGTTCCCGGGGCTGGGGCATGTGCGGACCGAGGGCAAGGGCTACCGGTTCGTGCCGGTGAATTACACGCAGATGCGGTAAGGGCAGTCGGCAAGATCGGCCGGCGCGATCGATGATGCGTTGGCGATCACCGCGTGGGCACAGGAGCGCCCACCCTACATACGCACACGCCGAAGGCCGTAGGGTGGGGTCATTGATGCCAGTGGCATCAATGACGTGCCCACGCGTTTCACACCAACCAATCCCTCACGCCACCGCGCCGCGCACGTCGGCCAACAATTCGACCAACTGCTCGAAATCCACCGGCTTGACCAGGTGATGCCGGAACCCCGCCTCGCGCGCGGCGCGCTTGTCCTGTTCCTGCCCGTAGCCCGATACCGCGATCAGCACCGCGCCCGACGTCTCGGGCTGGGCCAGCAAACGCCGCGCCAGTTCGTTGCCGTCGATCTCGGGCAGCCCGATATCGAGCAGGAACACGTCCGGCGCCGCCGCACGCGCACGTTCCAGCGCGCGGCGCGAATCGTGCTCGACTTCCACCGTGTGCCCGGCCGCATCGAGCAGCATGGCCAGTGTCTCTGCCGCGTCGACGTTGTCGTCCACCACCATCACCCGCAAAGGCCCGCTTGCCGTGGCTGTGACGGTCGCAAGCGTTTCGGCCGGCGCCGCCGGCGTGGCCAGCGGCAGCGTCACCGTAAAGGTGCTGCCCTGCCCCGGCCCCGGGCTGGCGCAACGCACCGAACCGCCATGCAGTTCGACCAGGTTGCGCACCAGCGCCAGGCCGAGTCCCAGCCCGCCCTGCGAACGGTCGCTCGAGCGCGTGGCCTGTGCGAACAGGTCGAAGGCGCGCTCGGTGAGTTCCGGCTCCATGCCGATGCCCTCGTCGCACACGGCCAGTTCCAGTTGGCCGTCGAGGATGCGCACCCGGACCTCGATCGCGCGTTCCTCGGGGGTGTACTTGACGGCGTTGTTCAGCAAATTCGCCAGCACCTGCACCAGGCGCGCGCGGTCGCCCTCGACGCTGACGCTTGACGCCGGCAAGTGCACGCCCAGGGTCTGGCGCCGCGCCAGCAGCTGCGGGCGCACCTGCTCCACCGCCTCGTCGACGATGCTGCGCACGTCGAGCACGGCCTTGTCGAGCACGATCAGGCCGCGCGTCACGCGCGATACGTCCAGCAGGTCGTCGACCAGGCGCGTCATGTGCTTGACCTGGCGTCCAATGATGGCGCTGCTCTGGCGCACCCGGGTTTCGTTGAGCATGCCCATGTCGAGCAGCATCGCGGCCGACTTGATCGGCGCCAGCGGGTTGCGCAGTTCGTGGGCCAGCATGGCCAGGAATTCGTCTTTGCGCTGGTCGGCCGCCTTCAGCTTTTCTTCGGCCAGCTTGCGGTCGGTGATGTCGCGGAAGAAGATCGCAATGCCGCCGTCCTGCAATGGGAAAGCACGAATCTCGGTCCAGCCCGAGCGTCCGCCCACCGGCGCCAGCTGGTACTCGACCTGGCCGGCGCGGCGCTCGGCCATCACCCGGTGCAGCATGGCGCCGGTGTCGGTCCCTTCGACTTCCGGGAACAGCTCCCAGTGGCTGCGGCCAATCACCTGCTCCGCCGTCAGCTGGCAGATGCGCAGGCCTTCGGCGTTCATTTGCAGCAGCTTCCAGTCGCGGTCCAGCAGGCCGAAACCTTCGCTGATGGAATCGAAGATATAGCGGCTGCGGTCGCGCTCGGCGCGCAGCGCGGCCTGGGTGCGGGCGCCATCGAGCGCGGTCCAGGTACGCTCGGCGGTGTCGCGCGTGAAGCGCAGTTCGTCCGTGGTCCAGCGGTGCGGCGCGCTGCGGTTGATGCTGAGGAAGGCATCGAGGCGCCCGGCGCGCACCAGCGGCACCGTCACCAGTGCGCCGATGCCTTCCTCGTGGAAGCGTACCGGCCAGCCGGCGGTGAGTGCGTCGAGGGCTGCATCCTCGATGACCACGGTCTCGCCGGCGCGCAGGGCGGCGCCGAGTCCGGGGCCGAAGTCGTCGATCCGGTAGCTGGCCTGCGACAGGCCGGGCGTGCCTGCACGCAGCCACTGGCTGGCCAGCGTGAAGTGCTCGCCTTCTGCATCGACTTCGCCGTACAGCACCCGCGCCAGGCCGAGCTCTTCGCCCAGCAAGGCGCCGGCGGTGGCCAGCACCTCGGCCGGCGCGTGCAGCGGACGCAGGGCGTCGGAAAGCTTCAGTTCGAGCGCACTGCGGCGCTCGGCGCGCAGGCGTTCGGTGGTCTCGACGGCCGTGCAGTACATGCCGGCCACGCGCCCGGCGCCGTCGTGCAGCGGCGAATACGAGAAGGTGAAGTTGGCCGGCTCGCGCGCGCCATTGCGCACGATGGGGATTTCCAGGTCTTCGAAGTGGACGCCCTTGCCGGACAGGGCGCGGTCGATGATCGGCACCAGCTGGGTCCAGGCATCGGACCAGACGCGCTGGAAGGGTTCGCCCAACGCCGCCGGGTGGCGCTCGCCCAGCATCTGCACATAGGCGTCGTTGTACAGCATGCGCAGGTCCGGCCCCCAGGCGATGAACATCGGCAGCGCCGAGTCGAGCGCCATCGCGACCGCGGTCGCCAGTTGGGGCGGCCAGTCGTCGGGATGTCCCAGGGGTGAATGCCGCCAGTCGTGCGCGCCGATCAGGGCGCGCAGGCTGGCGGGGGCCGCGTCAGGGGCGCCGCGCAAGAATCCGTGCATGTTGACATTTTCTCACAGGACGCCAGCCCCACGGTGCACGGATGGGCCGGGGGTGGCAGCTTGCTGGCTACAACGCATTTACAGCTTAATGAAGTGCTCGCGGTAGTACTTCAGTTCCTCGACCGATTCCATGATGTCGGCCAGGGCGGTGTGCTTCTGGTGCTTCTTGAAGCCCGAGGCCAGTTCCGGCTTCCAGCGGCGGCACAGTTCCTTCAGCGTCGAGACGTCCAGGTTGCGATAGTGGAAGAAGGCTTCCAGCTTCGGCATGCCGCGCGCCATGAAGCGGCGGTCCTGGCAGATCGAATTGCCGCACATCGGCGACTTGTTCGCCGGGACGTACTGCTTGAGGAAGGCGATCAGCTGGGCTTCGGCGTCGGCTTCGCTGACGGTCGACGCTTTCACGCGGTCGATCAGGCCCGACTTGCCGTGCGTGCCCTTGTTCCAGTTGTCCATCTTGTTCAGCGTTTCGTCGGACTGGTGGATGGCGAACACGGGGCCTTCGGCGATCACGTTCAGGTCGGGGTCGGTGACGACGACGGCCACTTCGATGATACGGTCGTTGTCCGGATCGAGTCCGGTCATTTCCATGTCAACCCAGACCAGGTTGAATTCATTCGGGCGGGCGGCTGGCGCTATTGCAGATACGGCAGCGTTGTTGGCTGCGGTGGATTCGGTGGCTTGTGACATAATTCTCTCTTTGCCTTAAACAATCCTGCATTTTCTCACAGGCACAGCATGTCTCCACTTGCGTTTTCAGTCTTGTTCGTCGTTTTCTTCGTGCTGACGCTCGGACTGCGCTTCTGGCTGGCCAACCGCCAGATCCGGCACGTGCTGCGCAACCGCGCCAGCGTGCCCGGCGAGTTCGCGTCGCAGGTCTCGCTCGAGACGCACCAGAAGGCGGCCGACTACACCGTGGCCAAGACCCGTTTCGGCATTGTGGCCCTGCTGTGGGGCGGCCTGGTGCTGATCGGCTTCACCCTGCTGGGCGGACTGCAGGCGATATCGGGCGCCCTACTGCCGCTGGCCGGCCCCGGCATGCTCCATCAGATCCTGCTGGTAGTCGCCTTTGCCGCCATCTCCGGCGTGCTCGACCTGCCGTTCGATTATTACCGCCAGTTCGTGCTGGAGCAGCGCTTCGGCTTCAACAAGATGACGCGCGGGCTGTGGCTGGGCGACCTGGTGAAAGGCACCCTGCTCGGCGCCGCCATCGGCCTGCCGCTGATCTGGGTGGTGCTGAAACTGATGGAGACCACCGGTTCGCTGTGGTGGTTCTGGGCCTGGTGCGTGTGGAGCGGCTTCCAGTTGCTGATGATGGTGCTGTACCCGACCGTGATCGCGCCGCTCTTCAACAAGTTCACGCCGCTGGCCGACGCCAGCCTCAAGACACGCATCGAAGGCCTGATGGCGCGCGTCGGCTTCGCATCGAAAGGCTTGTTCGTGATGGACGGCAGCCGCCGCAGCGCCCACGGCAACGCCTATTTCTCCGGCTTCGGCGCGGCCAAGCGCATCGTCTTCTTCGACACCCTGATCGAGCGCCTGGCGCCGCAGGAAATCGAGGCCGTGCTGGCCCACGAACTCGGCCACTTCAAGCTGCGCCACATCGTCAAGCGCATGGTGGTCATGTTCGCGCTGTCGCTGGGCTTCCTGGCCCTGCTCGGCTACCTGAAGGGACAAAGCTGGTTCTACACCGGCCTGGGCGTGACGCCGATGCTGGGCGCCCCGAACGACGCCATGGCCCTGCTGCTGTTCATGCTGGTGCTGCCGATCTTCACCTTCGTGCTCGGCCCGCTGAGCGCGATCACTTCGCGCAAGCACGAATTCGAGGCGGATGCCTTTGCGGCCAAGCACAGCAGCGCCGACGACCTGGTCTCGGCCCTGGTCAAGATGTACGAAGATAACGCCTCGACGCTGACGCCGGACCCGCTGCACTCGGCTTTCTATGATTCGCATCCGCCGGCGTCGGTGCGGATTGCACACTTGAATGCGGCGGCGGCATGAACTTGCGTGACCAGCATTGCGTGCACGGTGCGCCGGCACTGAATGAAAGCGAACTGTCCGCATTGCTCGCCGCGCTGCCGGACTGGCGCCTGGTCGGCAACCATATCGAGCGCGAATACGCTTTTGCCGATTACCACGAGACCATCGCCTTCGTCGATGCACTGGCCGCGATGATCCATCTCGAAAACCACCACCCCGAACTGCGCGTGCGCTACCGCCACTGCCTGGTCGCCTTTACCACCCATTCGGCCGGCCATGCCGTGTCGATGAACGACTTTATCTGCGCTGCGAAAGCCGACGCAATCTACGAGGAACGCCGCGCATGAGCATGCTTGGAACCATTATCGCGGCGCACGGCCGCCACTACCTGGCCGATGTCGACGGCGCCAAATTCCAGTGCGTCACGCGCGGCAAGAAGACGAATGTGGCGGTCGGCGACGTGGTCCACCTGCAGCAGACCTCGAACGACCAGGCCGTGATCGAAAAGATCGCCGACCGCACCACCCTCATCTACCGCTCCGACCAGTACAAGTCGAAGCTGCTGGCGGCGAACATCTCGCGCCTGTTCATCGTCGTGGCGACCGAACCGGGTTTTGCCGACGACCTGGTGTCGCGCTCGCTGGTGGCGGCCGAAGCGGCGGGCATCGAGGCCCACATCATCCTGAACAAGACCGACGTCGTCGACTTGCTGCCGCGTGCGCGAGAACGCGCCGCCGTGTATGGCGCGCTGGGGTATCCGGTGCACGAGATGTCGGCGCGGGCCAATCCCGAGCATGCGCTGGCCGTGCTGCAGCCGCTGCTGGCAGGGCAGTCGTCGATCTTCATCGGGCAGTCGGGCATGGGCAAGTCCTCGCTCATCAACCTGCTGGTGCCGGATGCCGACATCGCCGTGCGCGAGATTTCGTCGGCGCTGGATACGGGCAAGCACACCACCACCTTTACGCGCCTGTACTGGCTGCCGGGCGGCGCGGCGATCATCGATTCGCCGGGCTTCCAGGAATTCGGGCTGTATCACCTGAGCGAAGGAATGCTGGAACGCGCCTTTGTCGAGTTCAAGCCTTACCTGGGCGGCTGCAAGTACTACAACTGCCGGCATCTGGCCGAGCCGCAGTGCGCGGTGCTCGACGCCGTGGCGGCCGGGAAGATTGCGAAGCACCGGCATGAGTTGTACGGGCAGCTGCTGCACGAGTCGGCGCAGACGCTGTATTGAGGTAGGTAGTTTCCCGCGGCCCCGCTCGAAACAAAAGCCCTTATAATCGAAGGGATAACAGACAAGCGAACAACGATATGCCAGGCTCCAAACCGATCAAGCACTTCCTGCAGTTCTCCGACTTCTCGCTCGACGAATTCAATTACGTCATCGAGCGCGCGACCGTCATCAAGCGCAAGTTCAAGGCCTACGAGGTCTACCACCCGCTGGTCGACCGCACGCTGGTGATGGTGTTCGAGAAGAGCTCCACGCGTACGCGCCTATCGTTCGAAGCCGGCATGCACCAGCTGGGCGGCGCCGCGATCTACCTGAACACACGCGACAGCCAGCTGGGCCGCGGCGAGCCGGTGGAAGACGCCGGCCAGGTCATGAGCCGCATGTGCGACATCATCATGGTGCGCACCTTTGGCCAGGACATCATCGAACGCTTCGCCGCGCATTCGCGCGTCCCGGTGATCAATGGCCTGACCAACGAGCACCATCCTTGCCAGGTATTGGCCGACATCTTCACCTTCCACGAGCACCGCGGGGCGATTACCGGCAAGACCGTGGCCTGGATCGGCGACGCCAACAACATGCTGTACTCGTGGCTGCAGGCGGCCGAAGTCTTCGGCTTCCACCTGAACATCGCCACGCCGAAGGGCTATGAACTCGACCCGTCGCTGGTGTCGACCGAGCGCTACACGCTGTTCGACAACCCTTCGGATGCCTGCGAAGGCGCACACCTGGTCAGCACGGATGTGTGGACCAGCATGGGCTTCGAGAAGGAAAACGCCGAGCGCCTGAAGGCCTTCGACGGCTTCATCGTGGATGCCGCCAAGATGGCGCGCGCCACCCCGGACGCCCTGTTCATGCACTGCCTGCCGGCGCATCGCGGCGAGGAAGTCGCGGCCGAGGTCATCGATGGCCCGCAGTCGGTGGTCTGGGACGAAGCCGAGAACCGCCTGCACGTGCAGAAGGCGCTGATCGAGTACCTGCTGCTCGGCCGCATCGAAGACAAGTAAAATAGTCACGTTTTTTAAGCAGCACCATAAACGCAGCACCCTTAGTTAGATCGTCGGCCCTTCGGGGCCGGCTGACCGACCTCTCCTCCCTCCACACTGGAACACCATGAGCGACATCAAAAAAGTAGTTCTCGCCTACTCCGGCGGCCTCGACACCTCCGTCATCCTGAAATGGCTGCAAGACAATTACGGCTGCGAGATCGTCACCTTCACCGCCGACCTCGGCCAGGGCGAAGAACTCGAACCGGCACGCGCCAAGGCGATCAAGTTCGGCATCAAGCCGGAGAACATCTACATCGACGACGTGCGCGAAGAATTCGTGCGCGACTTCGTCTACCCGATGTTCCGCGCGAACACCGTCTACGAAGGCGAATACCTGCTGGGCACCTCGATCGCGCGTCCGCTGATCGCCAAGCGCCTGATCGAGATCGCGAACGCCACCGGCGCCGACGCCATCTCGCACGGCGCCACCGGCAAGGGCAACGACCAGGTGCGCTTCGAACTGGGCGCGTATGCGCTGAAGCCGGACGTCAAGATCATCGCTCCGTGGCGTGAATGGGACCTGCTGTCGCGCGAAAAACTGCTGAAGTACGCGGAAGACGCCGGCATCGCGGTCGACATGAAGCACAAGAACGGCGGCGCGCCCTACTCGATGGACGCCAACCTGCTGCACATCAGTTTTGAGGGCCGGCATCTGGAAAACCCGAGTGCCGAAGCCGAGGAATCGATGTGGCGCTGGACCGTGTCGCCGGAAGCGGCGCCGAACGAAGCGGAGTACCTCGACATCGAATTCGAGAAAGGCGACATCGTGGCCCTGAACGGCAAGCGCATGTCGCCAGCCGAAGTGCTGACGGAACTGAACCGCGTCGGCGGCAAGCACGGCATCGGCCGCCTCGACCTGGTCGAAAATCGCTACGTCGGCATGAAGTCGCGCGGCTGCTATGAAACCCCGGGCGGCACCATCATGCTGCGCGCGCACCGTGCGATCGAGTCGATCACGCTGGACCGCGAAGTGGCGCACCTGAAGGACGACCTGATGCCACGTTATGCTTCGCTGATCTATAACGGCTACTGGTGGGCGCCGGAACGCGTGGCGCTGCAGACGCTGATCGACCACACCCAGGCCACCGTGAACGGCTGGGTGCGCGTGAAGCTCTACAAGGGCAACGTGATCGTGGTATCGCGCGACTCGAAGACCGATTCGCTGTTCGACATGAACATCGCCACGTTCGATGAAGACGGCGGCGCCTACAACCAGGCGGATGCGGGCGGCTTCATCAAGCTGAATGCGCTGCGGATGCGGATTGCGGCAAAGGCGCGCGCAAAGCGCGGCCAATAAGCTCGCTGCCGATGCATGAGAAAGCCGCCTTCGGGCGGCTTTTTTTGTAGGGTGGGCACTTGTGCGGCCCGCCCACCCTACAACGGCGACACCCGGTTTGCATCGGCATCACGTGCATGCTGGCAGGTTCGTAGGGTGGGTTCTCGAACCCACCAATCCCACATCCCCCTCACACTTCACGCAAATCCGCCACGGCCTCGCGCCCAAATTCATCGGCCAGCAAATACGCCACCAGCTTGCGCGCACAATCCTCGGGCGAACTCAAGCCGCCCTGCTCCTTCAGCTGCACGAAACGCTCGCGCAGCGGGAAGCGGTCTTCGCCCGTGGCGCGGATCTCGGCCTGCATGCCGGTATCGATCACGCCCGGCGCCAGGCTGCACACGCGCACGGTGGCGTCGCCGTCCAGCTGCACGGCCTCGGCATGCCGGTCGAGTGCAGCCTTGGTGGCGCAGTACACGCTCCAGCCGGGATAGGCCGAGCGCCCCGCCCCGCTCGACACGTGCAGGATGCGGCGCTCGGCGCCCACCGTCGCCTGCACCACGCTCGCCGCCAGCGCCAGCGGCGCCGCCACGTTCACGGTGACGGCGCGGATCGCCTGCAAGGGGTCCTGCTCGGCCAGCGGGCCGACCGGCGACACGATGCCGGCATTGTTCACCAGCAGCGCCGTGCTGCAGCCGGCCAGCCAGGCGCTGACTTCGCCGCGGCCCAGCCATGCCGTCAAGGCTGCGCTGTCGGACAAATCGAGTTCGATCTCGGTCAGCAGGCCGGGATAGCGCGTGGCGGCATCGGGCGAGCGGCCGCGCGCCAGCCCGAGCACAGGAATGCCGCGCTCCAGCAGTTCCTGCGTGATGGCGGCGCCCAGGCCTTTGGTATGTCCGGTAACGATGGCTTTCATGCTTGTCTCCAGGATGATCATGAACAAGAGGATAGACGATCGCGCGCGCCTGCGCACTGTTGGGCCGAACCGACGCTGACGTCGACTTGCAAACCAAATGTCAATGCCGCGGGGTAAAATGAGCGTCTTCCGATTACCCCGTTCCATCGATGATATCCGACAGCGAGTTCCCCTCCAGCCTTCCTTGCCGCGTGCTGCTGGTCGGCAGCGCATCGCCCGTTGCCGCCGCCCTGGCCGAAACCCTGTCGGGCGTCGACGGCGTCGAGCTGCACCAGGCCGAGCAGTCCGAGGCGCGCGAGCGCGCGGCCGCGCTGGCGCCGTCGGTCGTATTGCAGGCCCTGTCCGGATACGAGGATGGCGGCGGCTTCGTCCATGCCTGCCGCACGAGCGACATGTTGAAGGATGTGCCGCTGCTGGTGATCGCGCCGCAGGCCGAGGCGGCGGGACGGGAGCCGGCCTTTGCCGCCGGCGCCACCGATTACCTGGCGCACCTGCCGGCGCGCACCGAGCTGCTGGCGCGCGTGCGTTACCACGCCGAGGCCCACCTGGCGCGCCGCCAGCGCGACGCCGCCGTGTGCCACCTGCGCACGACCGAGGCGGCCCTGGCCCGCGTGCAGGTCGAGATCGAACAGCTGGCCGGGCTCGACGCCCTGACCGGCGTCGCCAGCCGCAGCCGCTTCGACCACGTGGCCCAGAACGAATGGCAGCGCGCACGCCGCAACGGCCAGCCGCTATCGGTGCTGGTGTGCGACGTCGACCATTTCGACCAGTTCAACGAACGCCTGGGCCAGGATGCCGGCGATTTGTGCCTGAAGAAGCTGGCCGGCCTGCTGGTCGGCCAGCTGAAGCGCCCGTCCGACCTGGCGGCGCGCTACAGCGGCAAGGCGTTCGCGATCATGCTGCCCGACACCAGCCTGGACGGCGCGGTGCGCGTGGCCGAAGCCTGCCGTGCCTCGCTCGAACGGCTGGCGCTGTCGCATCCGTCGCCCGAGCGGCGCGTGGTGACGATGTCGATCGGCGTGGCGTCGAGCGTGCCGGCCGAGGATGCCGGGCTGGAAACGCTGCTCGAGCGCGCGGACGAGGCGCTGGAAGCGGCCAAGGCGCGTGGGCGCAACCGGGTGATGGCGCTGCGCGGCTGATTTGTCGTTCGGGTGATGGCGCTGCGCGGTTGATTTTGTCGTTCGGGTGATCGCGCTGCGCGGCTGATTTGTCGTTTGTAGGGTGGGCACTTGTGCCCACGCGGTATGGCGCCTGAATATTGCCGGCCTGTGCGAAGGGACACGAACGCGTGCGGATCGGCACTCTGCGTCGTGTTCGACCGATCAAATGAGGTACCGAGTGGGCACAAGTGCCTGCGCGGCCCGGCCCACCCTACCTCAAACAAACACTGGCTCCGGCTCCAGGGCTACGCCGAACTTCTCCAGCACATCGGCCTGGATCGCCCTGGCCAGCGCCAGCACTTCCGCCCCGCTCGCCCCGCCGTTATTCACCAGCACCAGCGCCTGCTTCGGATACACGCCCGCCGCGCCCATGCTGCGCCCCTTCCAGCCGCACTGGTCGATCAGCCAGCCGGCCGCCAGCTTCTCACTTCCGTCCGCCTGCGCGTGGTGCACCAGCTGCGGAAAGCGCGCCAGCAGCGCCGCGCACTGTGCGCTCGTCACCACCGGATTCTTGAAGAAGCTGCCCGCATTCCCGATCACGGCCGGATCGGGCAGCTTGCGGCGCCGGATCGCCACCACGGTCTCGCTCACCTGCTGCGGCGTCGGCTGGGCGATGCCCGCCTCCTGCAGTGCATGCGCCAGCTCGGCATAGCGCAAATTCGGCTGCCAGACGCGCGGCAGGGCGAAGGTGACGTCGAGCACCACCAGCCCCGCCCC
>Ga0265797_10009240_pt1 | contig 12887 bp, 11 predicted proteins | sample P2T30metagenome_FD_192433 | JGI IMG/M metagenome (GOLD analysis project Ga0265797, IMG submission 192433) | Plant litter microbial communities from East Loma Ridge, Irvine, California - P2 T30 | ecosystem: Environmental > Terrestrial > Plant litter > Unclassified | place: USA: California... | reverse complement strand
GCGGCAGCGTCAAGCCGACGTAGCGCGCGTCCTCGGACTCGCGGAAGGATTTCCATTTCGCGTATTCGACGGTGTCGAACACCTTGGCCAGGTCGCGCGGGCGGCCCAGGTCGGCATAGCTCTCCAGGCCGAACAGCTCCGGCGAGGCGGCCGAGATGAAGGGCGCGTGGGCGGCGGCCGCCACGTGCGACATCTGCTCGATGAAGTACATGTCTTCCGGCTGGCGCGTGATCTCGTAGTCGCCGACCAGGGCGCCGAAGGGCGCGCCGCCGAAGGTGCCGAATTCCTCTTCGTAGACCTTCTTGAACATGGTGCTCTGGTCGAACTCCAGCGCGCTTTGGAAGTCCTTGACCAGCTCGCGCTTGGTCGCGTTGAGCATCTTGATCTTGAGGTTGCCGCCGGTGGCGCTGTTCCTGACCAGGTAGTTCAGGCCGGTCCAGCTCGACTCCAGCTTCTGGAATTCGGGCGCATGCATGATGGCGGACAGCTGCTCGGAGATCAGGCGGTCCAGTTCGGCGACGCGGGCGTCGATGGTCGCGGCCAGGTTGTTCGACACCACCACGGTGCCGTCCAGGACCTGGGTCACGAGTTCGGCGATCAGGTCCTTGGCGCGCGCATGTTCGGTGTCCGACTTGGCGACCTTGCTCTGCTCGACGATCTGGTCGAGAAGCGCGGACTCCTGGAGTGCCTGGGTTTCCTGGCCGGCGCTGGCGCCTGGCGTGAGTACGGCGGACATGGTCAGTCTTCCTTCTTGACGTTGGCTTGCTGGCCCAGCTCGGCCAGTTTTTCGGTGCTGTTCAGGACATCGCTCAGCAGGTCTTCGAGCTTGTCGTTGCCTGCCATCTTGTTGCGCAGGTCGGCCAGCTTGGTGCGCGCTTCCAGCAGCTTGCGCAGCGGCTCGACCTGCTCCACCACCGCTTCCGGACGGAAGTCGTCGAGCGAGCGGAATTTCAGGTCCACGCCGATCTGGCTGTCGTCGCCGGCCAGGGTGTTCTCGACCGTGAAGGCGGCGCGCGGCTCGACGCCCTTCATCACCTCGTCGAAATTGTCGCGGTCGACGTTGACGAAGCGGCGGTCCTTCAGGCGCTTCTGCTCGACCTCGGACTTGCCGGCAAAGTCGCCGACCACACCCATCACGAAGGGCACTTCCTTGGATTCGATGGCGTCGCCGATCTCGACGTCATAGGTCATCTGCACGCGCGGCGGGCGGATCTTCTGCAGGCGCTTCTGGACACTTTCTGACTTGGACATGGTTTCCTCTTGAGGTGGAGTCGTGGGGAAGGCTCAGTTCAGGCCCTCGAAGGGATTGGCGCCGGCGCTGGCCGACTTGCTCTTGGCGGCAGGCTTCTTGGCGCTGCGGGCCGGCTGCGCCGCGCGTGGTTCGCGCGCCGCCGCCGCCGGGCTTGATGCCGGCGGCACCAGCACCGTCTCGCCCAGGTTCTCGCGCAGCAGCTTGGCCAGTTCCTGCGATTCGCTCAGCGTCGAGCCGGACAGGTTGTTCTGGCGGCTCAGGTCACCCAGCGCGCGGGTCGACAGGCGCAACCCGCTGATGGCGACGATGCTGTTGGCCAGCTTGTCGTTGGGGTCGCGCACCAGGACTTCGAGCGCGGCCTGGATGGCGTCGCCGTACTGGCCGGCTTCGTAGCGGGTCTGGGCGATATGGGTCCAGGGCGTCTTTTCCGCGGGGTAGGCGCTGGCGCTCTGTTTCCACAGCGTGACGGCCTGCTCCTTGTTGCCGCTGGCGGCAGCCTGGCTGGCCTGGGACAGCAGCTCGTCGAGTTTCGGCTTGGTGGCCGCGACCTGGGGCGCGGTCGGGGCCGTGCTGCAAGCACCCAGCAACGTAGCCAGGGCAAGGGCCGCGCCGATGCGCGGCAGGGGAATGCTGATGCTCATGCCTATCCTTTAAGGGTAACTAAAGGTTATTACTCTTGTTAAATGTTGCCAGCTCGGCGGCACAATAGCAGAAGTAAAAAAAACGTCGTTTTCAATTGAAACTCACAAATTCTCACTTTTGCCTACCCCCGCACGATTGAAAACATGTGTCACGTGAGAAATGCAGAAATGTTACTATCAGCCCAATTTTAAGCGGGCTGAACAGCACCCGCTCATAGGGAAAGCGACCGCATGACGAGCAAAGTCTTATGGGGCGAGGGCCTGCTGCTGCGCCCCCAGCACTTCCAGCAACAGGATCATTACCACGAGCGCCTGCTGCACGACAGCCTCGCGCTGAGCCATCCTTATGCATGGGGGGTGAAACTACTGAAAGTCGATATCGAGGCATTGGCAAGTAACGTCTTGCGCATCATGGCCTTGTCGCTGCGTTTCCAGGACGGCGAGCTGGTCGACGCCCCCGCCAGCGATGCGCTGCCGGACAGTATCGATCTCTCGAACCTGCTGCAGAACCAGCAGAGCGTGACCTTCTACGCCGCCCTGCCCGCCTTCAAGCCTTTCGGCGGCAACTTCGCCCAGCCGGGCCAGGCGCAGGACGGCGCGCGCTACCTGCAGGACAACCGCGAAACGCCCGACCTCTACACCCAGGCCGCGCACGCCGAGCTGGCCTACCTGAGGAAGACCGTGCGCCTGGTGCCGGAACACGAGCCGCGCGATTCCTTTACCAGCTTCCCGCTGCTGCGCCTGCGCCGCGTGGCCACCGGCGGCTTCGAGCTCGACCCGGACTTCGTGCCGCCCAGCGTGGCGGTGCAAAGCGCCCCGCTGCTGGCGCAGCAGCTGCGCCGCCTGCTCGACGCGCTGCAGGCCAAGGTCAGCGCCCTGTACGGCCACCACCGCGAGCCGAGCCGCCACGTGATCGAGTACCGCTCGGGCGACATGTCCTCGTTCTGGCTGCTGCATACCGCCAGCACCGCGTATGCCTCGCTGACGCATTACTTCCACCACCCCGCGCTGCACCCGGAGCGCCTGTTCGAGCAGCTGCTCGGCCTGGCCGGCTCCCTGATGACTTTTTCCAAGAGCTGGGTGCTGGCCGACCTGCCGGCCTACCAGCACGCCGACCCCGGCCCCGGCTTCGCCCGGCTGCACGCCATCATCCGCGAGCTGATCGACACCGTGATCTCGTCCAAGTACTTCGCCATCGCGCTGGAGGAAACCAAGCCGTCCTACTATCTGGGCAAGCTCGATTCGGGCAAGATCGACGACAAGACCGCCTTCTACCTGGCGGTGACCAGCGCGCTGCCGGTAGTCGAACTGGTGTCCGCGGTGCCGCTGCGGCTGAAGGTCGGCGCGCCCGACGACGTCGACAAGTTCGTGCTGGCGGCCATGCCCGGCGTGCGCCTGCAGCACGCGCCGCAGGTGCCGGCCGCGGTGCCGGTGCGGCCCGATACCGTGTATTTCCTGGTCGACGCCAAGGGGCAGATGTATGAGCGCATGCTGCAGGCCCAGTCGGTGTCGGTCTACGTCCCGGCCAGCATGAACGAACTGCGACTCGAACTCGTCGCCGTCACAGCCTGAACCGAACAACCATGACTACGATGACAGCCCCCTCCCTGATGGGCGCCGCACCGGCGCCGGCGACCGAGAGCAGCGCCCCGCAGTCGCTGCTGGACCTCATGTACGACGGCTTCTACGCCCTGTTCATGCTCAAGAACGGCAACGCGCCCGGCAACGATGCCGAATTCGCGGCACGCATGACGCAGTTCCTCGACGAGTTCGGGCGCGCCGCCAAGAAACAGGGCGCCTCGAGCGAGGACATCGACGCCGCCAAGTACGCCTTCTGCGCCGCGGTCGACGAAATCATCCTGCGCAGCCGCTTCACCATCGCCGACCGCTGGGCCACCAACCCGCTGCAGCTGACGCTGTTTGGCGACCAGCTGGCCGGCGAAAACTTCTTCAACCGGCTGGAAGCGCTGCGCGCGCGCGGCAGCGCCCACCTCGAGGCGCTCGAAGTCTTCCATATGTGCCTGCTGCTCGGCTTCCAGGGCCGCTATGCACTCGAGGGCACGGAAAAGCTGAACTACTTCACCTCGCGCCTGGGCGAGGAAATCGCGCGCATGAAAGGCAAACGCGGCGGCTTCGCGCCGCAGGCCGAACGGCCCGACCAGGTCGCGCACAAGCTGAGGAACGACCTGCCGCTGTGGGTGCTGTTCACGGTGTTCGCCCTCATCTGCGCGCTCGGCTACATCGGCCTGCGCACCACGCTTTCGCGCAACACCGCGCAGCGCATGGCACTGCATAACGACGTGGTCAAGATGGCGCCGCGCCAGGCCAACCTGACGATCACCCTGCCCTGATGAACGTGCTCGGCCGCTTCGGAACCCCACTGTCCCAGCATGCGAGGCTGGTGACGCTGGCCAGCAGCCAGGACGGTACCCTGCCCGAAGCGCTGATGGCCGAGCGGGTGCGCGGGCGCGAAGCGGTGGGCGAGCTGTATGCCTTCGAAGTCGACGCGCTCAGCACCTCGACCGACCTCGATCTCGAGCAGTTCATCGGCGAAGAACTGACCGTCACCCTGCTCCAGCCCGACGATACGCGGCGCGCCTGGCACGGCCTGTGCACCTGCGCCGAATGGCTGGGCGCGGACGGCGGCGTGGCGCGCTACCGCCTGTGGCTGGAGCCGGCGCTGGCCCTGCTGCGCCTGCGCCGCGACAGCTACATATTCCAGGACAAAAATGTCCAGGACATCGTCGCCGAGCTGTTTGCCGACTATCCGCAGCTGCGCTTCGAGTTCGACCTCAGCCAGCCACTCGCGCTGCGCCCGATCTGCACCCAGTACCGCGAAAGCGACTACGACTTCTTCGTGCGCCTGATGGCGTCCGAGGGTCTCTCATGGCGCTTCGAGCACGACCAGGCGGCGCCGACCGGGGACGGCCAGGCGCGCCACAAGCTGGTGATCTTCGACAGCCAGGCCGAGGCACCCGATACCCCGGGCGACCCGGTGCTGCGCTTCCACGGCGTGCGCGCCACCGACAGCGACGACGCCATCGACGGGTTCGGCGCGCGGCGCCAAGTGGTGGCCAACGCCGTCACGATCAGCAGCTGGGACCCGGCGCAACTGCTGGCGCCGAACGCGGAACTGGCGTCCACGCTGGACGCCGGCGAGCTGCCGCCCCTGGCCGTGTACGACGGCAGCGGCGAACGCATCGCCAGCAGCGGCGCCGACGACCACGCCCAGCTGATGCTGCGCGCGCTGGAACTGGACAACAAGCTGTTCGAAGGCCAGGGCGCGGTGCGCCGCATGGCGCCGGGCCACCGCTTCGAGCTCGCGCAGCACGAGCGCTATCCCGAGGGCGAGAACGGCTTCAAGACCCTGTGGGTGGAGATGGAAGCGCGCAACAACATCGACGCCGGCATCGCCGGCGGCGAGCGCGAAGGCTGGATCGAGCCCGGCACCTACCGCAACCGCTTCGGCTGCGTGCGCGAAGCGGTGCCCATCGTCCCGCGCGCCACCGCCCTGCCGCACCCGCACACGGCGCTCGGGCCGCAGACCGCGCTGGTGGTCGGCGTGCGGGACGCCACCGCCACCACCGTGCGCGACCATCAGGTGCGCGTGCAGTTCGCCTGGCAGCGCGGCCAGGGCAGCAACCCCGGCGGCCTGGCCCACGACGTCGACCAACGGGGCGCCGCGCCCGGCGACGAGCGCTCCGGCACCTGGGTGCGCGTGGCCGAGGCGCTGGCCGGTCCGAACTGGGGGTCGCAGTTCATGCCGCGCATCGGCACCGAGGTGCTGGTCGACTTCCTGGAAAACGACATCGACCGGCCGCTGGTCGTGGCCCAGCTCTACACCGGCGCCGACGTGCCGCCGTTCTCGGCCGGCGTCGATTCCGGCGTCAACCACGCCGGCACCCTCTCCGGCATCCACACGCGCGGCTTCGACGGCGGCGGCTACAACCAGTGGCAGCTCGACGACACCCGCGGCCAGCTGCGCATGCGCCTGGCCAGCAGCAGCGCCAACACCCAGCTGAACCTGGGCTACCTGATCGCACAATCGCCGGGCGGCGCCCAGCGCGGGAACTACCGCGGCAGCGGCTTCGAACTGCGCACCGACGCCTGGGCCACGGTGCGCGGCGCCGAGGGCGTGCTGCTCACGACCCATGCGCGCGGGGCCAACGGTTCCGGCGTGACCTCGACCCAGATGGACGCGGCGGAAAGCCTGGCGCTGCTCAAGGCCGCGCAGGCGCTGGACACCACGCTGCTGGATGCCGCCAAGGGCCAGCATGCGCTGACCAGCAAGGCTTCGCGCGAGGCCCAGAAGGCCTTCATGGCCGACTTCGATCCCAAGGAAAAGGGCAAGTACGAAGGCGCGGTAAATGGCCAGGATGCGCTCAAGGCGCAGGCCGGCGCGCGCGACCTGGATAGCGGCGCGCCGGTGGAGCGCTTCGCGGCGCCGCATGTGCTGATGGATGCGCCGGCCAGCATCAACTGGGCCACGCCGGCGTCCACCGTGCTGTTCGCGGGGCAGCAGCTGCACTGGACCACGCAGGCCGATACCCACATGAGCGCGGCCTATACGGTTTCCTCAGTGGCAGCGGAAGCGGCCGGCCTGTATGCGCACGAGGGCGGGATCCAGGCGATCGCCGGCAACGGGCCGGTGTCGCTGGAGGCGCATACCGACCAGCTGGAAATCCTGGCGGACAAGGAAGTCGTGGTGGTGTCGGCGAACGACAGCATCGAGATCAAGGCGAAGCAGAAGATCGTGCTGCAGGCCGGGCAATCGTCGATCACGCTGGATGGGGGGAATATCACGTTTGCCTGTCCGGGGGAATTTTCGGTCAAGGGGAGCCAGCATATCTTTGACGGCGCTGCCGCTTCTGCAGCAGCGCTGGTCCCTTTACCGTCAGGGACGGTGAATATGCCTGTTCCTCCTGCGCTCCTGCGGGCCACGCAACTGGTCGTCATTACCGATGGCGAAGGCAATACCCTCGCGAACCGCCCCTACCGCATCTGGATGGACGACGAGACTTGCGTGGAGGGAATTTCAGACATGAATGGCGCCACAACACTGCTGGTGTCCGAAGCGAGCCGCATCGCTGAAATCCAAATCTTGAAACGAGTGCGCTAAATCAATGAGCCAGCCGAATACCCATCAGGTTCGTCGCGGAGAAACCCTTTCTTCGATTGCGACGCTCGAGGCGGTCGATATCAAAGAACTAGCGGCCCTTAACGGCATTCTCAACGTCAATAAAATCCGACGTGGGCAAATGCTCAATCTGCCGCCCAAAAAAATCCGGCGTCCCATGGATGCCGCAAACGACACGCCAACCAAGCCCCAGAAACCGGCGGAGCCGCAACCCCGGAAGAACAGGACGATTCTGGACGACTGGACCTTCGAATCGATCGATCTGGTCCCGGACTGGCTGGATGATTTGCTCGCCAAGCTGCGCAACACTGAATCGGACGAACGGATTCAAAAGAAAGCGGACATCCCGGTCGAGAAACCGAAACGTGGTGATTACAAGCAGACACCGCCCAAGAGCCGCGGCAGCGTGACGCCACAAACGCTGTCACAGGCGAAACAGTCGATCAAGACACGACTGGAGAAAGAGCCACATGTGGTGGTATTCAACGGCGTGAAACTGACCGAGAACGAGAAGAAACAAATTATTGCTGCTGTAGCGCTCTGCGAGATGAACAAGCAGGGTTTTGCGAGCATGAATGCCGACCAGGAATTCGTCGGACGAAAATACGGTAATCGTGGAATCGAAACGTCATACAGTCGTATCGTACACATCGGACTTTCGTATGGCGTCATTCAGTACACGCAGGACTCCGGCAGTCTCGGCGCTTTGCTCTCGAAAATGCGGGCCAGGAATCCGGCACGTTTTACCGAAATTTTTGGTGACGGCGACCAGGAAACTGCAGACTTGTTGGTCACGCTGACTACGACCGGCCACCCGGATATGGCCGCCAACGCAGAGGTACCTCTGTCCGGTCAAGCGTACTGGAATAAGATCAAGAAAACTGCGACCGGGAGTGACGCGACGAAACTTGCAAACACGCCAGGTAAATCTGCGCTTCCCGTGGCAAGGGAAATCAGGGGTAAGCGTGTTCAGCCCATTCCTTCTACGCCAGGTGCTGCACCAATTGATATCTGGACAGGAAAATGGAAGGATCGTTTCATACTGGCTGGACAGTGTCTGGAGTTCCAGGAAGTGCAACTGGAACTTGCGGTTTCCAATTACTTCAATCATATTTTGCCTCGTGCAAAGGAAAACAAGGTCAGATCAGCCCTTTCGTTAGCCTTCCTTGCAGCATGCGCGGTGAGAGGCGGGGCGGAAAGCCAATTGACCCAGCTTTTCTATAAGGTCGCTGTTGCGATGAAAATAGCTCTGCCATTCAAGACTTCGGACGACGAGCGACGATGTCTGGACGCAATCGCCGATACGCCCGTGCCGAAAGGACAGCACACCACCAGCGTAGCAGGACTCACGACGAATGTAGACGAGATAAGGCGAGCGCGATTGCTGCGAAATGACGAACTTGGATTCTTGCACGAAGATCTTTACGATATTTCCACATATTCATGAAAAAGCACTTTATTGCATGTATCACACTACTGTTCTCGACCTTGGCATTATCTGCAGCCGACAAGGCGAAGCACGAAGTCCAACCCAGTGAAACGTGCGACCTGGCACGTTCGCCTCTGATGCGTTGCGATATCTATATTGATTATGAAAGAAGTGACAAAAAACTCAACCAAAGTTATCGTACGCTGATGAAGAAACTGCCGACTGCAGACGCAGGCAGTCTCAGAAGAAAGCAGCGCGAGTGGGTCGAATTTCGGGATAAGACATGTCTTGACTTGCAGGAAAAAGCAGCATGCGATAACGCGCTTTGCGACGGGGTCGAACATGATCAGTGTATTCTCGAACTTACGAACATACGTACGAAGGAACTGAATCTATTCCTGAAAGACCCCCGTCTCGGCGTGCGATCTGGATACGGATTCGATACCAAGTATCCACCGCGGTGATCCTTCTAAGTCTTGAAGCTCTGGAAGGAATGACGTGGCACCTGCTTCTCCAGCTGCGGGTACGAGCAGCACCGTGAAGTTCTGCACTCGTCGCAAGGCAGTTGAGCGCGTTGCGACTGTACCGGGCGATCGCCATGAACCGCTTCCTCATCCTTATTGCCCTTCTCGTCGACATTGTTGTGTGCGGGGCACGCACCATGCCTCCGCTTGCGAAGGCGCTGGCGCAGCAGTCCGCAGAGCCTCGATGTACCAGCACCCCTTGCGGTAACACTGCATCTGGAGAAGATCCGCAAGAATTGAGAAATCCGTCGAGGCCGTGAGATGAGCGATGCGGTTGTCGCCGGTACCTCGGACAAGGAACGCTGGACCGTTCCTCTATTTTCGGATTCGAAAAACCCGAAAGACCTGGAGTTGGACCTCATTGAATCAGCTGGCTTTCGACTGAGGTTGCACCCGGCGCGAGGTCAAATCGAGTTTATGAAAGGCGGGTCGAATGATCTGTTTGAGATTGGTCTTTCAGCAGCGCCGACCAATCTATTTTGCCGCAAGTATTTTATTATGGTCCTCAATGCCTCACCAACCCATGCAATGATCGAAAAATCATGTCGGGAGTCCGAGTACAAACCTGGAAGGTTTCACAGTTCCACCTCGTACTTCTTGTACGATAGCATTACCCACTTGATGCGCTCGGTCTGGGAATCATCTGCGAGTGTAAAAGGCGCACCGGCGCCAGCAATAGATACACAACCGATGGTTTCAGTACTTCCGAATGGCTATGAACTTCGATGGAAAGGCAGTTATGTTCGCGACGGTAAAACAAAGACAGTATCTCTTCATAATCGGTACACGCAAAAAGCGATTGACGAAGGAATGACCGCGCTGATATGCAGAGATCTTTTGCACCCTGACGCAGGGCCTGAAACCGGAGGATGCGAAGGTAGCGTTCTTTCTCTTGTCTCATCGTCCGGACGTAAAAAGTAGGTTCCTCGTTGAATTGAGGCGGCCACGGGGCGAAACCGTCGTAAGGCTGCTGAGCCGCTTACGAACTACAGCACTCGATACCATGAACTGCTTCATCATTCTGACCGCCGTTTGCTTCGGCATTGCCGTATCCGACACCCGCGCGGCGCCCCTGGATCCACAGGAGGAGAGCACCGAAGCGGCACGGCAGATGCAGAATGCCTTGCGTGCGGGGGACGACGACCGCAAACGCTGGGTCCTGCCCATCTACTCGGCGTCGGAGCGGCCGGAGAGCCTCTCGCTGGACGTGGTACGCAGCGCCGGGCTGGCGTTGCGCCTGGCGCCCGCCGAAGGTCACCTCACGATCTCGACCCCGGCATCGAAGCACGTTTTCGCGATTGCCAGTGCGGAAGGCGCCGGGACCGTCTGCCCCAAATACAACCTGTATGTCACGGACGCCTCGAGCGACTACATCCTGCTCAAGCGGGTCTGCCGCAGCTTCGAATACAAGCCGGGCAGGTTTGCAAAGAGCGTCACCTACTACCTGTACGACCAACCAACTGGAACGATGCGCGATATCTGGACCGCCAGCGCAAGCGGCAAGGACGATCCCATGCCGGACGCGAAACCGCAGCCGGCGCTGAAGCGTCTCGCCAATGGCTACCAGTTCGACTGGTCGGGCACCTACCCGGGAGATGCGGGCGGACAGCGCCACGAGATCCACAACCGCTTCACGCGCAAGCTCGATGGCGGCCAGCGCACGCTGACCTGCACCAAGGTGTCGGCAGGATCGGGGCGCGGTGATGCGTCGGCTTGCGAGGGCGAATTCGTGCAACGCGTGGGTGGCTGAGCCATGCGTCTGATACGAATCCTCGCGTTGATGATCGCTTTCGCGCTCCTGCCGATCAGCGCCGGCGCCGCCGAAGCGCAGCCGATGAAAGACGGCCTGCACCAATGGCCAGCCATGGGCGGCAAGCTGATGCTGGTGGTCGGCTCCTACCAGGACGTCACGAGCTTCCATCGCAGCTACAGCTTCTACTTCAAGGAAGCGAAAGACGACACCTGGAACGAAGTCGCCGTGCTGCGCAAATCGGGCGAACGCGCCTTCCCGTGGCAGAGCGCCGTCGGTGCCGAGGTCACGCTCGCCGATGGCATCGTGGTGCCACGTCCCGACGGCATCTATTTCGTGGTCGGCGACAAGCGTGTCGGCAAAAACTACTACGACAAGGGGGATATCACCGTCACCTGGAACAAGCTGATGGTCGAAGGCGACGACAAGGATCCGTATGCGTCGCCCTATCGCCTGGCGCCAGTGTTCAGTCGCTCCTATCCGAAGTCCGCGCTGACGGTCGAAGCCGTGCTGGCACGGGAAACCACGCTGAGGCCCTCCAAGTGAAACCGGTCTTCCAACGATGCATCCTCACCTGCGCCCTGCTCGCCGCGCACGCCGCCGCCTGCGCCGGCTCACCTGCGACTATGGAAGCGCCTTGACCGATACCGGACAGCTCACAGGAAGGATTTGGCCTGGGCCAGGATCGTGTCGCAGGCCTTCTTGGTGATCTCGGCCTTCAGGCCGCCGCCACCGCTCAAGTCCATGGCATTGCCATTACTGCCGCGCAGCAGCCCCTTCATGCCCTCCTGATAGCCCTTGTCCTGGGTAGGACTCCCGCCCGGCAGCTTGCCCATCAGTTGGTCCTTGACCGAGCCCGCGCCTTCCCTGCTCAGGTAGTTGTTGCCGATGCAGTACTGTAAAAGCCCGGCCACGTTGCCCATGCTGCCGGACGCCATCGGCGCACTCGCCATGCCCGCGAGGCCCTTCAGGTCGCCGCCACGCTCGCCCTTGCCGAGCAGGCTGTCGATCTGGGCGTGGGCCCCCACCAGCGGCAGCGCGGCCGCCAGCAGCAGTGCCGCACATCGCCATGCCGAACGCTTCATGATCCGCCTCCTGTCCGTTACGCCGCCATGCCTTCAGTATAGCGCCGAGCAGCGGCCGATCAAGCAGGCCCTGGTGCGAGAGGTCAGCGCGTCATGGCGGCTGCGGGAAAGCTGACGATACGGTCGTCGCCCGCGCCCGGCGTGCCGCGGCCATCGGTATTATTCGTCAGCATCCACATCGTCCCGTCCGGCGCCGCGACCACGTCGCGCAGGCGGCCATACTGCCCGGCGAACAGGTCGGTGGCGCTGCCCGGCGTCACGACGGCGATCTGCCGGATGCGCTGGCCGCGCAGGTTGGCGATGTACAGGTAGCCATTGCTGAACGCCATGCCGCTCGGGCTGGCGTCCGCCGTCGCCCATTGCTGGACGGGGTCGATGAAACGGGCGTCGCCCACCCTGCCCTCGACCGTCGGCCAGCCGTAGTTGCCGCCCTTCCTGATGATGTTCAGCTCGTCCCAGGTGTTCTGGCCGAATTCGGAGGCATACATGGTGCCGTCGCCGCCCCAGGCCAGGCCTTGCGGATTGCGGTGGCCGTAGCTGTAGACGTAGGAGCCCAGGAAGGGATTGTCGGCGGGGATGGCGCCTTCGGGCGTCATGCGCAGGATCTTGCCGCCCAGCGAGGCGAGGTCCTGGGCGCGGGCGCTGTTGCCGGCGTCGCCGGCGGTCGCGTACAGCATGCCGTCCGGGCCGAAGGCGAGGCGCCCGCCGTTGTGGATGCTTGCCGCGGGGATCCCGGTGAGCAAGGTTTCGGCCGGGCCGAGGCGCAGCGCCGGGGCGGTGCCGTCGATGCGGAAGCGCTGGATGCGGTTGTTCGCGCCCGCGGTCGAGTAGGCGTACAGGTAGCCGCCATGCACGGCGATGCCGAGCAGGCCGCCTTCGCCGGCACCGTCCACGCCGGCGATGGTCGCGATGACGGTCGGGGTGCCGGCGGCGTCGAGCGCGAGGATGCGGTCGGTGTCGCGTTCGCTGACCAGCGGGGTCGCGCCGTAGAAGGCGATCGACCACGGGGCTTTCAGGGCGCTGGCGATGAGCTTGGGAGCGGCCGGGGTGGTCGGGGTGGTAGGCGCCG
>Ga0265797_10009239_pt1 | contig 12887 bp, 12 predicted proteins | sample P2T30metagenome_FD_192433 | JGI IMG/M metagenome (GOLD analysis project Ga0265797, IMG submission 192433) | Plant litter microbial communities from East Loma Ridge, Irvine, California - P2 T30 | ecosystem: Environmental > Terrestrial > Plant litter > Unclassified | place: USA: California... | reverse complement strand
CCGGGATGATGCGGTCCTACAACCCCACCGGCAGGAAGCGGCTTCGAAGGATATTGTCCATGTTGCGGCTGATAATTCCATTGACCATGACCACCCTGCTGCTGATGAGGTTGTTGCGGCTGAGTTTGATTCTGGTAATAATCCGCTGCAGCTCCACCCTGGGGTTTACCATGGTGTTGTTGATTTTGGTTTTGGTGACCACCAGCAACTTGTGACCAAGAAGGCTGTTGCTGTGGTGGATAACTTTGTTGTTGATTGTTGTATTGCTGATGTTGCTGTTGCTGTGGGTATTGCTGGTGTTGCTGCTGATGTCCTTGTTGTTGTCCTCCACAAAGTAATTTCTGGAGAATCCGGAATATTTGGTTCATTAAAGCCATGCTGGGCGATGATTATTCCCGTGTTTGTGACAATTGTTGAATACCAATTTGGGCAGGACAGATCGCACGGCTGAACTGCTCGAGTCGCGCGGGCCTAGGTATACTATACTATATAGGATATGAGTACGCAAAGAAGTCGAATGTTGAAACGCTGATACGGGGCAATGTAGATCCCTCTCATCCCGAGAACCCGGGGATTACGGCAATCCACCTCGAGCCAAATATATTGAAACGGTAGCATCAATGCATTGAATACTGTATCGTACACTGGCCATTGACCAAGTAAACGTCATGAAGGCCTAATAGAAAGATATAAGATCTGATCTGTCTGGGTATAAATTGGAATAAGAAGAATGATGCGGGTCCCGAATGACCATGACAACGATGAGAATTGAAATTGAATAATACATGGCTAGCCCTGACTGGCGTGCCTCCGTGGTCCTGATCCTGATCCGCCCTTCTGATCCGTGTGCGCGCCATACCACAGGGCACCGAGGAGGTCTTTGGCGGTGTTCGCGATGTTGGCTGCACGGCCCATGATACTACTTCCATCATCGTCGCTATCGTCCCCGTTTCCGTGGCTTGCGTGGTGACGGTGCAAATGGAATTTCGAGGTATGTGCGGGACCGTTGGGCGGCAGCGAAGAGTTGGACTGGGCAGACTGAGTACGATGCAATGCGTCGACAGAAGAATCGGAATTGTTGGCAATAGTAGGAGCAGCTTTTGTACCAACATGAGCAGTCGTTGCGCGTGGGCCATTACGGGAAACAGTGGGAGAGACCATTCTTGGAGAATCGGCTTGTGGTAATTCGGGAGAGAATGTTTCAGAGGAATTGGAAGTTGATGGGTTTAATGGCGCTGTGGGTGCTTGAAGAGGAACTTGAGTTGAAGAGACTGGTAGAGAGTTGGAATGCAATTGTGGATGATGAGGTAAAGATGCAGGTGAAGTGTCTTTCAGCGGACGAAAGGCAATCTACTATTCGTCAGTCAGGAGTGACATTGGGTGGACAAGGAGAATGTGAAAGAGGATTGATGACTCACCTGGGGGGAAGAATGGGGTGTAGGAGTCTCGCTCCTGGCAGGGATGTACTCTTCATCCTGTTGATCCAATTCCATGGGCGAAGAGACTGACTCGGCGACCGCACCCAAGCTAGGGGCCTGGGCGGGTTTCTGCTTTGTGGCACTTGGTAGCTCGTTGGGTGACCGAGGTGCACCTGGCGACATTGACGAAGTCGAGATGGACGAAGATCCACTAGGCGATCTACCGTATAACGAGCTTCGATCCCTTGATGTGCTTCGTCCCCTTTCTTCACCACCGGCAGTGGATGCTGTGTTGACGTTTGGCGATGTGGGCGAACCCGAAGCGCCGGGAATATCATAGGCACCTGCACTCCGCATACCTCCAATACCAGTAGCGGCGGAAGGGTTGTAATTAAAGTAGGTGTTCATCGGAGGCGAAGGTGGAGTATCGTCCTTGGGCGCATGCAATGGCGGACGGACTTTGAGGATCGATCGTCCAGGGACATTGGGCGAGCTAGAGAGATTGTTGTTAGACGAGGATGCAGACGAGGATATGGACGATGGAGTAGCTTCGCCAGTCTGACCTGGTGGCCGTAAAGAAGAGGGCTGGGGTGTCGTCTTTGGTGATTGCGCTTTTGGCGACTGGGACTTGACTTGCGAAGGAGTAGTGCCAGAACGAACAAGATGTGAAGGTCCATCGTCTTTCTGACCATCATAGTAGTCGTATCCAACAGAAGAAAAGTCGTCTTCGTCGTCATCGTCACCGCTCCATGGCTGCTTGGCTGTCTGCGCCTGTGGTGATGGGAAGTCGAAAGTAGTCTGCTCAGCTTGTGGACTTCGATATTCGAGTGGTGGAGCGTATACCATTGCAGGCAGGTTGGAGTGATAGATGCCATTGGTCTTGAGCATAGCGGGTGCGATCTTGGCGATTGTCAAGTGTTCTGGGTGACTGCCGGATCCAGAAGACGAGTTTCGGCTGAGAGATGGGCGCGATGACCGTGACGATCGAGACGAGCTGGATCGCATTTCGAGCATATCATCGTCCGATGAATCCGACATTGGTTGATCTTGAGGTTCGTCCACTGCAATGACCTGCTCAACGAACGTGTTGAAGCTAATGTGCTTCTTACCGCTTGTTGGGACGTCGGGGACAGGCGAGTGTTTACCGTCAGCATCAGCCTGACCGATAGGAGGAGCTTCATTGTCGGGAGCGAAGTGCCGCAGACCACCAGTGCGGACTCGAACGATATTGGTGTCTGATTTCGTCTGGACAAGGGGCGGTCTACCGGATTGAGATCCTTCATCATCTTCCTCTTGTTTTGTTGCTTCGAGGATGGGTGAAGACGGTTGGTGAATAGTGAGCATCTCTGATAGAGTCCTATGCTTTAGAATTGGTTTCTTGTAACCAGGGTCGAGACCGTATTTGTCATCGGTAGACGAGACCTTCATGGGGCGGACGGGCTCGACCTGTGCGGTATGCAGGGGACCGTACAACCATGTCACATCAGAGTCTTTCAGCCTGAAATTAGCATGAAGTAAGAGGATAAACAAGGCAACTCACCAGTTGAGGGTCTCTGGAGAGATGGTCTTGAGCTTGTTTCTCTGTTTTTGCCATGTCCTCCAGCTCGCGTTCTCCAAACGAACACCGTTGGCGATTTCATGCTTATGTCTTGTCATGGATCTCCAACTTGCCCACACATCCTCTTCTGACCAGTCGTGCGAAAGGTAGTCTACACATATAGAAGGCAACCGATCTTGGATATCTTCTACGGAAGGAGCAGCCGATGAGTCGAGAGGGAGGGAGGTCTGGTTGTCAGTTCTAGTGCTGCTTCTACGGGGAGAGGGCTGGTGGCTCACGATAGATGGGATGATCTGCGCCATGTTGGATTTATATCAGATGATGCGTGATAGAAAGAGGTAGAGTGTTATAAACGCAAAGGGGTTCGAATCCAGCGAGATAAAGGATGCTTGTTGATCAAGACAATAATGTCTCTAGTGAAAAGAAAGGTAGATCCGATTCGAGAGGCTTCTGACAGATCCGAATTGTAGTGGCAGTACTTGGACTGTTCTGGGTAATGATCCGAGATCTATGAGGTGAAGGATTGATGATTGATAATACCAGACGGTACAGAGTTGGAGCTACGAATACTGCGGGTATTTTTGTTATTGAGCCCGGTGATAAGTCTGCTCCTCCTCAATCCCGAAGAGTAGTGCAGTAGGTAGGGCGTGATGTTGAGGCTGGGCAGTGGGTTGACTAGTGTATGTATGGCATGAGTGATTGATAGAAAAGCGTAGATAGATATGTGGTCCATGGGGTGTCTCTCTCTCTGTCCTCTTCGCCGCTCTTACAGGGAAACTGTCGCTACAAATTACCGCATACAGCAATTAATCGACCATCAAAACCCCCTCTGCCCCCCTCTTCGGCCACAGTTTACCGGTGTCTGCATCATCCTCCAGTCTGCTGATCTAGCATCCGACACTGCTGCACTCTAGTCTCTCAGAGACATCCATGCATTTTCCATATCAATAGCGCAGAGAGCTGTTCTCAACAAGCACCAAAGCAATCAAGCTGCCACGAACGATTCTCACTTTCGCTCTCAGGAAAAGGCTTATCGATCGTCATGAAATCACGTTATCGTATCTCATCAACCCTCGCTACGTCTTCTCATCAGCTGCCGTCTCGTTATATTTCAGGACGTCTAGATTAAGCCTTTTCTCATCGGCTGCCCTCGAAACGAGCTTCCAAGCCTAATGATCTGGGTCAGAGGGCAGACGCCGTCTCGGTTCAATGAGATACATCCGAATTGTCCCGAACAGAACGCGGATGTCCGGCTCCGGAGACTCCACCTCTCCACCTTAGTGCCGCCGGTAAGCCTGATTGTGGCTGTCGCTCAACATCACAGCCGTCCAGATTACGTCCAAGGTATTATACATACAACATAGTAGTGTGAACTCAAGTCATGTACTATACAAGCAGTCTATCTATCTTTCGTATCACATCATATCGTGTCATCTCTCTCGTGTACTCTACGTCGACGGCAATCGCGTCTCGTTACTATTTCGTCGCCTGCAATGATCTCACTTCCCTTCTCCGATCACTATCTCCAACGCATCCTCTCCATCCACGTCTTCGTCCACCTGGGCGGATCGGGGGGTACCGACCATTCCCGCAGATCCGCTCGAGCTACTACCTCGACTCATGTCCACAGCGTGACCACGAGCTGATTTGGCTCCACTGACCACCTGGTAATTCTCCAGGTTCATACCAAGACCTGTGGCCGAGGGAGGCATGGCATTGAAGAAGTCCGAGATGTCGATACTGGCACTAGCACTGGGCAGAGGTTGGGATAGCGAGATCTGGCTCTGGTATTGGAAGGGCTGATCTTGATGCTCGTGATGTTGCTGCGGGTGTTGAGGGACAGGGTACGAGTATGGCTGATATGGCGTGTAATCTCCCGCCAAAGGCTGAGCAAGTGGCCAGCTCTGCTTTCGACAATGTGCCTTGGAGTATGAAGTCGAAGGTCGATAATCGTTGCCATTGACATTACTGCTGTGACTGGACACATGATAGTTTGGGATTGAAGCGCTGTGGCCGTGGGTCATGTATGCCGGTCGAGGAGTATGGTCATTGGAAGTCTGGGTGTAGTGACTGTGACTGTCTTCGTCTTTTCCTCGTACGTTGTGGGTCTGAGATTAGCGATATACCAACTATAGATAAAGGTGACTAACCTTCTCGTGTCGTCGTAAGTTGCTGCTGACTGAAAATCGTCGACCGCAGTCTTGAACCTGACATACGAATGCTGAACGTCAGGAGTGATCCAGAAGGATAAGCGTGACTTACGCTTGGCACCAGTATGCACAGCCATGTGAGTAGATAGCGAACTCGGTCGGTTGAATCGCTTATCGCAAACGGGGCTTGAGATCAGCACCACCCTTCGAATGTCTAACTCACCATACGTGTCGCCTCTTCATCATCTCTGGGTTCCCAGCTTTCTCTACACTTATTCCAAAGTTCATCTCGGTGTTCTGATCGGTCCCGCCGATCCAGAAATTCTGCTGGGCATAAGGATAGGCGCCAGCTTGGGTATACCCCAAATCATCGGTCAATTGGAGTTGACCGGCAAGGGGCGTACCCAGATGTTCGGGAGGGAGTAGGCTGGCGATCCTTGGACCTGGACCAGGCCATTCATACATGGTCTTCTGCGTTGGCGCCAACGGCATCTGGATCTGAGGTGGCGTGACGTCCATGGGAGTCATCCGAGTTTGGGACATCGAGTGGGACATGTATCGGGGAACATTTAGGGGTTGAAGCAGAGGAACGGGATGAGATGCCGTTGCAGATGACATGTCGAGGACTGGAAGCGAGTTCGATCGGTTCAAGGGTGGAGGGTGGATCGACAGCTGGCTGGCGTTAACAAACATTTCGATTCGGATTGATAGCTAGAAGCTTTGGTAACGGCGGATGTTCCTGACACAGTCGAGGAGACAATGATCAAGAAGAGCTTTGACAAAGAGGGGAAGATATACTTGTATACCAGTCTTGGGGGTGTGCGAAAGAAGTGTTTCAAAAAGAGTCTGAATTTGGTTTCGCTGTGGGGAATAAAGGATCACTTGCCTCTCGGGTAATTGATTATAGCTATTCGAATGCTATGACAAGTTTGAAAGGCGAACAAGGGAACGGTGCATAAGGAGGTGACAAGGGGGATACAGTCAAGATTGACGATCCTTTAAGAATGATGGAGGGGTGAGTGTGAAAGGAGCAAAGGTAGTCAAGGGGAAAGGGATGATTGATCAAAGGAGACTGCGACACCATCAACATGGATCTAGAGGGTGAATAGGAGAGATTGGTGACTGGGAACAGGCGCCTATGGTGGATGATCATCGATGTACAGTATGAAATATCGAATTGAACCTCACTCGCCAATGGATCACTCATGATGGGCCTTGATGAAGAAAGGAAATTTCAGATTTACGTACATTTGATGATCCTCGTCCACTTGACTTGTCGAATCCTCTCTTCCTTTATCCTATAATTTAATGGTCCCACGATCGGGATCGCGGTTTATGCGATGAATTCGTAGTGGGGTTAATGGGTGGTCGCGCCCCAGGAGACAGTTCCTTTGTTCGTCGTGACGCGTATTGAACAGGGCGCTACAGGAGGTCAATGGATGGATGACGGGTGTCGCCAGGATCGGTCTTGTCGTGTGTTCTTGTAAGCCCTGGTCCAGAGATATAGTCTGACGTTCGTGGGCGAACGTGAAAAGTATGGGAAAAGGAAAGGATAGATTCTCGTTTTCAATGACTAAAGCGTGGATCTATCTTGAAACTCGCCGCACCTCATCAAAAGTCGTGTCTACCTCTATACTGTGCCGAGTCGACAAAGAGAATCCCCCAAAAAGCGTGTTCGGTACCTCGCACTAACGCCAGGCTCCGATATCAAAGGACCGACTTTCTTGATCGTGACCGCCCTAAGGATGTGACCCAGAGCGGGTGTGTATGTCGCAGTAAAAGGCTCTTGGTGCGATGGTATTCCGTACTCGTGCCCTCCATGTACTTCGTCGGCTGGGTGCAAAGTGGCGTATCGGAAAAGTGAGTGACAACCGATAGTCAGTAGAAGACGCCGCTGAGTGACCATCACTATTCACCGTCCTGAACTGACCCCAATCTGAATGCATCGACCGGGCGTCCGGGACATGAGGTCTACACTGAATCTTGATCGGAGGTGGTGGGGTTGTAATAGTGCCTGAACCAAGATCACCTTTTGTTTGCACACGGCATGTGTATTCGATCTTTTGTCGCGTTCTACTGTGTCTGACGTCAATGACATGCAGATCGGCGCACCCTCGATCATCCTGATGGTCACCTGTCAATACCTGGCCTGTTTGACGGCAAGTATCGGGAGGACATGCTTGTCCAGTCATGGTATGAGCTCGCAGGACTGGCCACAATATCCGGTATAGCATGGTTGCTGTTTGTGGCGTTGTCATGAGCCGGCCCTCCGGTAACCGGATATATGTAGATTTGATCCCGCTCTAACCCGTTCCTGTACATCACCCACCCATTCCACACCACCCACTCATTATATGTAACACCAACCATGGATAACTACCACCGTCAAGGGTCATCCTCGTCCTCACCTACGAGTTTGACGGCGACAATCGATCAGAAACCGGTCAAATCCACCCGGACATGTGACAATTGTCGGAAACGAAAGGTATGTGCCAGGTCTCGGAGCGTTTACGGGGCGTTTCCCTACCCCTCATTATCCCATCGATTTTTCCAGCCAAGCAAGGAGCCGGATCGCTGATACTACCGGTACAGATCAAGTGCATAGAGGATCTAGGTGGTCTCCCTTGTGATGGTTGTCGTAAACTCGGTCTAGAGTGCAAGCACGACTACGTCAAGAAGAAGCCTGGTCGGAAGAATTCGTGAGTTCTCCGTGGAGTCGATTGTGGAGCCACCTGATCTTCAGGTTCGCCGTACATGCAATGAAGTCAAGGAATAGTCAAGGACCCGACCCGATGAATGATTATTCCAATGTCTACGGTAATGGGAATGGGACAAGTAACGGTCGCGGACACGGACATGGAAATGGACAGGCGCCAATGCACGGGGATCAATCGAGGGTACATCGAAATGCGCCGTCGTACAGCCATAGCCAAAGCTACTCCCCATACAACTATCCACCGATCGATCCGTTAATCCGGTCATCTTCGTCATCATCATCAACCTCCACAATGCATCCCCCATCTTCCCACCCTCAACACGCTTCCCGTCATCAGCCTCAGCACATCTCACCCTCACTCATGTTCACAAACGCCGACACGACGCTAAGCGATACCAATACCGTTGCTTACCCCACGCCATCCGGCTCCAATCTACCTCTAGCCGCCACGCCTGGCCGTCCGACGTCGTCATTTGCATTCTCGCCATCCACATTTAAGACTCAAGGCGAGTTCTCATGGCTTGATAGTATACTGGAGGGAAACGCGAACAGTAACGGCGCCGGCGACTTTCTCGGCGACTCAAGTTCACTCTTCACCACTCAATATCCATCCGAACAGGCACATCTACTATCACTTGAAAGTCCAGAGCACTTGTTGGCATCGGGCTCAGGATTCGGATCAGGCGGAATAGGCCCGCCAGGGAGCATGTTGCCGCCAATGAGACGGGAACCGCAATTGGAGGATGTCACGAGCTGGGCCAATATTTCGCATTACATCTCACTGTTCCTACAATACCTGTACCCCTTACTACCCCTCGTACATCGTCCGACATTTGCCGAACACCTCGCCACGAGAAGAGATTTACGCGATACCGATTTTCGAGCTCTGCTGCTCAGTATCGGTATGTCATCTGGAACAATATTCATGTACTATACTGATATTCAGTGACCTATGTCATTTCTCAGCTGCCTACTAGCCGACTAGTGAATGAGCAGTTCGACATTGAAGGCCTGAAACACCTACAACGCCGCTGTCATCGTACGTGCAAGGTACTCCAGAGAACGTACTATGGTCCCACGAATTTGACTCAGGTCACTACTATCGTCTTGTACGTCTCGATATCAATATCCGGCATCTACATAGCTGACCTCCAGCGACACATTTTACCTGCTGTCTATCGGTCTCGGTCATACCGCAGCATCCCGCTTGGGTCAAGCTTGTCAACTCGCCTTCTCCATGGGGATGCACGACGACGCCAAGACTGACACTCTTGGCCTTGATGCTATTGAGGTCCAGCTACGCCGTCGTGTTTTCTGGCAACTATACGTCAGCGACAAGTGAGTCTGCTTGCCATACACCGCGACCTAGGCTGATCCCAGAACACGCGCAATCCCAGGTCCCCCAATGCTAATCAACGATTTCCAAGGAGTCTGTTCACTCCCCGAGCCGGTCGACGACGACTTTATAACCTCCCAAGGAATGTTCCCACAACCCGCTTCACGCGTATCGGTCCTTGCTGGATTCGTGGCTATCGCCAAGGAGTTCCAAATCATCTCGGAATGTTTCTTTCACCATCGATACATCATTAATACTGGATCCAAGATGATTTCGACATCATGGACGGTCGAGGCCGAAGACAAATTGCATCGATTATTGCGGGACTTGCCGGCTGCCATACAGGATCCAATGACTAATAGTACGGAGGCTGCCAAACAGTCTTTTGCTATGCAGAGGGCGAATATCTTGATTACAGCTGCAATTGCCAAATTTGCCTTGGTACGCTATCGTGGGCTGAAAATGATGAGAACAAGCTGATAAATGTAGTATGATCTTCGTTCTTCATTAGACGTGGAGGAGGATTCACTAGCTCGAGAACGGGAGGCAATCGCTAGGGAAATACACGGTCTCCTGATGAAGTAAGTTGTCGGTTTCACACTCGAAACATCATTGACAGTTGCAGCATCCCAGTAGAAGATCTAGCATCAAATGGTGAATCAGTTCGAGGAAAAGTCTTTCACATCGCATGCGCCTTATGCGTTCAGGCTCCAAACGCGGGCGACACCGACCTTGTTCGCGATTGGTGTAATATGGTCAGTGCCCACCCTTCATATCTTTTTGTTCACCTCCTACCGTGCCGGCAGAGTACTGACGTCAGTTCTCGACAATATCGTTCTTACAGATGCCACCCCCACCACCCGAAGCGGCTGTTGATAGTCGTGCTGGAACGCCGCCTGGGGAAGTTGGGACTGCTGGCTCGTTAGGTTCATTGTTATCATCGGCTCCTACGAATCGGTCCACATAATCGATTGACGGGATGTCGCTTTATTTGTCAATCTGACTGTTGTATGGGAGTAGATACCCCACTTGATGCATTATCACACTGCACACAATCACGCTTCCCGCAAATGGCTTCACTCGCTGCCGTGCGTTTTTTATGAGCTCCAACACCACAATGATTCAGACCGAAGATGATGAATCAAGGAATTGAGCTTGTCGTGGTTGCCCGCTACTTTACGAGCCCTCGCGAGGAAGATAAGATACTCTTGCCTTGACCCCAAACCCCTCAAAGCTCTGGCCCTTCCAAGATCGGAGCATTTGCCACACCGCTCGATTCAGTTGCGGCTGGTCTCGATCTTTGCTGGTATCCGCCGAAATCCCTTCTTGCCGACGTCAAAGACTGTCGGACATGACTCTGCTTCGCAGTTGCAAATACCCAGTTCTGATTCGGCATGAACGCCCTTGGACGCCATCGTTCGGCCTGGTGACAGCAATCCGGTATTCACGGCCGGGTCGAATAACTTACTTCGGGAGAAAGGGATATTCTCGGTTTCATGCAGCGGAGCCACTGTCATGTTCCCAGCTCCTATGGGACCTGAAATAACACAGGCGCTGTAGCGCGCGAGAGCTACAAAAGAGATCCCGATCTAATCGGTGAATTCACGGTCAATAAATCGGATATCGCCCCGTTGAGCACTACCGGGGCCTGTGGCGTTACTCCCTAGCCAAGAGGTCTGTAAGGTATTTCGAGCGTACAGGTTCCTGGTCGATCAATTAAGGTTGCGCCATACAACATCCAGAACGAATAGCGGCGCATTCAGAACGACATCGGAGGAACACTGTAAGCAATAATGGCCCGGACCCCAGTTTGGACACACATGTATCACGGGAGAATTAACGGCACATTTCCAATTTAGCATTGACTTAACGGATACTGACTATCCTTCCGATCTCATCTTGCTAGTCTTGCCTAAATATATAAAGCTCACTTGGGTCCCCGTTGGAGGCGCTTATACCCCAACCCACTCTTCTTACTCTTGCTTACTCGAAAGATACATCGACAATGGGTATCTCTGCTGCCGCCAGCGCCGGTAACGTCAACCACGATCACCTTCAAGTCGTCCTTGGTGGACGAGACACTCGATGGTACAAGGGCTACTACCTCAAGCTCAACTTGATCATCGGTGTTCTCACTCTCGCATCCGCCGGAAACGGATTTGATGGCTCGATGATGAACGGGCTACAGTAAATCCAGCTAGTCTGTCGTCCTTGAGCCTTGCTAAACTTCCAGAGCTCTAGACACCTGGAAGGACTACTTCGGAGACCCACAAGGTGGAACTCTTGGTCTCTTCAACGCCATCCAGACCATCGGTGGTCTTTGTGGTCTACCCTTCGCTCCCTACCTCGCTGATCGAATCGGTCGACGATACTCCATCATCATCGGATGTGTCAGTAAGTCACTTCCCTAAGTCTCCGATTTTGTTCTCGACTGACAGCCAGTCACCATTATGGGTGTCGCAATCCAGACTGCTTCTCAAAACTTTGGAATGTTCATCGCCTCCCGATTCCTTATCGGTTTCGGTGTCGCCATCGCATCTCTTGCTGCTCCTATCTTGATCACCGAGCTCGCTTTCCCCACTCACCGAGCCGGTGTCACATCGCTTTACAACTCGTCTTGGTACCTCGGTTCTATCATTGCCGGTTGGTCCACCTACGGTACTTTCCGAATCTTGAGCACTTGGGCATGGCGAATCCCTTCCGTTCTCCAAGCTTTGGCCCCTGCTATCCAACTCGCTTTCATCTGGTTTATCCCCGAGTCCCCCCGATGGTTGGTCGATCGAGGTCGAGATGAGGAAGCTATCCATGTTATCCGAAAGTATCACTGTGGAGGAAACGGCGATGACCCATTGATCGAATTCGAATATCAGGAGATCAAGGAGGCTCTCCGAATCGAAAAGGAGGCCAAGTCTTCCTCTACCTACCTATCTTTGTTCAAGACCAAGGGCAATCTCAAGCGAATGAGGGTTATCATCGCCCTCGCCTTTTTCTCCCAATGGTCCGGTAACGGTCTCGTCTCCTACTATCTCACCAAAGTCCTCAACGGTATCGGAATCAGTGGACAGGGAGAGCAGCTGCTCATCAACGGTATCTTACAAATCTACAACTACGCTACTGCCATTGTTGTAAGTTGCTCACTGTTTACCATTGCGATGGAGCTGACAGAGTAGGGTGCCCTCGTCGTTGACAAGGCTGGTCGACGAACACTATTCCTCGTCTCCACTGCAGGGATGTGTGTATGCTTTTCCATCTGGACGGCCGCAAACGCCACCTACTGGAAGTCGGCCACTATCAACGCAGACGGTGACCCAATGGGCGGTAACTCCGCTGCTGGTCGAGTCGTTTTGGCCATGATCTTTTTCTACTACGGGTAAGTGGTGACCACGATATCGAATGACTACCGTCGCTGACTTCCAGATTCTACAACATCGCTCTTTCACCTCATCTCATTTCTTACACTGTCGAGATGTAAGTACATTCCATTTTCCTGCTCGATCTACGCTGACTGTATCAGCTTGCCATACCGAATCCGTGCCAAGGGTCTCTTTGTCCTCCAGATCTGTGTCAACATGTCCTTGATCTTTGTAAGTCTACACCACAACCGGCAGGCTCGCTCTCTGACAGCCAGAACCAATACGTCAACCCAATTGCTATGGACGCACTCAACTGGAAATACTACATCGTCTACTGTGTCTGGCTCGCATTCGAA
>Ga0265797_10009238_pt1 | contig 12888 bp, 12 predicted proteins | sample P2T30metagenome_FD_192433 | JGI IMG/M metagenome (GOLD analysis project Ga0265797, IMG submission 192433) | Plant litter microbial communities from East Loma Ridge, Irvine, California - P2 T30 | ecosystem: Environmental > Terrestrial > Plant litter > Unclassified | place: USA: California... | reverse complement strand
CCTCACCTTCAACCACGACAAAGGCGGCCACCTCGCCACTGTCGAGCTGAACGGTTCGTTACTGACTTCCCACCTGTTCAAAGCCGGCCGCGAACACCAGCGCCAACAAGGGCAACTGCTCAGCCACTACCACTACGACGACCAAAGCCGCCTGCACGCCCACGCCGTCACCCAGCAGCAAAACCACCTTTACCAACGCCACTACGACTACGACAAAGCCGGCAACCTCACCCGCCTGCACGACACGCGCAAAGGCGAACACCTTTACCACTACGACCCGCTCCAGCGCCTGACCCGCGCCAATCACTCGCAAGACGTTCAAGAGCGCTTCGGCCACAACCCGGCGGGCAATTTACTCATGCAAAACCGGCCGGGGCCGGACATCGTTGCGGGCAATCGCCTGACGATTCAGGGCGACCATCATTACGACTATGACGCCTTTGGCAACCTGATCCGCGAGCGACGTGGCAAAGGTCACTCACTCGTTACCGAATACCGCTACGACTGCCAGCATCGGCTGACTGGAATCACCAAGCCCAACGGCCAAACCGCCAGTTATCGCTATGACCCGTTTGGGCGGCGCATTAGCAAAACCGTCGACGGCATCATCACGGAGTTCTTCTGGCAAGGCGACAAACTGATCGCCGAACACAATGCAGATCATCATCGTAGTTACCTTTACGAGCCAGGCAGCTTCCGACCGCTGGTCTTGCTTGAGGGTTTCGGCCCAGAAAAAACCAAGCCCTATCACTACCAACTCGACCACCTCGGCACCCCGCAGGAACTCACCACCCCTGAAGGCGACATCGTCTGGTCAGCCCACTACCGCGCCTACGGAGAAATCTGTCGGCTCGATGTAGGCAAAGTCAACAACCCGCTGCGTTTCCAGGGCCAGTATTTCGACCAAGAAAGCGGCCTGCACTACAACCGCCACCGCTACTACAATCCGGATATTGGTCGTTACTTGACGCCAGACCCGGCGAAGTTGGCGGGTGGGATCAATGCATACCGATACGTGCTTAACCCTACAAGGTGGGTAGATCCTTTAGGCCTGAACACTTGTCCAGGCGAAAAAACATGTCAGCAGAGCAGTTATGACGATGCTGAGGCATTGCCAAAGGTCAATGAAAACAGCCCGCTCACACCTACAATCCCAAGTGCGCCACCTGAGATGGGCTACCACAGGGAGATCTATGCGAGTAAACCCGTAAAGCCTGAAGAAGCCATTCAGAAATGGGAAGAGTTTTTGGGCCCGCCCCCTCATACGAACACCAACCCACGAACCGGCAGACCTGATCGCGACAGAATTGTTTCCGCCGATGCAAAAAGAAGCATCCGTTATGGCCCTCATGAAATGAACAGCAAGCCGAGCAAGCATCATTACCATGAGGAAACATGGACGTTTGAGTTAAAGACCAACATGATGAATGTAGACAATACTGTCGTACGAGTCCCATTAACGGAGAAAGTGAAATGAAAATACGAATTATCGATGTTTTTTCCGAACAAGACACTTTACATGTGGAATTCAGCTCAACTTTCGGAAATGGTACGGCTTTTTGGCACGGCGCCAAACCCAGCATCGGTGAAAACTTAGATGTGGAATTCGAATTAGACGAAGTATTTTTCTGGAAGAAAAATATTGATCTTTCCTCTGACACTACCCCCAAAATCATCGCAAACGATGGCACATACACCATCACTGGCGAGCTTATTAACGACACAGATAACCATGCAATACTAAAGCTAGGGGATTCAATAATCCTTGTAGAGTTAAATCAATCAATCTCGCACAATGTCGGTTTCGCCGACGTAAGGACTACTGCCATTCACTTTTACCCAACTAACATTTAGGCTAACAAACCTGTGCCTTTCCTCGCACACAGCTTTTTCGAACCAATGAACCAAGACTACCCTGAATTACAACAATTCCTTGCTGGTTATTTCAATCAAGACTGGGTTGATGATCACAATAGCGCTGACGAAGTAATTAATCTTTTTATATCTGAATCTTGCTATGAAACATTGATCAACGTGCAACTAGAATTGGATAAATTAATTTCCACCGCAAAAACCGAGCAAGAGCTTCAAGACTATCTGCTTTCCGACATTGGATGTTATTACTATTATCCTAACGAATGGAGCGATGGCAGAACTTGGCTTAGACATGTTCTTTCAGCATTAAAAAATGGTCAAACCTGAGGTAACAGATAAAAACAAACTCCAACCGATATTATCTTTAAAAATAAATCAACCTTTATTACTGAGTTATGGGGCTGCTACGCAGCCCCACGCGAGCAAGCTCGCTCGCCACAGGTAAATGGAGTAAACGTCCCTTAAATCCCCGCCAACGCCAAATCCATCGCAAAGTACGTAAATATCAAATCCGCCCCCGCCCGCTTGATCGAGCCCAAGGTCTCGCGCACGACGCGGTCTTCATCGATCGCACCCGCCTGGGCACCGAATTTGATCATCGCGTACTCGCCACTTACCTGATACGCCGCCACTGGCAGGCGGGAGGCTTCGCGGATGTCGCGGATGATGTCGAGGTAGGCGCCGGCCGGTTTGACCATCAGCGCATCGGCGCCTTCCTGCTCGTCGAGCAGCGATTCGCGTACGGCTTCGCGGCGGTTCATCGGGTTCATCTGGTAACTTTTGCGGTCGCCCTTGAGGGCGCTGCCGCCGGCTTCGCGGAACGGACCGTAGAGCGCCGAGGCAAATTTGGTGGAGTAGGCCATGATCGGGATGTGGGTGAAGCCGGCGTCGTCGAGAGCGCGGCGGATGGCCTGGACCTGGCCGTCCATCGCCGCCGAGGGGGCGATCACGTCGGCGCCGGCGCGGGCGGCGGCCACGGCTTGTTTGCCCAGGTTGACCAGGGTTGCGTCATTGTCAACGTGGGCGCCGTGCATGACGCCGCAGTGGCCGTGGTCGGTGTATTCGCAAAAGCAGGTGTCGGACATCACGATCATTTCCGGCACGGCGTCTTTGATGATCGAAGACATGCGCGAGACCAGGCCGCGCTCCTTCCAGGTGTCACTGCCATTGGCATCCAAGTGGTGGGACACGCCAAAGGTCATCACCGACTTGATGCCGGCACGGGCATAACGCTCGATCTCGCCGGCCAGTTTTTTCTCGGGGATACGCAGCACGCCCGGCATGCTGGTGATCGGCACGAAGTCGTCGATTTCTTCCTCGACGAAGATCGGCAGCACCAGGTCGTTGAGGGTAAATTCGCTTTCCTGGAACAAGCCACGCAGCTCCGGGGAGCGGCGCAGGCGACGGGGGCGGGCTTGGGGGAACTGGCTGATCATGGCTTTCCTGAAAAAGTGACTGAAAACATTGGGGCGAAAGCTTATGCCCCAAGTTGCGGCAGCACAAATGCCGAGGGGCCAACAGTGTATTGCCGGTCACGTAACAATTGCATTGATCTAGAGCTGCAGACGGCCATCTATGCACACCGCGACAGCGCCACCCACCCAGATTTCATCGCCCTGGCGCTCAATACGAATACGCCCCGCGCGCCCCATGGCCGTGCCCTGGCTGACCACATAGCGCTCCGGCGCCAGCCCTTCACTGAGCAACCATTGGGCAAGTCCGGCATTCAAGCTGCCGGTGGCCGGGTCTTCCTGGGCACCGTCGCCGGCGATAAAGGCGCGCACCTCGAACTGCGCGTCCTCCACCGTGCACGGAGCAATGACGCCGACCGCCAACCCGAGCAGTTGCGAGTAGTCAGGCTTGATCTCCAGCACGGCTTGACGATCAGCCACCATCACCGCCAGCCAACCGGCGCCGTTATCCACCCATTGGCTGCGCACAATCGCGTCGGGCGCCAGGCCCAGCCCCAGGCGCACACGTTCCAGCAGCGGCGCCTCCACGGCCCCCGAACGCAACAGCGGTGGCGCGATAAACGCCAGCTCGTCGCCTTCGCGTCGGATGCGCACCAAGCCAATTTCGCACTCCTGAACGATCTCTTTCCCACGCGGTATGCCACCTGCGTGCAACCACGCATGGCAACTGCCCAGCGTCGGATGCCCGGCAAACGGCAGCTCCTGCAAGGTCGTGAAAATTCTTACGCGATAGTCGGCGCGTGGGTCACGGGGCGTCAGCAGAAACGTTGTTTCGCTAAGGTTGGTCCACTTGGCGAAGTCGGCCATCTGCTGGTCCGTCAGGCTGTCAGCGCCGAGCACCACGGCCAACGGGTTGCCTTTGAGCGGCACACTGCTGAAGACGTCCAGTTGCTTGAAATCGAAAGTCGGCATGTTCAGCTCGGAATGTTCAGGCCGCGGATCACCGCTGGGCGTGCGACAAAGCCGTCCAGTGCGCGCAGTACGTTGGGAAAATCGGCAATGCCCACCAGATCGCCCGATTCGTAGAAGCCGATCAGGTTGCGAATCCAGGGGAAGGTGGCGATATCAGCGATGCTGTAGTCATCCCCCATGATCCAGGTACGGCCCAGCAGGCGTTTTTCCAGGACCTGGAGCAAGCGACGGGACTCGGCGGCATAGCGGTCACGCGGACGCTTGTCTTCATACGCCTTGCCCGCGAACTTGTTGAAGAACCCTACCTGGCCAAACATCGGGCCGATGCCGGCCATCTGGAACATCAACCACTGAAGGGTTTCATAGCGGGTGGCCGGGTCTTCGGAGAGCAGCCGGCTGGTTTTTTCCGCCAGGTAAATCAGGATCGCGCCGGACTCGAACAACGCCAGCGGCTGGCCGCTTGGGCCATTGGGATCGATGATCGCGGGGATCTTGTTGTTGGGGTTCAGCGACAGGAATTCCGGAGACAACTGGTCCTGGGTGTCAAAGCTGACTTTGTGCGCCTCATAAGGCAGGCCCAGCTCTTCGAGCATGATCGAGACCTTGACGCCGTTGGGCGTGGGCAACGAATACAGCTGCAGGCGCTCCGGGTGCTGGGCGGGCCATTTGCTGTTGATCGGGAAAGCGGCGAGTGCGTTCATCAAAGGGAATTCCTGGGCGGGAAAAACCCCATCATAGACATCTGCTGGCCTGCCTGCATGGGTCATCATTAAGCAACATTGCCTGGCTAGAATCTGTGGTGGGCGAACCAAAACGCCCGAACGCACTCTTAAAAGCGCTCGCAGGGTGAATGGAGGCACCTGGCTATATCGACAAGGAACACCCTCAGGACGCTCACCGCGCCGCTGGGCCCGGGCCTGTCCGCCTTAACCCGACGCACGAAGACTCGAACCCATAATGAAGATCAAGCCTCTGCGCCTTGTGCACCGATTCAAACGCTATTCATACATGATGTTGCCGCTGCTGCTGGTGACGGCCGGGATTGTTACCGCACTGGACGCCCGTGAAAGCCGTGCGCAACCGGTGGACGGCGTACAAACCCTGGTGTTCCTGCGCCATGGCGAAAAACCGGCCGGCGGTCTCGGCCAACTCAATTGCCAAGGCCTGAACCGGGCAATGAACCTGGCCAGCGTACTGCCGGAAAAATTCGGCAAGGCCGATTTCGTCTTCGCCGCCAACCCGACGCGCAATGTCGAGGAAGGCGAGCTGGACAATTCCTACAGCTATATTCGCCCGCTGATGACCATCAGCCCCAGCGCCATCAAGCTGGGCCTGCCGGTCAACATCAAGTTTTCAGCGAACGACACCAGCGCCCTGGCCGACGAGCTGGTCGAAGACAAGTACCACAACGCGACGATCTACACTGCCTGGTCCCACGGTTACCTGCCCGAGCTGATCAACAAAGTCGCCAGTGAAGCAGTCGGTGAAAAACACACCATTACCGACGACTGGTCCGGCAACGACTACGACTCGCTGTACGTGCTCACACTGACCTGGCACAACGGCAAGGCGTCGCTGCTCAGCCGCAACTACAAGCAGGGGCTCAATAACGGTGAGGAAACCTGCCCAAACCCGACCCAGGTCAGCGCAGATACCTGAAGGTTGAGCGCCAGGCGCGTATGATGCCCCGCTATCGACTCATCAGCGGATCATCTCCATGTCCAACCTCTCTTCTGCCCAGCCCAACCGGGGCTGGTCGTTCTGGTGCAAACCTGCACTGTTTCTGCTGGTGGCCTGCATCGGCCTCTATTATGTGAAATGGTCGCCCTACTACCTCAAGGCGTTCGTCGCGGCCGACAACCACAGCATCGGCGCCTCGATTCTCAATGACCAGCAAAGCTCGCCCCTCGCAGCAGCGCTGGCCTATGCCCAGGTGTATTTCCTGGCGATCTGGAAAGCCGCCGTCCTGGCAGTAATTCTCGGTTCGCTGCTGCAGGTGTTGATCCCTCGCGACTGGCTGTTGCGCCTGTTTGGCCGCGCCGGCCTGGGCTCGACCCTGCGAGGCGGGCTGTTCGCCTTGCCGGGCATGATGTGCAGCTGCTGCGCGGCACCCGTTGCGGCAGGTATGCGGCGCCAAAAGGTATCGGTCGGCGCGGCGCTGGCGTTCTGGATAGCCAACCCGGTATTGAACCCGGCCACATTGGTGTTCATGGGTTTCGTGCTGGGCTGGGGCTTTACCGCGCTGCGGCTGGTGGCCGGGGTCGTGCTGGTGGTGGGTGTGTCGTTGGTGGCGCAGCGCATTGCACGTCCCGAGCAAGTACCGGAAGCGGCGCTCGAGGCGGTGGCCGAAGTCAGCACCGTTGAGTCCGGCTCCTTCCTCGCGCGCTGGTTACGCACCTTGTGGCAGCTGTTCTGGAGCACCATCCCGGTGTATATCCTCGCGGTGCTGATCCTCGGCGCGGCACGGGTGTGGCTGTTCCCACACGTGGACGGGGCGATGGCCGACAGCCTGGTGTGGTTGGTACCGCTGGCGATCGTCGGCACGTTGTTCGTGATTCCCACGGCGGCGGAGATTCCGATCGTACAGACCATGATGACCCTGGGGATGGGCACCGGCCCCGCTGTTGCCTTGCTGATGACCCTGCCGAGCGTCAGCCTGCCGTCGCTGCTGATGCTGCGTAAAGATTTCGATGCGCGGGTGCTGGTGACGGTGGCCGGGCTGACCATGTTGATGGGGGTGGTGTGCGGGTTGATCGGGGCGATGATTCTTTAGGTTCTGCGTGAAGGCTTCATCGCACCCTGCGACCTGAGTGTGGGAGGGGCCACCCGATTGCAGTGTGTCAGGTATTGAATACTTAGCTGACCCACCGCCATCGGGGGCAAGCCCCCTCCCACATTGGGCCTGCGGCGTATGGGCTGGATCATCCGCTGCTCGAACTCATGTTTCCCGGCATAACTGACGAAACCGGCTCAACTGTGGGAGGGGGCTTGCCCCCGATGGCGGCCTGACAGGCGACCAGGATGTTGTAAAGCGATGTGATCTCAACGGCGTCCGACAGGTCACCCCACCCGAGCGGCCCGCTCGCGTAAATACTCAACCACCGCGCCCTGCTCTCCCGCGAACTCGATGCGTGCGCCCTTGCTCTCACGCTGAAACGCATACATCGGGTCGTAATACTCACGCAACAACCCTTCAATCCACACCCGGTGCAACTCCACCGCGCCACTGCGCGCCTGCTCCGCCAGGGCCTCCTGCAAAATCGCTTGCAGCCGCTGGAAGCGCTCGCCCCCCAGGCGCTTATGGATATTGGCCAGGCTTTGGGTAAGACGCTCGGCAAACAATGCCTGGCCATCCTCACCCCATACCTCAATAAATTCGGCGCACAGGTCGACCACGTAATCGCGCAGGATACGTTCGACGCGGCCTTCAACGCTGTCTTCCAGCCACACCATGGGTAACGTCTGCATGCTTTTGTGCAGCGGCAGCGGCAACGCGCAACTGCCGATCATGCGGCTCTCGTCCTCGACCACGAACTGCTCGATGCCCGCTGCGCGCTTCTTCAGCAGGTCCACCGAAAGGCGGTTTTCGAAGTCGATGGTGGAGGGTTGCGCCGTGGCGCGCTTGCCGAAGCTGGAGCCGCGATGGTTGGCATGGCCTTCCAGGTCCAGGGCGTTGCGCAACTGGCCGAGTACTTCGGTCTTGCCAGTGCCGGTCATGCCGCCGAGCAGAACGAAATCACATTCGGCGGTGGCCTGCTCCAGCGTGTCCAGCAAAAAGGTGCGCATGGCCTTGTAGCCACCGCCGACACGGGGGTATTCGATACCCGCTTCGGTTTTCAGCCATTGCTGGACGATCTGCGAACGCAGCCCGCCGCGAAAGCAGTACAGGTAGCCGTCTGGATGGGCCTGGGCGAACCGTGCCCACTGCGCGATGCGTTCGGCCTTGATTGCCCCCGACACCAACTCGTGGCCCAGCACGATTGCAGCCTGCTGGCCTTGCTGCTTGTAACAGGTGCCGACGCGCTGGCGTTCGTCGTCGGTCATCAGCGGCAGGTTGATCACGCCGGGGAACGCGCCCTTGGCAAATTCGACCGGCGCGCGGGTGTCCATCATCGGCCGGTCGCTGAGGAAGATGTCGCGGTAATCGGTGATGTCAGTCGCCATCAAATCACCTCTACCGCGTTGCTCTGTCGCTCCAGCAGTTCGCCGATCGGCTCAAGGGCCAGACCCAGTTCAGCGGCCACCGCGTGGAACTCGGCGTCGCCTTCGGGCGTCACGGCGATCAGCAGGCCACCGCTGGTTTGCGGATCGCACAGCACGCGCTTGTGCAGTTCCTGCACGCGGCCGAGCTTGCTGGCGTAGCTGTCGAAGTTGCGCAAGGTGCCACCGGGCACGCAACCCTGGTCCAGGTAATACTCGACCCCCGGCAGGCGCGGGACTTTTGCGTATTCGATGCGGGCCGTGAGGCCGCTGCCGTCGGCCATTTCCACCAGGTGGCCAAGCAGGCCGAAACCGGTGACATCGGTCATCGCCGTCACCCCGGCCAATTTGCCGAAACGGCTGCCGGGCTTGTTGAGGGTGCACATCCAGTCACGGGCCAGGCCGATATCCGCCTCGCGCAACTTGCCCTTCTTTTCGGCGGTGGTGAGGATGCCGATGCCCAACGGTTTGGTCAGGTACAGCTTGCAGCCGGCAGTGGCGGTGTCGTTGCGCTTCATGTGGCGCTTTTGCACGATGCCGGTCACCGCCAGGCCGAAGATCGGCTCCGGCGCGTCGATCGAGTGCCCGCCCGCCAGCGGGATGCCGGCGGCGTCACACACCGAACGGCCGCCACGGATGACTTCGCGGGCAACTTCCGGCGCCAGCACGTTCACTGGCCAGCCAAGAATGGCGATGGCCATCAACGGGTCGCCGCCCATCGCGTAGATGTCGCTGATGGCGTTGGTGGCGGCAATGCGGCCGAAATCGAAGGGGTCATCGACAATCGGCATGAAAAAATCGGTGGTGGAGACCACGCCGCGCTCGTCGTCGATGGCGTACACCGCCGCGTCGTCGCGCGAGGCGTTGCCTACCCACAGGTTGGGGTCAAGGTTCTGCGCGCCGCTGCCGGCAAGGATCACTTCCAGCACTTGGGGCGAGATCTTGCAGCCGCAACCCGCACCGTGGCTGTACTGGGTAAGGCGAATCGGCTCGTTCATGGTGGACCTCAAGCTATCAAGTGGGCCGATTCTAGCAGACAGCAAAAGGCCGGCTGGGCTCTTGTGAGCACAGCCGGCCTTTTGTTTCAGCGGTTACTGGCGAGCAGCGAGCAAACGCTTGTGGCGGTTACGCCGGGCGATGTTCAAGCATTCGATCACCGCCGAGAACGCCATGGCCGCATAGACGTAGCCTTTTGGCACATGGGCGCCGAAGCCTTCGGCGATCAGGGTCATGCCGATCATGATCAAAAAGCCCAGGGCCAGCATCACCACGGTGGGGTTGTCGTTGATGAACTTGGCCAACGGCTCGGCCGCCACCAGCATCACGATTACCGAGGTCACCACGGCAATGATCATGATCGGCAAGTGTTCGGTCATGCCCACTGCCGTGATGATGCTGTCGATGGAGAACACCAGGTCGAGCAACAGGATCTGCCCGATCGCCGCGGCAAAACCGATGGTCACGGTGTTGCCAATCGTGGCTTTCTCTTCTGGCTCCGGGTCCATGCTGTGATGGATCTCGGTGGTGGCCTTCCACACCAGGAACAGGCCACCGGCGATCAGGATCATGTCCTTCCAGGAGAAGGCCTGGCCGAACACTTCAAATACCGGCGCCGTCAGCTGCACGATAAACGCGATGGTGCTCAACAGACCCAGGCGCAACACCAACGCCATGCTGATGCCAATGCGCCGCGCCTTGGCCCGGTGCTGCTCAGGCAACTTGTTGGTGAGGATCGAGATGAAGATCAGGTTATCGATGCCCAGCACGATTTCCATGACGATCAAGGTCGCCAGAGCGACCCAGGCGGTGGGGCTGGCAGCCAGTTGTAAAAGATAATCCATAGGTCAGTCCTGACGTTGTGCTGGGAAATTAAGTTTCTTGGGTATGCGATTGCGCGTCTTTTTCTTCCTGATCATCCTTTTTGCGCGGATTGATCAGGCCCTGGGTCGCTTCACTCAATGCCTGCTCGGCGGCTTTCTGGGTGTCATCGATCGCTTGCTTGGCCGATTCGGTGGCTTTGCCCAGTACCTGCTGCGCGCTTTTTTCGACCTGATCGCACCCGCTGATCACCACCAATGAAAGCGCAAGCAATGCAGCCGCGCCCACAGAATTGAGTTTCATCATGTATTCCTCGTTAGAACCATTGGGTCCAAATACTGGCCCCCCGATAGCGAGGCATTCTATTCAGGCAAACAGTTCAGTAAAATTCGTATTTTTCTCGCGTATACTTCGATTTTTACGAAGTGTAGACCGCGATGCTCAATTATCGACAACTGCATTACTTCTGGGTGGTGGCCAGGACCGGCAGCATCGTGCGCGCCTGCGAGCAATTGAACCTCACGCCCCAGACGATCAGCGGGCAGATCAGCCTGCTGGAGCAGACCTTTGGCATTGCACTGTTTCAGCGAGTGGGACGCCAGTTGGAGCTGACCGAAGCCGGGCGCCGAGCCCTGCCCTACGCCGAGCAGATGTTCCAGACCGGCAACGAATTGGAAGCGGTGCTGCGCGCGCAACCCAATGAGCAGCAGATCGTGTTTCGCGTCGGGGTGGCGGATGTGGTGCCCAAGTCCATCGTGTACCGGCTGATCGCCCCTACCATGGAGCTGAGCGAACCGTTGCGCATCACCTGCCGTGAAGACAAACTCGAACGCTTATTGGCCGACCTGGCTATCCAGCGCCTGGACCTGGTGATTTCCGACAGCCCGATGCCCACGCACCTGGACATCAAGGGCTACAGCCAGAAACTGGGAGAATGTGGCATCAGTTTTTTCGCCACCCAGGCGTTGGCTGAGCAACATAGCGGCGATTTTCCGGCGTGCCTACACGGCGCCCCCCTGTTGATTCCCGGCGCGGAGACCGTGGTGCGCAGCCGTTTGCAGCGCTGGTTCGCCGATCAGCAGATTCAACCCAGGATCATCGGCGAGTTCGACGACAGCGCGTTGATGCAGGCATTCGGGCAATCCGGCAGCGGCATCTTCATTGCCCCCAGCGTGATCGCCGATGAGGTGGTGCGCCAGTACGGCGTGGCGCTGATCGGCCAGACCGACGCGGTGACGGAGTCGTTCTATGCCATTTCGGTAGAGCGCAAGGTCAAGCACCCCGGCATCGTGGCGATTACCGAAGGTGCGCGACGCGAACTGTTTACCGCCCTGCCCGCGCCTACATAAGTCAGGCGCAGGTCGACGCCGGCTTGGCCGTCATCAGCCACAATGCCAGCAGGATCGACACCAGGATAAACCCCGACGCGGCAAAGCCCAGGCTGCCCAGGCCCAGCGTATCGATTACCCGCCCGCCGACCATCGCGCCCAAGCCGATGCCCAGGTTGGCCCCGGCGATATTCAACGACGCGGCAAACGCCGGTGCATGGGGGGCCGCCTTCATCAGCCGTACATGGCTGACCAGAAACATAGCCGCCTGGGTCACGCCCCACACGGCCATGGCCGCCGCCAGGCCGATGGTTGAGTGAATGGCCGGCACCACCGCCACCATGCCCGCGATCATGAAGCCGCAAAACACCATGGAGGCGATCAACGGGTGACGATCCACCGCTCGCCCACCCAGAGAATTGCCGATCAACCCGACCGCGCCAAAGCCCATCAGGCACCAGCCCACCAGCGTGCCGTCAAACCCGGCCAGGCGCTCAAGGATGTCCGCCAAATAGGTATAGGCGGTGAACATGCCGCTGAACACCAGGATCGACAACAGGATATGGCCCTGCATCACTGGGCTGCGCAGGATCTTGAACTGCGAGCGCAGGCTGACCTGCTCGTTCTTGGCCTGAGTGACCGGCAGGTAGACAAACAGCAACAGCGCCTTGGCCAGCGCAATCACCGCGAGCGCGGCAAAAGCGGTGCGCCAACCGAACATGTCGGAAATCAGCGTGCCCACCGGAATGCCGAACACCGTGGCGCAGACAATGCCAAAACCGATTTTCTCGATCGCGCGCCCGGCAAATTCAGGGCCGACGATGTCCACCGCCGTTTCACTGGCCAGGGCCCAGAACACCGGTAAACCCAGGGCCGGGATCAAGCGTGCCAGGGCCATCACCCAGATATTCGGCGCCAGCGCCGCCACGGTATTGGCCACCGCGAACAGGATCAGGATGCTGATGAACAGGCGCTTGCGTTGGAACCGCGCGAAGTAGGCGGTGAGAAACGGACCGAACGCCGCCACGGTGAACGCGAACAACGTCACCAGCAGCCCAGCCTCGGACACGCTGACGTTCAGGTCCCGGGCGATCGAGGGCAGCAGGCCGACAATGACGAATTCTGTGGTCAGCACGGTAAAACCGGCGGCCGACAGCAGCAGGATGGGAAACAACATGAAAACTCCAGAAACGACGAGAGCAACGACAGCCCGAAGGGCCCGCTGACGGAGAGAAGAGATGAGAAAGGAAATGTTAACAGAACATGTCCGGATTTGGCCAAAT
>Ga0265797_10009237_pt1 | contig 12889 bp, 17 predicted proteins | sample P2T30metagenome_FD_192433 | JGI IMG/M metagenome (GOLD analysis project Ga0265797, IMG submission 192433) | Plant litter microbial communities from East Loma Ridge, Irvine, California - P2 T30 | ecosystem: Environmental > Terrestrial > Plant litter > Unclassified | place: USA: California... | reverse complement strand
TCTCGACGCACGCCCGAGCGAGAAACGGTCTTCAACGATGCAGACAATGTTGAGAGACAGCTACAAGAAGACGGTCACAAGATCTGGGGCTGGGTGATATATCGCTGCACTTACGCAAACGACGAGGAATGGGCGGAGTTCATGGTTCGTCTTCGCTACTGGAACGAATACGCACTACGTTCAAGCAATGCTCTCGATATGCTGCCGAGCGTGGATTACCAGGTCTTCGAGAACCCCGACCTCTTCGACAATGCGCACCCGTCCACTGTCCGAGAGCATTTTACGCAGTGGGCTATGACCGCTCCGCAGCAAGAGCAAGGCGAAGGCGCTTACCCCATGCGCTCACAACGGTACAACTATTGCCTCCACGTCGACCAAGAAGCGCTACTGTCTGTTATCGGAGGACCGCCTCCTTCTGTGCTCAACTTTATGGGTCCTGGGTATGTCAACTTAGTCTGTAAGACGATCATGGGGGGGATGAGGCCTGAGCACACCTTCGGTCGCGCGGAGCAGGAGCATTATTTCATGCGCATCAATTATCAGAGTCTGATGCTGCACTGGTATAACCAGCTGAGACGGGAGGGGTCTTGGTTTAACGAATACCGTGTACCGCCGGAGGTTGCGAGAATCTGACCGCAAATTTTACGACGTTTGCCTGCCACACAATCATGGCGCCGAGTTGAGCATTCAACTGATTTGAGATGCGGCAGACTCTAAGACGCCAGTGTCAAGAACAACGTACGACGTTACTGCGCCTGACATGCAGACGCCATGTACCAATTTCAAGTCAGGAAGTAGCGTACTACTGTATCACAAATCATTGTATAGTGCGTGTGTAGTGTCTGTCGACCATAGTGCGGTTGCAGTCTGAGACCGGAACACTGCATAAGCGGCGGGATTCGATCAAAGGCCAAGGCTGCTAGGTATAAATCCAACGCATCAACACTCGGTCTAAGGATCAAAGATACTCCTCGGAATTTGATTTGGAAAGCTGAAGAGTATGCCAGTAGTGGGTTTGACTCGAGTGTGATGTGTAGACATGTTTGTGGGATTTCGTTTCCGGGATAGCGGGAAGCAGCTAAGACGCAACAAGTCCAGCGTCGATCACCAACGGCGTCACAGATCGATCTCGCAACCAAACGACCACACGGGCTCACAAACCTTCATCTGTTCCTGCCAACATCGCACCATCATCTCCAACTCTGGACTCCAGCAATGCCAACATTCACGCTGGTACGCCCTCCCAGCCGTGTCTCCACTACCCGAAGAAAGTTCATGCTATAGCAGGGTGTTACGTAGCACAACACACCTACGTCATGCCTGCAACGGCTACAAACATGGCATTCGGGGCACATGAACGAGTCGGCATGGACATCCTGCACCTCATTCCCACGTGGATCTGCGATTAACTCTTGACTCAACGGCTCTCCGTACAATCAACGACTTCCACGACAGCCAACGACTCTACCACAGTCATGGCAAGCTACCTCTCCTCCGTAACGAACGCCGCCTCCGGCTACGTCAACTCCGCCAAGGACACAGCCTCGGGCTACGTCAACTCAGCAACCGAGACAGCGACCGGCTACCGCGACCAAGCGTACGGCTACGTCAACGACGGCGGCGAATACGTTTCAGGAAATCTCGACAATGCAGGACAAATGGCAGGCGACTACGCGCGGCAGTACGGCCAAACCTTGACGAACGTAGGCGAGGGCGTCGAGTCGCAGGCTCAGGGTTACAGCGATACCGTCAACTCGACTCTCAATAAGACAACCGGCAAAGCGGTTCCGGCGAAGAAGGCGGCGGCGCCCAAGAAATTGGCCTCTTCCGCGCCAGTCAAGAAGGTCCCAGCGGAGGGAGGAGCTGCGAAGGCGAAACCAACACCGGCTCCAAAGCCAGCCGCCGCGGCGTCCAAGCCAGCTGTCAACCCGGTCAAGAAATCTCCCGCGCCTGCGGTGAAGAAAGGTCCGTCAGCGAGCTTGGACAGCGCCGCCAAAGCGCCGCCCAAGGCACCCTCCGCAACGACCAAGACCAAGGCGCCGCCTGCGAACCGCACTCCGATGGGCACGAAGAAGCCCATTCCTGGTGCTAAGAAGCCAGCTGCAGCACCGGCAAGCGCTGCAGAACCCGCGCCTGCAAAGAAGGCCCCGGCTGCGAAGCCCGCCGCCAAATCTGCTGCTGCCAAACCCGCCGCTGCAAAGGCCCCAGCTGCGAAAGCCCCTGCGAAGGCTCCGGCTGCAAAGCCGGCCGCTGCGAAACCTGCTGCGGCCAAGGCGACACCTGCGAAGTAGATGTTCTGAGGGAAGAAGTTCGACGTTGCGACCGGATTTTTGTACAAAGGTCCGTGGTCACTGGGCGCCGACCTCTTTGCCATATCGTAATCCTATCTAATTGTAGTCAGTAATGGAATGATGGTATTCGCACACAGTCGCGCTCGTCGCCGAAAGAATCTTGGAAAGCCATCACACATCGAGAAGTACCACATCTTCTGCTCCACAAAGCCTTTCAAACAACCTTTTCACTCCAGCTTCGCGAGTTGGACATGAGACTGCCGAGCGCATGTCGATATTGTTGCTGTCGGGCGTCGCGTCTGCTTCTTACGGCTGGGCCGAGGTGGGTATAAGATACGCCTGAAGAGCTACGCGTCTAGATTAGGAAGGTGCTCGGCTCAGGACAAGCGGGCTAGATAAAACTCGGCATCGTCCTACTGCCCTTCTACATTTCGCATATAAGCTTCTGCGCTTGAGGCTTGTTGGAGCTTGGTGGTGCTTGGCCGAGATTGATGACGCGCGTCTTTGGTCCTCGAAATCACAAACACCTTCTGCTTTGGTGCGTAGTCTCTATCTGGATACGAAGCAATGAAGCAATGGATCAATGCTATCGCCATTCCATCCGCCGGGCAGAACCAGGTTAAAACAAATGCGGTAGCCTGCGATGGGAGAATGGCAACCCTCTTTACTACTCCGCCAGCGACTTGCACAGAATGGTATTGGTGGCCTCCACGATACGCCTCTTGGTTGCCGCCTCTTTCGCGCTTCCGGTGATCGAGGCTCTCGTTCTGCATGAGCAGGTCTCCAGCATCCCGACAGGTTGGACCTTTACATCTGCTTCGGACAACGATACTCAGATTGTGCTGCAAGTCGCGCTCGCTCAGCAGAACATTGATCAGCTCGAATCGAGGCTTTCCTCAGTCTCAACACCGGGTTCTTCCTCCTACGGCCAATACCTCGACGTCGGCGACATCAATGCCTTGTTTGGACCGAGCGACGCGAGCAGGAACGCCATTCAGTCATGGCTCAATTCCTCGGGCATCGAGACATACACAGCCCAAGGCGACAGTGTATGGCTCAAGGCCTCTGTAGCCCAAGCTAACAGCCTCCTCGGAACAATCTTCAATACTTATACAGACCCTCAAGGAATGACAAAGATACGCACCACGCAATACTCGATCCCACAAAGCCTCAAGGCACATATCGACCTGGTATCCCCGACAACTTACTTCGGCACCACTCAAGCCATGAGAAGCATCAAGTCCACGTATTCGCGCCGATCCCTCGCAGAGCGGACGACCACATTGCCCGCAGGCTGCAATTCGACCATCGTTTACCAGAACCACAGTTATGCTGGAGTCACTCCTGACTGCCTTCGGTACATCTACAATGTCAAGGATTACAAGCCTGATGTCAAATCTGGAAGCAAGATCGCCTTCAGCTCGTTCTTGAACGAAAGTGCCAGTTACTCTGATCTTTTCGCATACGAGCAGTACTTTGGCATCCCTCCTCAGAAGTTAGTTCATCGCACCCCATTTGTCCGTAGTGTATCGGCCGCTGACGTGCTTTCCAAGCTTCTCGGTCGTCCTTGTCAACCCGGAAGAAGGCGCGACGGAACTGCCACAGCCGCCCTCAGACGCTGACGACGGGGAGGCCAATTTGGACGTGCAGAATATTGTCGCGATCTCACATCCTCTCCCGATCACAGAATACATCACCGCCGGCAGTCCGTGAGTACCCAGAAGAAGTCGTCGATGATGTGGAACGAGCTGACACTACTTTCCTCGCGCAGGCCATACATCCCCGATCCAGTCGAGCCCGCTGGGACCCCGAATGAGAACGAGCCATACTTGCCCTACTATGAGTTCTTGCTCTCTCAACCAAACCACAAGCTGCCTCAGGTCATCACCAACTCCTACGGAGACGACGAGCAAACAGTCCCTGAGAAGTACGCGATCCGCGTTTGCAACATGATCGGCATCCTCGGTATGCGTGGCGTATCTGTCCTCGAGTCTTCCGGAGACACCGGTGTCGGTGCTGCGTGCTTGAACCAGGATGGCAAGACACCTCAATTCAACCCGGTGTTCCCGGCAACTTGCCCGTATGTCACTTCGGTCGGTGGTACTGTTGACCTCGCCCCCGAGATCGCTTGGTCCGGCTCTTCGGGCGGCTTCAGCAACTACTTTAAGACTGCTTGGTACCAGAAAGCCGCCGTCCAGCATTACCTGAACACACACGTGAGTGCGGAAACCAAGGAATACTACGGCCAATACGTCAACTTCACCGGCCGCGGGTTCCCAGACGTTGCTGCGTTAAGTGTTCACCCCGAGTAAGTGTTCACCCGGCATCATCATATGCCTCTGGCAACTTTGACTAACGAGTCACGTATCTAGTTACCCCGTTTTCCAGGGCGGCGTTCTTACACCGAGTGGTGGGACCTCAGCTGCTTCACCGGTACGTTTGCACGATCTTGTTGGATCTACGCCAAAAAAGCTCTTTTTGCTCACACTCGGAACACAGCTCACCGCCGCCATCATTGCGCTTCTCAACGACGCGCGCCTCCGTGCCGGTAAGCCCGTACTCGGGTTCCTGAACCCCTGGATCTACTCCAGCGGTTACAAGGGTTTCACCGACATCACGGCCGGGCAGTCGGATGGCTGCAATGGTATGAACACTCAGACGGGAGCCGCCGTCAATGGGGTAAGTTTTTATCGTCATCACATCACTTCCGAGGGTATCCATACAGCGACTAACTTCGGGTAAACAGTCTGGTGTCATCCCGGGCGCACACTGGAACGCCACTGTTGGGTGGGATCCAGTGACTGGGTTCGGTACGCCGAACTTTGCTAAGCTCAAGGAGGATGTTTTTAGCTGTATCAACTGATTGGGTATCGCGGTTGCGTACCAGCCAAGGTGATGATGTGGTAACACACTAAGAGACTGAGAGGTGGAGGTGTGGAGACTAGAAAGATAGGTGGTCGACAGGGAGACAAGAGAGGCAAGAATCTGACTCGACTTTCTTCACAACATGAATAGTTGCGAGCATCCATTCACTTGCTCCTACAGCTCTTCTTGTCCTCCTCTTCTTCTATCGCGTAGGTGACGACGTGTGTGACTTCTGTCTTGCGCATGATGCCACGATGCGAACCACCGTCATCGCTCCCTTGCGCCGACGTCCCTTGCGCATTGCCGACAAGCTCCACCTCGTCGCTCCAGAGTGCACTGTCGGTCCCGCACTCCGTTCTGGAAGTCCCGAAGGCAAGCGAGCCCGCGAACTCGCCCTTGTTGTTACTCTCGGCGGTGATTGGGTTTCGACTTCTTGCGGACGAACCATAGCGCACGGCGCTCTCGAGGTGTCGGAATTGGGCCACAAAGGCTGGCAGGCAGGTGCAGATGAGGGCGAGGCCGGCTTCGGCGTTGCTAGAACGGGGGATGCTGTTAGTTGGGAATTCCAACAGAGGCAGGCTGGGGAGTTTTCTGGACGTACCCTGACAACACGATTTGCACAAAGAGGATGGTCGCGTCTTGAGAAGCACCGTCCGTCCTGAGGAGATGGAGGCGCCATGCGCTGAAAGCCGTCGCGAGGCCGCCGACGGCCAGCATGCCGCCGACTCGCAGTTTCTTGTCGGCGGGGATCTGCAGCGACCAGGTGAGGGGCAAGGGCAAGAGGAGGATGATTGCGTCTGTGACTGTGCTGGCGATTGAGTCGCCGAGGATGATGGCCGATTGGTCGAGGCATTTATCTGTTTCCAGGCGCCAGTAGGCGGAGATCGGAGAGCAGATGCGGATTTTCAGGATCCAGGATGTCAGGTAGTAAATGAGGAGGATGACTGCGAGCGCGTAGATGCCTTGGACTTTCCGTTTGTAGGGTGCGAAGACCCGGGCGATTAGGGAGAGGAGGCTGAGCTTGATAGAGAGGGTCATTGGGGCGTAGAAGAGAGTTGCCGCATACCCTGCCTGTTTATCCACACTTGTCAGCTGCGGTTGGTTTGAGTGTGTCGTCGCCTGGTAAGATGCATGCCTTCAGAAACTGTGTGACCTCGTCTGAAGTGACTTCCCACATGTGACGGCCACCACCATGGATGCTGACTACATTTTTCTTTCATGTCAGCAAGTGGTTCTCCTTGCGCTGGACAGGCATGACTTGCGAAAGATGCCGGCAATACAATAGCCCGTCATGAGAACCCATGAAAGTATTGTAAGATCTATTAGAGACATCAGCAGGATCCATCGAGTAAAAGAGACGCGATCAACATACATTCATCGACCGATAAAAGCCAACCCGGTATCCTGAACCTTTGTAGAACTCTTGTGAGGACGAAGAAGGAGCAGATTGCAAGGGTCAAGGCTTGCGTGACAAGGTTGATCGTCCAGAGTACATCTTCGGGGTTCTCCAGGTCCGCTTCCACGCCTGGCGGCGGGTCCATTGCAGGTTGCGACATTTCCTTCAACGAGAGATCTTGGATAACTGTCGTCGAACGGTGGCCGACGATGGCTTGTTGAAGGCCGGAAAGATCATTCCCAGTTGCTGAATAAAGGAAACCACAAGAGATGGCCAGGGCGGCGTAGGGCGGCACAGCACATGAGCTCTGATGCTGCTTTGTGTCAGTACAGTAATAGTAGTGCCATGTGCGAAGGAGGAGTTTAGTGATCACCAGAGCCCCTGCATGAAGATCAACAACAATTTTCAGGTGTCAAGGATGTCTTCGGTGATCGGCTTCGGTGGGATAGCGGCATACGGCCTAGTGTTTCTGACGTCTCGGTAAATTGTGACTATCAAGACGAAGGATGCTTCGGCTCCCGGACCCTTGCGCCCCCGTTTGCAGAGGTGGATATGGCATCTCGCTACAAGTTAGTAGGTCGGAGGTCTGCTTGGCGAGACTGCATGATGTCCACGGTGTTGCGTTAGAGAGAGATAACGGTTGATCTCGGTTACCGAGGAGGGCCATTTAACTGACCATGAACCCCTCACGCCGTTCTACTGAAGACGACCACCAAACAAACCTCATACTGTTTATACGATGACAGCCTTTCCGAGAGCACAGTCTAAACTCTTCGAGCCATTGACCATTGGCAATGGGAAGACCAAGCTCGACCATCGCGTCGGCTTGGCTCCTCTGACGAGGAACAGAGGCACTCCGCTGACAGAAAGCACGCCGGAGAAGCCCAACCGCGTTTGGCTCCCCAACGATCTCATGGCCGAGTATTACTCTCAGCGTGCGTCCAAAGGCGGCCTCATAATCACTGAAGGTGTTCCTCCATCGCTTGAGGTATAGACCCTGTCATTTGCACCTCTCTTCCGAGCCACGCGCTGACACCTCAACGCTAGGGTAACGCCATGCCCGGTGTCCCAGGACTGTTCATTGAAGAGCAAAAAGCAGGCTGGAGAAAGATCGCGGATGCGGTCCACGACAAGGGTGGAGTCATCTACATGCAGATCTGGCATTCTGGCCGGGCCAACCTACCGCACATGACGGGCTCGACGATAGTCTGTCCTTCAAGTACGCCCTGGGACGATCCGGAAGAGTGTTTCATGTACCCGCCGCCTCACACGACCGAGATGGTTCGATACTCCGACTTCCCGCCCGCCGAGATGACCGTGGAACAAATCAAGAGCACCATCCAGGACTACGTCCGAACGGCGAAGTGGGCAATGGAGTGCGGATACGATGGAGTAGAAGTCCATGGCGGCAATGGATACCTTCCAGAGCAGTTCCTGGCTTCCAACGTCAACAAGCGGACTGACCACTACGGTGGCTCGCCCGACAAACGATGCAACTTCATCTTGGAGCTGATGCATGAGCTGAGCCAAGCCATTGGAGAGGATAACCTCGCCATCCGCCTTTCACCGTTTGGGCTGTTCAACCAGATCAGGGCCGAGAAGCGACTGGAGACGTGGGAGCTACTGTGCCGGAAGTTGAAGGACTCTCACCCTGGGCTGTCATATGTGAGCTTCGTCGAGCCGGTACGTTTGAATGACTTCCATTCTGCATTGTCCGTTGAGTGAGCGAAAAGTGAATGATCTGACCAGATGTTACTAGCGGTACGAACAAGTGTTCAGTGCGGAGCAAAAGGATAAGTTCCTCGAATCCTGGGGCCTAGGTGCAGTTGATTTGTCCGGGTTCCGCGACATCTTTGGCGACACGCCTTTCTTCTCTGCCGGCGGCTTCGATGACAAAAACGTGTGGGACACGACGGACGCCTACGACGGCCTGTTGTTTGGGAGGTACTTCATCAGCAACCCAGATCTTCCCAAGCGACTGCGGGAGGGGTTGCCTCTTGCGCCGTACGACCGAAGCCGATTCTACGGTCCTTTCGAAGACGCTGCAGTCGGGTACACTGATTATCCTGCGTGGAGCGAATCCACGGAGGGACATAAGAGGCGGGACAGCCCAGTGCAAGAGCTGCCTTGATCTTTCAGTGCAAGCTGTCCGTGACAGGGATGTTTTAGCAGGGTAGGTGACAGAAGTCAGAGTGCAATACAATACGCAGATAGAACAAAGATCTGCAGACTGTGCAGTTAGGGTAGTGCATGATCCATTCATCCTGTCGAGTCATCTGGCGAACTGGCAATTGAAGACACGAAGGTAATGGCAGGGATGATTAGTCTCCGATGGTGATTGTGCTTGGCTCGGGGAGTCCGGCAAGGCGCTCGGAGGTAGCGAAGGATTTCGTGTCCAGAGAGTCGGTAATGGTATGTATGGGTGAATAACAGGCGGAGGTGAAGTCGAGTGGAGTCCAACGGCAAGCCCTTTGGCGCAGCCGACTTGGCGCCGGCCTGTTGTTGATTGCAAGTCTGCGGCACAGCAAAATCCCATGCTCGTGCTCCCCCAACCACTCCCCAAGCTCTTAATCTTTTGCCACTCGCTTGCACAGCATCATGTCGCCCTCCAATAAACCGATCTCGCTTCCTGAAGACCAAGAGACTAAGACGAAGCGGCACCCTTCACGCCCTAAGTATCCTGAAGTAGCTATCAGATAATTAATGGACCATCAAATGATCCACGAGTCATGAGCGATGCGTATCAAAACAATCTACAATACTGACTGATCAGAGTTCTTCAACGGGACAAAGCACCGACTGTTGTTTGATGCAGATCGAAAGCTCTCCCATCGCCGTCTCAAAAAATCATCTCCTAGGCCCATAGGCATCCTCCGCGTTGTATCTAGGTCCGTTCCACCTTGCCGTCTCCGCTTGGACCTCGATGTCTGCAGCTGAGAACTTGAGAAGGAAGGGGGATGGACGGTGACTTGAGCTCGGGGGGTGGTTTCCGGTGATCCTCAGCTCGTAAGCCCCAGCCATGTGCCATGCTTGCCCTGCCCACACGTGTATCACGAGCGAGAGAAGAACGCAAGGATCCGGTTCTTATATCTTCAATGCTGATACTATCAGAGAGACGCCATAATATTCTCGCGCAAAGTAGGAGCTTCAGATCCCTTCCTTACTCGATGCGAAGGACTTCGACAATCCATCACTTTGCTCCCCGAAGCTTGTCAAACCTCAACACCGCACCGAGCAACACCTGCGCTCCGTTGGCACAATCCTCCGGCGAAGTGTATTCCGCAGGATTGTGCGTCAATCCCTCACGGCACGGAACAAAGATCATGGCAGTGGGCACCCGCGTCGATGTATGCACACTGTCGTGCCCTGCTCCGCTGTACATGCGCTGCGTCAATGACTTACTCTCGGGACCCAACAGGAAGTTGGCGCTCTCCTCGATGCAAGATATACACTTGGGGTCGAACTGGGCGACATTTGCAGCCTGATCCACCGTCCACGAGACTTTGCATGGCAGTCCCGCGGTACAGCCCAAGTTGAGAGCTCCGACGTCACGGCCTTGTGCGATCTTCTCGAAATCGCTGCGGAGGGTTTCTTCCATGGCCGCCATAGTTTCGTCGCTGCTAGAGCGGAGGTCCAAGCTGAATTTGACCAGGCCAGGGACGGTGTTGGTGCTGCCCGGTGCGAGGGACAGCAGCCCGGTTGATGCAAGCGAGCTGTGAGCGGTAGCGACTTGATGAGAGCGAAGAATCATCTTCGCAGACGCGAGCAGAGCATCGGAGCGATTGGCAAAGTCCGTGGCCCCGGTGTGGCTGTCGCGGCCGTGGACTGTGATAGTGAACCATCGACTTGCCTGCACACCCTCGACGATGCCGATTTTCCTTCCGGTCGCTTCGAGGATCGGGCCTTGCTCTGTAGATTTCACTGTCAGTCAGGCGTTGGGATATCAAAGGCGAGCTCTCCTCTTACCTATGTGTAGCTCGAAATGAGCCGCCATTGGCATCGCCTCCCAGCTGGCCTTGACGCTACCAAGATACCCAATCCGCATCAGCTCCGACTTGACCGAAGCCGCCGGGTCATCCAGCGCGTGAACCTCGTGGACTTTCTGGACATCGCTCGCGCCAGCCCAGACGCCAGACGCCATCATACACTGCGGAAACCGCGCACCCTCCTCGCTTGCGAATCAATGTCAGCCGCCGACAACATCTTCGAAGAAAGATCAGTACGCTTACTTTGTCCAATTCACCACCCCAACCGGGAATTCCGTCTCCGTTCCCGACTCATGTATAGCCCTCAAAGCCGCAAGCCCCGAGAGAACTCCCAAGATCCCATCGTACCTACCGCCCGCGGGCTGGGTGTCGAGGTGGGAACCCATGTAAGTAGGGGCCCCTGCTTGCTTTCCGGGCCGGATGGCGAACATGTTGCCCATTTCGTCGACGTGGACGTCGCAGCCGTACGATTCGGCGCTTGCTCTGAACCAGTCGCGGACGTCTCTATCGTGGTCGCTTAGGGCGAGTCGCGCCATTCCGATGTCTGTTGGTCCGCTGCGGAGGTTTGCGTTATTGGCATGTTGTTGCGTTGACAGCACGCTCGAGGTACAACTTACTCGCCCCAGCGCTCTCCGATTCCGAATTGGGCTGTGTGATGTATGTCTTCCATTAGTTTTGCCTCATCGATGCGGATGTTGACTGGCGAGATCGTTGCTCCAGGCATCTTGTTGATTCTTGTGGTTGATATTTGTCGTTGGTTCTTGTCGATAGGTAGTGTTGGGGGACTCGGCGTTGCGAGGATGTCTTGCTGCAAACTCCTAAGCTGTTCAAAATCGTTTTTCGCCGTTTTATAGTATGCAAACATGTTATCTCACAATGGTTCGAACGGCAATCTACACGATTTACGTACGTCCCGTCGCTATCTTATCAGCCGGATCCTGTTCGATAGCGTTCGCCGCCCAGTGGCCGGCCGACTTGGCCGTTGTCGGGCAATATCGTGCCTCTCCGTCTCAGCCCAGAGTCATGAGAAGACTGGCTAACTACGAAATACTACCAATCGATCTGCGTGACCGAATCTTCGGTTCCCGCCTTCTCTTGACGTACAATAATAATACTGCTACATTATAGTGATGAATTGGTATGTCGATACTGGAATTGGCAAGACAAAGGGACTTCGATTCTTCCCAGTCCATCATTTAGATCTAAAGAACATGGCCCCGATGAATCACTACCAACCTAATCACACCAACCGATACCTCCCCTCAAATTCAACCTCGCTCCCCCTCCTCCCCACCTGACCATCCACGACATCCAGCAACCCCCTCTCCCTCAACCTCAGCGCCAAAACCGCCAACGCGCCCCTTGCCAACCCCTCGACAGCATCCCTCATAACCTCCGACCTCTCCTCGCTCCTCAGCCCCTCATCCATGGTATCGATCGAAGCCTCCCACACCCGCACCAACTCCTTGTCGACCGCGACTTTCTCGTCGTCGAGTTCGTAGGCCGGGAGGCTCTTGAGTTCCTGCAAGCGCGCTTTCAGCGCGTCTTTGCGCTTGCGCAGGTTCTCTTGGTGGGAGTTTAGGGTCGCGATCTCGCGGGCGGTGCGTTTCTGGCAGACTTGGAGCGAGGCGTCAGCGGCGATGGCGCGCTGGAGTTTGAGCAGGAGGGTGCCTGTTAGTGGGAGGGCGGAAGAGGAAGGAGAAGAAGAGTCTTTTGCACGACGGCGGCCTCCTCCCAGCGGATCAAGTGTTTTCGCAGGCCCGCCGCTTCCCATGAACAACAGCCCGGCGTCGCCGCTGTGCAACATCTCCCACCCATTCCATGCCAGCAAGGATGGACCCTGGAGTAACGTCTTCGCTCTCGCCCCGACAGAAACGTCTTCACTTGAAGTCTGTGTCCCTGCACAAGCGGCCTCGTAAGTCTTGACTTTCGCCAACTCGATCCGCTTGACTTTCCCCTTGCTGACTCTCCTAACAATCTCCACATCCAGAACCTGACCGGCAACACCACTGTTAGCTGATTCGGGGGATTGTGGGGAGTCGAGGACGCCCAGAGCCGTGTGCGGAGTCGGGTTTGCGGGTCGGTATGGGGTGTAGGTAGGTTTTGTTGGGCTGGGAGTGATGGGTTCAAAATCGAAAAAGGTACGGAGTTTGGGGGAGATGGAGAAGGTGCGGCGGGCGATCCAGTCGGGGGTTGCGGGCTTGGGGAGTACCTGTTCTGCTGCTGGGGCAGGATGCTGTGTGTGGTGGTGGGGTTTGAAAGAGCGGAATTTGGAGAGGAAGGATGGCATCGTTGCAAGTCGTGGGCGGAAGGGTGTCGATGACGGCTGTGATGGTGGTCGTGCCTTTGAT
>Ga0265797_10009236_pt1 | contig 12890 bp, 14 predicted proteins | sample P2T30metagenome_FD_192433 | JGI IMG/M metagenome (GOLD analysis project Ga0265797, IMG submission 192433) | Plant litter microbial communities from East Loma Ridge, Irvine, California - P2 T30 | ecosystem: Environmental > Terrestrial > Plant litter > Unclassified | place: USA: California... | reverse complement strand
AGATACGCAGCTGTGATGTGTTGGCGGGGTCGTCCATGGCTCTGGGATTTGACGGGTTGAATTGCCCGCAATAGCTGTAGGTTGCAGTTAAGCTCAGCACTTGCCATGTCCTGATAGTCAAAAAAAAACCCCCCCAAACTCCAGATTCTCTTGTAAGGCAAATGGCATCCAACCAGTACGCTTACCTAATTTTGCAGCGGGGCGTCTTGGCAGTCTAAGCGAGGCAGTCGCACCGCCGACCGCCGACACGACGCACCGCAAATTCGACATCTCCATCCCGCCGCCAGCTAACCACAGCGAATCGACAACAGCAGGATCGATCTCTGTCCAGTACGTGCCTTCTACACCGCACTCGCCCCTTCGCAATTGTGAGCGACGTCTAATCCCGGTGCTGCAGGTCGAATCTATACACCATGGCCGACTCTCAAGTTACTCTGCGCACGCGCAAGTTCATCCGCAACCCTCTTCTCGGACGTCGTCAGATGGTCGTGTAAGTGCAGGACATGGCGGATATGTTGTCGTGGAGGGTTTCAGTCTGACGGGAATAATGCAGCGATGTCCTCCACCCCAACCGCGCAAACGTTTCCAAGGACGAGCTCCGCGGCAAGCTCGCTGAGCTGTACAAGGCCAAGAAGGACGATGTCTCCGTCTTTGGTTTCAAGACACACTTTGGTGGCGGCAAGAGCACCGGCTTCGCCCTCATCTACGACAGCAACGAGGCCATGAAGAAGTTTGAGCCCCGCTACAGGCTAGTACGATACGGCATGGCGACCAAGGTCGAGAAGGCCAGCAGGCAGCAGCGTACGTCTTCCGCGATCCTACATGTACTCGTTGTCGTGGACATGGACGTTGGATAGTGCAGTTGAAGGAGAGACACTAACTGGACCATAGGCAAGCAGCGCAAGAACAGGATGAAGGAGTTCCGGGGTACGGCCAAGACCAAGGGCGGTGCGAAGAAGGACAAGAAATAAGCGGGTGCGCACTCACGATGACTACGAAAGTCATGGCTGGAGTCGAGTGGCGGTTTCTCTGGAACTACTGGTTCGCCTCTATGGTTTTTCATCATGGTGGACACGGAGTTGCTTCTGCGGGCATCGGCATGTATATCTACGATTGCCTGAAAAACTCTTGCGCATGGGACGGGTCCGACAAGAACGGATGGCGTTTGAGATGAATTGTGTGCTAACCATCAATGCATATCATGGACTTTACGATCCTCCAAAAACCATTGCCGCTTGTCTCCGTATTCTACCTTGTTTTTTTCATACCTCTTGTGTGTGTGTGTGTGTGTGTGTGTGTGTGTCTGTGTGTGTATATATTTTCTTCTCGTTTGAATCTTCGACGTCGCCCATGGACATTGTTTTTTCCTTGAACCCCTCATACACACAACTTAGCCCCTGATAGTTGCCACTTGTGGTTCCAGGTTCTGGATTTGCACCGGATCGGATCCAGCACCAGTACTAGCGATCATCATCATCAACTACTTAGCACGACCGGATATAACGCAACTACACTTTGATCATGTCGTCGTCATCGTTTGAACTATGGAAATTTCATTATAATTTAATAATAGTTTTCCGGATACTGCTTGTCTACATCCAATGAGAACAAAGCGCAGTGCCTCATCTAGGCCCGCTAGTCTCCGTTCTTCACCGGCGTTGCAACAGGCGTAGTCGTAGTAGCGACAGCAATAGTACTCTGGTCTCTCCCCGCAATCTGAGACTGACTCTGCCCCTGCGTCTGGCCCTCACCACCACCACCACTACTACTACTACCAGTCGGCGCTACAGTAGTAGTAGTAGTGGGTGTAGGCGGCACTCCCCTCTTCTGCGCCTGTGTCTGTGCCTGCAAAGTCGACATCTCCCAAAACCTCCGCGGCACATTCTTAGCCGGCGGCATACCCAAGAAACCCTTGCCGCCCATGCTCTCGAGCGGCTTCGCCCTCCCGCCAACATAGCATCCCAAGTCACCACTCCAGACGAAGCCGCCGCCGACAACGCCGCGTAGAACGCCAAACGCGCGTGCATCACGGTACGCGATGCCCGTTTCAGGATCGCGGTACCGTGCGATAGAGTTTGTAATCGGACACAGTTTCTGACCGGGTTTGAGCACGATTTCCGTGTCTGGTTTGTGTGCCGCGTTCTTGCGAGGCGGTTTCGGCGGCGCGATGATGGTTTGGTGAATGTGTGATGTGGCTTCTGCGGGAGTCCAGTGGAAGAGGGCGACGTAGAGCTGGACGAGGGCGGCCTTGTCCTTGTCTTTGAGGAGCGAGGCTGATGTGCGCGCCCGCGACGACGTGGTCGGTGGGGCCTCGAGGTTGGAGAAGTTGGAGAGGATAAGTAGGTTGCGGAGGGCGCGGCGGATGGTTTTGCGGCGCGGCGGCGCAGGTGGCAAGGCAGGTTTTTGAAACTGGGCGAGGAGGTCTTGGGGGCCAATGACTGAGTTGTTGGTGCTTGGGGATATGGGTTGGTCGGTGTGGGGAGGATATGGTTGTGGTTGCAAAGCAAAGGGCGGTTGTGAGGTGGGGTACTGTTGTTGGAATGGGGAGGCCTGTGTAAATGGATTGGGAGGAAGTTCACCCGGTGTGGGAGCGTACTGGTCGATGCCGAGGAGGAAGGTGTCTTGGCTCGGTGGTGGTGGTGCAAACATGATATTGTTTGGTTGTGTCATGCCGTGAGAGCCCATGAAGACGTCCCCGCCCTGGGATGCAGCCATGGTCCATGGCTGCTGTAACGTGTCCTGGTGTGGTAGGGTTACTGGTATCGTGGGCATGTGTGTCGAGCTCATTGGAGGCTGAAAGGGTGCCGGAGAAGCGAATGCGGCCGGCTGACTATCGTCGGCGTGGTGTTTGGAGGGCTGTACGGGGTGGGGTGTGGAGACGTCTATTTGGTCTGCAGTTGAGTCTGTCTGGGTACTGGGTGCATCGACCTCCTTGTTGAGCTTTTCCTCGAGCTGCTCCAGGGATGGCGCATCTTTGCCCGTGTACTTGAGCTTGTCATCGACCCATATTCCCGGCCCGCTGTAGTAGCGATAGAAGGGCCCGTCGATCTGGCGGTTCTTCAGAGCGTCAATCTTGGCCTGTCTTTCTGCCGCTCTCGCCTCTTCGGCCTCCTCCCATCTGTGCAGCGTCTTCTTGTTGATTCTCTCGTTGCGGGCAGCTTCAGCAAGTCTTTCGGCCTGGGTCAATGGCTTCTCCTTGGCCTTGATCCTGCGCGCCTCGGCCGCCTTCATCATAGCCAGGGTATCGTCGCGCCTGCGGTCCTTCTCCTTGAGCTTTGCCAGCGTGGCGTCCTTGTTCGCCACCGTCTGCTTTCGCTTTGACATGCGCACCGGGCCATCTTCCTCGGTGGGCAGCCATGAAGCTCGCTCCGATTTCTTCTTGGGCCGTGGAGGGGCAAACGTGGGCGATTGTGTGCGGGGAACATGGAGCTTGACCTTCTTGCGCGCGGCAGCAGCAGCAGCTCGTGCGGTAAAGGGGTTGGTTGCGGCCTTGCGCTTCTTGTTCCGCTCGTGGCGCTCGGCCTTGCGCAGCTCCTTCTCGCCCGCATCATCCTCGTCTGCGCCATCGTCGTCCTCTTCCGACGAGGACGAGTCCATGTTGTAGTCCTCCTGCTCATTGACGTCGTCTCCGCGAAACTCCTCCTCGTTTGGCGCCTCCTCCCACTCCTCGCCCCACTCCTCTTCCTCGGCCGATTTGGCGAGCAGCGTGGCCATGCGGTTGCCGGCGTTTGATCGCCGCTCCCTCGTCGTGACCATGAGGTCGACGGGGGCTCCGTCGTCGCTCTCATCACGAGACGCCTCTGGCTCTGATTCCTCGTCGCGATCCGACGGCGGGGCGTCGTCCACGACGGCTTCGGGTGGGGGCTCGGACATGGTGGGTGGTGCCAGAGTCGACGGCAGGCGCTCGGGTGCGTGGGGAAGGTGCAGACGAGGCGGCTAGGACCTGAGGCAGCGCGAGCGGGCTTGGGGCGGGGAACGTCGTCCACTCTTCCAGAAGGATTCCATGAGACGCAGATTATGCGCTCGCACGACGGTGCAGTGGAGCGCCAGGCTGCGGGTAGCGCAAGGGGCAGCGGGCTTGTGGTGAGAGAGTGGGTGGTGTGTGTGTGTGTGTGTGTATGGGCTCCTTATGCAGAGCCGGGCCCTTTTGGTTTCAGCGGCCGTTGTCGGGGTTTGCAATTGTGTTTGTCGGACGCAAACGGACGTCGAGTGTCGGGCACGCGCATGCGAATGACGCGCCGGGCGATTGAGATTGAGAAAGGCCGCCAAGTCAGCGGAGAATGCTTGGCCTAGCTCTCCGGGCCTGAAACATAGCGTGCGTATGATTGAATGGCGGCGGTCGCAAGCCTATGCCCGTTGCGGCCATCATGTCACGTATGCAAGATGCAGGACATTGGCACGCCCGCATCGCCGGCCTCGTGTATACTGCATTGCAACAAAGCCCATGGTCAAGTTGCACAGGCTGGCGTCTACCCACCACGCCTGCAGATTGCATTGCCGGCCTGGAGTCGTCATGTTTGAATTTGAAGGCCGGCTTGGTCGCGTATGCAGGACCCCAACCGCACAATCATCCGCCTGGAGCTCCCGTCGGCCCAATCACAGCCCGCAGCCCGACAGAGGCACACAATGTCCACGTCAGGCCCTGGGGGGTGCCGACTCTGTCGACGCGCCTCTGCGTTTCAGACATTGGGGGTATGCGGCATCGAGGACTGAAGGGCACGACGCAGCTGAATGGCCGCCCCCCCTGAATCAATGGCATCGGCGCTGTACAAAAAGCAAAGCATCGCGGCTGGGCGAGGGCAGAGAGTGTGCTCTCGTTTCCCCCTCGCTGTGTCATCGATAGCAGCCTGTCAATCTCACCTCTGTTGTTGAACAGCTCGTCCCTCTGCAGCCGACGACCGACAACCAACAACAACATCGCCGCCGCCGCCGCCGCCCCCCAGCTCTCGCCTCCGTCCGTAATCTGTAACGTGCTTGTTCTGGCAGCTCTCCCCAATCGAGCCTAGGCTGGCGTGTCCTGGCGTGTCCCCATTTCTAGCGGAAGCGAGCCTGAGCATCCACCGCGCATCTTCCCACTGCTCGCTGCTCCATCTCTCATCGCTTCCTCGCTCCCCCTCCCGCCACCCGCTGCGACCTTTAGCTGTACCCGGCCTCTCTATGAGCTCGAATGCTTAATCGGCCATCTGTCTAATCATATTCCTTCTGTTCTCCAGGCACTCCGGTGATCTGTCTATTCCGCCCGCCTGCTGCTGTACAGCCAAGTCAGTCCACTCCAACTCCAGCCCAGTACCGTAATCACCGCGCTCGTGTCCCAATTGCGGCCAGCCGCATCCCGCAGTCACTCCTTCTCGCCACCCCCTCCCCATTGTTTTCCCGACAGCACACGGCACAGCACCGGTACTGTGCAGCTCTTGAAGCGACCCGCCCCCGTGCTAGCTAGCCTGCAACCACACGCACCATCCGGACTGGATCCAACGCCTGCTCGCCCTCCATCGACAGCGTCCATCGTACACACACACACACACTTGACAGCAAAGCGCTGAGCTGAGTCCGGTCTTGCTGGCAATAATCATCTCTGCCTCACATTCCTTTGGCCGGCACCAAACCTGCGATTCTACCAATTACCCTGGCTTTGGTAACCGAGTCACTACGACTATTCTTCCTCAATTAGACTATCGCCGTCAAGACAGGGTCTGTAATCCATAATGGCTCCGACCAACCGCCCCGAGCACCACATCAACCTCAACTACATCCCCCAGCTGCCCCAGCCCCCGCACTCGGCCTCCTCGACCGGCAACACCTCGCCCGTCGAGCCTCCCAACAGCGGTTCCCTCCGCTATGCCCCCAGCGCCTCGAACCCCCTTGGTGCGGCTGCTGCCGGCGCCAGGCTGGGAGCTGGTTCCCCGTCGCATGAATATGGCAGCAGACTCTTTTCCAAACGGTCCGTCGCACCCTGAAACGAGCAACGACTCGAGCTAACGTCTTGACAGTGCACGTGAAATCCAGGCACAGGAGGGTCTCACTCCTCAAATGTGGGGTCCGCCCACCAGCGGCAACTCGACCCCGTTGCGTGAGACCATCCCCGAGTCTCCCAACAGCGAGAACCTAAACTTCCCCGACTTCAACAACACCATGCCAGAGGTCGCCCAAGCTGCGCCTTCGGGCCGCCGTGCCCGCGCCGGCACGCTGCCATCGCGCTTCTCGCCCTCCGCCGCGCCTCCCGGCCTCATGTCTGGTGCATCGCTCCTTCCCAAGAGCTCGCGACCGACACCCTCCACTAGCCCCTTCAAGCCGGGCCCTGGAACACCAACCGACACTTCCAGCTTCAACGCTCTCGGGTCTACAAACGCTGCTGCCAAGTCTGCACTGCTATCGCGCCTGCGTGCTGGCTCCATGCCTCAGCGACCGGGTTACCTCCCACCATCCAACTCCGCCTTTGGCAACCCAATCTTCTCCAATGGATGGTCAAGCAGCCGTGACCGCAGCAGCACCCTCCAGAGCATTGCTTCGATGCCATCCAATGGAGCTGGCTCGCCCAGGTCTTCCTTCTCCCGGGACTCCCTTGCCGACACCGATGTCAAGACGCTCGACTACCTTGGCCTAGTCGACACTCCCCAGCCTGCACGAGCTACCCTGGCTCCCTCCGACATTGAGCTTCTGCTCGAGAGCCAGAGGAACGCCAACAACCAGAACTCGAGCAGCGGCAATCGCTTCCGTTCGTACTCTGTCAACGCCAAGGAAAAGTACGCAGAGGACGAGGAAGATCAGTATGGTGGATACAGCGGCGCTATAACCCCTGCCGAAGCCAACGCTCTTCTTATCCACGAAGCTGTCCGCCAACACAACCTTGAAGTTCAGGCCTTTGCCAACCTTGCATCCAACGCACGCCCTCGGGCTCGTACCGCTGGCGTGCTAGACGCCCCCTCGCGAGGCATGATGCGCAACTACTTGCCTGCCATGGGTCGGTTTGACAATGGCATGGGAGCTGGCGATCTGACTGAGGATGCCGAGTACAACTTGACTGAAGCTGTCAAGAAGCTCCATCTGCCTGGCAACAACTTGGGCGATGATGGAACTCTGGAAGGACCCACTCGATCCCTGTGGCTTGGCAATATTCCCTCTTCGACCACAGTTTCGTCGCTCCAAGTCATCTTCGCCCAGTACGGTGCCATCGAGTCCACGCGCGTGCTCACGCACAAGAACTGCGGTTTCGTCAACTACGAAAACCTCGAGAGCGCTGTCCAGGCAAAGTCGACTTTGAATGGAAAGGAAATCTTCCCAGGCGCTGGTCCCGTACGCATTGGTTACGCCAAAATCCCAAGTGCAGCAGCCACACCAGGCCATAACGGTGTCTTCCCTTCGCCGAGCCCCGACCCGCTTTCCAAGACCCAGGCTGAAGGCTCGGCTGGTGCTGCTACCGCCACCAAGACGAGCAGCGCTCCTGCCAGTGTGCCTCTGACCACTCCCGAACTCAGCGACATTCGCGACGACATCATCCAGATTGTAAAAGAACTGGGTGCTACCGACGACGAGCAGTCACGCATCACCACCAAGGTTGAGAAAGCAGTCCAGTTCAACAACTATGTTGACGAGATCCCCTCGGTTGAGGAACCAAGCCACACCCGTATCCACGATGCTCCCAGGCTACGAGAGATCCGCAAGCGCATCGACAACGGGTCTTGCTCCAAGGAAGATATTGAGAGCATTGCCACGGCCATGATTCCCGAGATTGCCGAGCTCTCCTCCGACTACCTTGGTAACACTGTTGTACAGAAGCTCTTTGAGTTCTGTGAGGAACCTACCAAGGAGGCCATGCTTCGCGAAATTGCTCCTCATCTTGCCAAGATTGGTGTCCACAAGAACGGAACTTGGGCCGCTCAGAAGATCATTGATGTCTCCAAGTCGGAGACTATGCAGAAGATGGTTGTAGATGCTGTCCGGCCTTACGCCATGGCACTCTTCCTCGACCAGTTTGGCAACTACGTCATGCAAGGATGCCTCAAGTACCAGCAGTTCAACAGCTTCATCTTTGAAGTCATGTTGGGCAGACTCTGGGATCTTGCCCAGGGCCGTTTCGGTGCTCGTGCGATGCGAGCTTGCCTGGAAAGCCACTATGCTACCAAGGACCAGCAGCGCATGGTGGCTGCTGTTATTGCCCTTCACAGCGTCCAGCTTGCAACCAACGCCAATGGTGCCTTGCTCTTGACCTGGTTCCTCGACACTTGCACTTTCCCAAGGAGGCGTACCGTGTTGGCCCCTCGCCTGGTACCCCACATTGTCCACCTCTGCACCCACAAGGTCGCCTACCTTACCGTTCTCAAGATCATCAATCAGCGAAACGAGCCAGAAGCTCGCGACACTATCCTGCAGGCGCTTTTCTTCTCGCCAAACGACCAAGTGCTGGAAAGCATCTTGGCCGATCAGAATTGCGGTGCAACCCTCATCTTCAAGGTGCTCACCACACCCTTCTTCGATGAACAGATTCGTGCAGATGTCGTGCAGAACGTACGCAATGTCCTCCTGCGCATCAAGGCACAGCCTCAACAGGGCTACAAGCGTCTCATGGACGAGGTAGGCCTTTCCACCCGTGGAGGGCCCGGTGCTCGTGAGCACTCCGCAACCCGCCCAGCATCCAAGGACAGCACCGCATCTGGACAGCCCAACGCTGGAAATTTCTACCAGGGTCCTGTTCCCAGCTATGATCCTGTCGCACTCCAGCGTACGACAAGCATGGACTCCAACGGCTTCGAACAATACCCCATGGGTGGTGGGCCAATGTTTATGCCAAATATGGCTGCTATGAACAACCAGCAGCAGATGCAATACCAGCAGCTGTTGGCCCGACAAGGCCAGTTCTATCCTCCAATGAACGGCTTCCAGCCTCCGGTTCCCGGCATGGACGCTTATCGCACTGCCTCGCCTGTTGCAGGTCCTGGTAGCTACAACGGCTCACCGATGATGCAGCCAGCCAACCTCGCTGGCCAAGGCATGCCCGGCATGTATCCACCCTATGGCATGTACATGCCACCCCAACACCAACAGGCCGCTGGGGGCAACCAGCGCCGTGGCAGGGTAAGCAGAAATGCATCCCCAGCGACGAGCGTTCGCCGTTAACATCTCTTCAGAGATAAACGCCTTTACGTTTTGACGCTCCATCTTGGCTTAGATCTAGGGTTTAAAAGGAAGCAAAACTATCTTACTGTATATGATTTGGATTTTGAACTACTTTTATGCATTTGCTATCAGGCATTCTGCAAAGTGGCATACATGTAGCTCCCATGTTTTTCCTTGCCGTCTACCGATCCCACGATTCTCACGTTGGTCTTCGATAAGACGTCCATCTCGTCACTCACTTACACATCATGTTGGTGTTTTGGTGGGGGAGTTTACTTTTTTCTTTTCTTTTCTTTTTGAAGCAAACGTTCTTGTATGTCATTTTTCGAGTTGCACGGTTCTTTTCGATGCGGTCAGGGTAACGACCAACTGTATCGATATCAGATGCGCTGTATGGGAGAGATTTCCCCAGTGGGCCATGAAATGTATGCGAGAAAGAGGACGAGAGAGCAAGCGCAAAAGTTCTACTAGAATTGTGGGCATGATCTGGGTTATAGGAATCTCTTGTTGGAAGCTTTCTGGGTTCTGTGTTTCTGTATGGATGTTATGCAGACATGGGCCCAAAGCTAAGTGTGCTTTCTTTTGGTAGAATTGACAGAGTTTTTTTTGGTTGAATCATGGGTGTATTCTTATCTTGTGACTGTGTCTTTGGTGGGTGTAGTGAAAGGAGAGGAGCCGTGATGTGAGTCAAGGGTTGGCCAAGGAATTGGGCGCTCCCATTTACGGAAACTAACGTACAATGTCCAGAAATCGTCATCAAGATATGGAGAAACGAGGCTGAACGGAAATTTCGTGATAGGCTGGCAAGACTTGCGTTTGTCGTGTTGCGTTCGCAACCAACCAAATGCAGCGCCATAAGCTTTCAGCTGCATCCCCCTCCCCCGCCAGGCTGGCTTTGCTTGTCCTTCAGCCTCATGAGATAACAAACTCATCATCTGCTTTCTTCTAATCTATATACACTAGCCTGCCTCTTCAACTGAATCTTGAACCTCTCTAAACTCACTGGCAGCTCAACCTACTACTGATTGCCACAATAACTATGAACGCCACCCAACCCCTCCTCGACTGGATCACCGCGCACCCTTACCAAACCATCTTTCACGTCGTAAACGGCGTCGTCCTGCTCACCCCCGCCGCAGCCACGGTTCCCTTCTTCAGTGCCTTGGGCTTGAGTGCGGGAGGTCCTGTTGCCGGTAACTTTGATTCCCTACCTACTCACCCATCTTCTCAAAGCTAACAGGATTGCCACCAGGCTCCACAGCAGCGAGTATAATGAGTTACTTTAGCTTCGTGCCGGCAGGCGGCATCTATGCTACGGCGCAGAGTGCAGCCATGGGGGGTTACGGGGCTAGTATTGCTGCTGGGGCGGCGCAGGGGGCCGCATTGGTCAGCTCGGGGGCGGCATGGTTGATGGGCAGGAATGGGACTGTATAAACGGGAGAATGGATTGAACTGAGCACAAGGACTCTTGGAGATGGAGGTTTACAGGGTAAAGGAAAAGAGTTGGGATGATTTAATGGTGTTTAGCTCGGGTGGACCAATGGCGTTGTTACCGAGGCTCGGTTACTTCTGTTGTTGCTGCTGTTGCTGCTGCTGCTGCTTCCTTCAACAACGCCCCGACGTCGCATCGCATTCCACGTGTAAATCGGGTTTCAAAGAAGCGCGTTTTCCTTGGATCGGAGCAAAGGTGGTAGGAAGGTCTTATTTCTGCTGCCTAATTTACAATAAACCACCAAACGGAAAGAAGAAGAAAAAACATCTGGACAAGTCTTATCAAGTCAACCCACTTCACTTACTCACACAAACCAACACACATCATCTATCCCATACCATGAACCCCACAGAACCACCACAGCCCTCGCGGCAACCGCTCTCCGACTTTGAGAAAATAGGCCACAACACCTACCTCTACACCCCACTATCCTACCACAACCACCCGGCCCTCAAAACCCCTCTCATCCTCCTCTTCTCCTGGAACGCGGCGGCCGCAAAACACATAGCAAAATACACACTAACCTACCAAACCCTCTTTCCCAACTCGCGCATCCTACTCATCCGCTGCTTCACAAAGGACATATTCCGCAGCAGCGCCACCACGGCCACATTACTCACCCCAGCCATGGACCTCGTGGCCGAGCACATAAACTCCGGCGGCGGCGGCGGCAGTGACGAAAACGAGGGCATCCTAGTCCACAGCTTCTCCAACGGCGGCGGCAACCAAGTCAACGAGTTTGCCAAGGCGTGGAAGCGGCGGTTTGGAGCAAAGCTAGCGATGCGTGTCCAGGTGCTAGATTCCAGTCCTACAAAGGGCCCGTGGATGAAGAGCCACGCTGCCATCTCCGCCGGACTGCCCAGGACGCGCTTTTGGACGTGGTTTGGTGGCGCGCTGGTGCATTTGCTGCTCGTGTGTACGTTTGTGGCGGATTGGGTCAGGTGGCGGGAGAGCAAAATGGTGGTGCTGTGTCGCGAGTTGAATGATGAGCATGTGTTTGATAATAGGGTGCCGAGGGTGTATTTGTATAGTCGGGTGGATCAGATGGTCGGGTTTGAGGAGGCGGATGAGCATGCGGATATTGCGAGGGCAAAGGGCTGGCATGTCGAAAAGGTCGTGTTTGAGAAGAGTGCGCATTGTGGACATGTGAGGGAGGATGAAGGAAAGTACTGGAAGGCTATTTTGGCGGCTTGGGAGAGGGGACCGAGGGTGGAGTAGTTGGTTGGAACCTTTTTTTCGGTGTGTGTGTGTGTGTGTGCATCTAGTGTCTATGTAGGTGTTCACGGCGTATATCATCATCATCTGGTTGTATCGTATGTGGTTTGGAAAGTAGATGGAATTGGACAAGTTATCCCTCTCTCCCTCTCTACAACCGAGCTGCTACCAACGAGAGGTAGATGTTCCACAACAACCCGCAGAAGCTGAGGAAGACGATGCGACGCTCGACGGGGATATACGTAGTGCTGAAGAAGTTTGCAATCGGCCAGACTTTGTACGAATCGAAGATGAGACCGAACAATTCCTGTCCATTTCATTAGCTTTCTGCCCGAGTGAACCAACCGACCTATGGCAAAAAGCCGACAACAGGGCAAATGTAGAGATGAGACTTACATTCCTAAAGTCCTGCACAATCAACGCCACAGTCTTGCCCTTCATAACACCGATCAAGATCAAAAACATGGACTGGTTTAGCAACGCACCCATTGTAATACACTGCCATTACACATTCACAAGTTAGCCCACCATCCACATACACAAACACACAGACATTCCCCCCTCATCCATGGAAAGAAAGACAGAGATACAAAGAGAGAAAATGGAGGACGAGAAAAAAAACACTCACATCAGTAAACCACTTCCTAAAGATATTCCACCAATTCCTCACCCTAACCTCCTCCTCCACAATGCCTTTGCCCCCACCACCATCCTCCCTCAGCAAAATCATCCCCTTCTCCTCCTCGCCCTCACCCGCATCTCGAATCTTCTTCTCCGTCTTCCACCCCGGAAACGCGCGCTCCAGCCAATTCTGCCAGTGGTAGTTGATCGGCGCCGTCAGCACGACCATGATGGCGAATTGGGTGAAGAGCACGCGGTCAAAGACAAACGGCTTGGATTCGTTCCATGCTTTGAGGCGCTGCGCGATGATGTTGCTGCACGAGTCGATGGCGAGGGCAGAGAGGCAGGCGGTTGCGATGGGAGGGAGTTTCATCGTGGTGGTAAGTACGGTACGGTACGATACAGCACGGTGTGGAGGGGGTAGACGGGATGGTTTCGAGGGTCGTGT
>Ga0265797_10009235_pt1 | contig 12890 bp, 12 predicted proteins | sample P2T30metagenome_FD_192433 | JGI IMG/M metagenome (GOLD analysis project Ga0265797, IMG submission 192433) | Plant litter microbial communities from East Loma Ridge, Irvine, California - P2 T30 | ecosystem: Environmental > Terrestrial > Plant litter > Unclassified | place: USA: California... | reverse complement strand
AGCCCATGGCGCTCTGGCGCGGAAAGCCCGGCAGCGAGGGCGATTCCGACAGCGCGTGCAGGGTCACGATGTTCGGTTCGTCCATGCTGAGGTCGGGATCGCGCTGGTAATAGCTCCAGTAATCGGCGCGCGGCTTCACGTACAGGCCGCTGATGGTGCGCGGATCGTCGCCGTACAGGCGCAGCTGCGCTACGCCGTTGGCGTCGGTGACGCCGGAGGCCGGCAGCATGCCGCCGAACAGCGACACTTCCGCCTCGGGCAGCGGAACGCCATCCTTGCCGGCCACGGAAATGGTCACATCCACGGCCGGGCCGCTGTAGGGCGTGAGCGAGGACACCAGGTCGGGCCGGCGCAGCATGGGGTCGAACAGTTGCAGGTGCTGGTCGCGCTCGACCAGCAGGCGTCCGCCGCCACGCTGGTTCAGCTCGCCGGCCTGGCGGTCGGTCATGCGCGCCACCAGCACGCCTTCGCTGCCGCCGTCGATGCTGGCCGTGCCCAGCGCGCTCCTGGCGCCGACGGTGTCGACGACGTCGATGTCGGGGCTGGCGCGCAAGGCCTGCTCGACGACCGAGAGCGAGAGGGGCGCAAGGGGCGCGATTCCGGCGCCGCCCAGGCTCAGGGTGCCGAACCCGCCCTGCGGCTGGCGCGGCGCGACCAGGTATTTTTTCTTGCGTTCGCCGACTGCGCGTCCGCGCGTTTCCGGCGCGCTGCCATCGATGCCGCCGGCGCAGGGGCCGTTCGGCTGGCCGCCGTGTTCGGCGCCGTCGCCGGAACCGTCACCGGGGCCGCCTTGGGGAGTCTTGGGCATGTCTTTTTCCTTTCGATCGCTTGACTGTGGTATCCGGCGCGTCAGAACAGCGACAGCGGACTGTCCGGTTCGATCATCAGTTGTTTGTGGGAACCCTGTTTGAGTTGTTCGATGGTGGCCGGGTCGGCTTCGACGACAACGGTATGCGGCGGCCCGGCGCGCGGGCCGATGGTGTCGACCAGGCGCACGGCCGGGTTGTCGCGGATGCTGTCGATGAAGCCGGCCAGTGCGGCGGCGTCGTCGTTGGCGGCGCGGACGATGTAGCGGGTCGGTGCTGAGGCACTCGGCATGGCATCTCCTTATTGAAATCACTGCGTGCAATCCTGCGTTCAGCGCTGGTGTTCAGCGCTTGTCTTCGATCCTTACGTTCACGCCTCCCGCCCGCAGGCGGGAGGGTGGGCCCGGCCCTGCGGCGCATCGGCCGCAGGGCCGGGCAGGCACGTGTCAGTGCATGGTTTGCTGGCCGCCCATTTGCGCCAGTTGCGCCTGCTGGGCGTAGGCTGCATACGGGTCGACCGATTGCGGCAGCATGCCGGCGAGCTGGCCGGCGATACCGCCGATCTGGCTGCCCAGCTGCTGGTTGCCGAACTGGCTGCCGATGAAGCCGCCGATCGGCTGGGCATACTGGCCGGCCAGGCCAGCCAGGTCGGTCAGCCAGCTCTGCGGCGCGATCTGGCCCTGGCCGCCTCCACCCTGGCTAGCCTGAGCCTGGGCTGCCAGCTGGCGTTGCAATACGACGGCCTGTTGCTGCAGCTGTTGCAGGGCCTGGTGCAGCTGTTGCTGCTGGGCCTGGATCTGGCGTAGCTGCTGCACCAGCGGGTGTTGCTGCTGCACGGCGCCGCCCTGCGCATTCACGGACTGGGGCAGGAAGCCGCCGATCGTCGACAGGCCGCCGCCGACGATGCCGCCCAGGGTCTGGTTGCCCGTGACTTGCCCGAGCAGGTTGCCGGCAGGCTTGGCCAGTTTCTTGACCCAGCTGCCCCAGCCTTGCGGAGACAGCTGCTCCATCTGGGCTTGCTGCTGTTGTTGCTGGAGTTGCTGCAGCTGTTGCAGCTGCTGCAGCTGCTGCAGTTGCTGGAGCTGTTGCAGCTGCTGCTGTTGCTGTTGCTGCGGGCCGCCATAGCCGGCGCCCGTCGGGTCGGCGCTGAAGGGCGAGAAGCTGCCCAGCAGGCCGCCGGCAATTTCGCCGATGCGGCTGCCGAGGTTGGGATTGCCGAAGATATCGCCGATACCCCGGCCGATGAAGCCTCCGGCGGGAGCGCCGAAGGCGCCACCCAGGAAGGCTTGCGGTGCGATTTCGGGCTGTCCATATCCATACTGCTGGAATTCGTTCATGCTCGACTCCTTGTGTGGAATGCGGCTGCCGGCAACGGCGTGCCCGTTTGATGTCGACGTTCCTCGCGCACGTATTGCAAGCGGCCGCGTACGTGGCATCCGCGCGCCGATTGAGGCCGGTGCGTGGACGGAGGGCAGGGGGCGGCGCGGTGTCCGCCTTCCTGCAGGTAGGCGTTGGACCGGGTGTGCGCCATGAAGTTTGAGCGATTTCGGCACCATGCCCGGTTTGCGGAAAATGGTTTGCGCTGGCGCAGACTCGCGCCAGTCAGGGGCGATCATTGGGTTAGAATGGCGCGCTTTCTCGCAGTCATCCTCACCGAACATGTCCCAGAATCCACCTCCAACCACGCTGGCCATCTTTTGCAAGGTCGTCGACAACTATGGCGATATCGGCATCTGCTGGCGCCTCGCGCGCCAGCTGCGGCACGAGCATGGCGTGGCCGTCACCTTGTGGGTGGACGACCTGACGAGTTTCCGCCGCATCTGCCCCGGCGTGGAGCTGGAGGCGGAGCGCCAGCAGGTGCAGGGCGTGGGAGTGCGGCACTGGCACAGCCAGGAGGGCGGTTACACGCCGCAGGACGTCGACGACATCGTGATCGAGTTCTTCGGCTGCGACCTGCCGCCGGCGTATGTCGAGGCAATGGCCCGGCGCGATGCGCGCGCGGTCTGGCTGAACTACGAGGGCTTGACTGCCGAGGAATGGGTCGAGGGTTGCCACCGCCTGCCGTCGATGCACCCGCGCCTGAAGCTGACCAAGCATTTCTTTTTCCCGGGATTCACGGACAAGACCGGCGGCCTGCTGCGCGAGCGCGCGCTCGGCGCCGAACGCGACGCTTTCCAGTCCAGCCCGCGGCAGGTGCAGGATTTCCTGGGCAAACTGGGCCTGGAGCAGGACGAGATCGCGGCCTTCAAGATCTCGCTGTTCTGCTATCCGTTCGCCCCGGTGGCTGGGTTGCTGCGCGCCTGGGAGCGCAATGCGCAGCCCATCGCCTGCCTGGTGCCGGAAGGCGTGGCATCGGATGCCTTGCAGGAATTTTTCGGCAAGACCCTGCACGCCGGCGAGCGCGCCACGCGCGGCGCCTTGAGCGTGCGCGTGCTGCCTTTCGTGCCCCAGCCCGACTACGACCGCCTGCTCTGGGCCTGCGACCTGAACTTCGTGCGCGGCGAGGATTCCTGGGTGCGCGCCCAATGGGCGAACCGGCCCTTCGTGTGGCACATCTATTTGCAGGACGAGAACCTGCACCACAAGAAGCTGCGCGCCTTCCTCGACCGCTACGCCGAGGGCCTCGACAGCTTGCGCAGCTTCTCGCTGCACTGGAACGGCGCAGGCGGCGGGGCGGCGCAAGACCAGGACTGGGACGCGCTGTGGTCGGCCTTGAAACTTGAATTACCGGCAATTGCCAGCCGGGCAGGCGCATGGGAAACGCGGATGTCGGCGAACGGCGACGCGGCGGCGAACCTGCTCGGCTTTGCCGCTTCACTTCGTTAGGCGCGCCGCACATTACATGATATGATGCTCGGTTACTGCAACCCCTTTTTTCGATCATAATTCATATGAAACCCGCAAAAGAAATCCGTGTCGGCAACATCATCATGGTTGACGAGAAGCCTTTTATCGTGCTGCGTTCCGATGTCAACGGCTCGAGCCGCACGGGCTTCACCTACAAGTGGAAGATGAAGAATCTTCTGACGAACGCTCCGCTGGAAAACGTGTTCCGTGGCGATGACAAGTTCGACGTCGTCGTGCTGGACAAGAAGCCAGTGACCTACTCGTACTTCGCCGATCCGCTGTACGTCTTCATGGACGAAGAGTACAACCAGTTCGAAATCGAAGAAGAGAACCTGGGCGACGCGCTGCACTACCTGAAAGACGGTATGGAATGCGAAGCCGTGTTCTACGACGGCAAGGCGATCTCGGTCGAACTGCCGACCATCATCGCACGCCAGATCGTGTACTCGGAGCCTGCAGTCAAGGGCAACACTTCGGGCAACGTCCTGAAGGAAGCGAAAATCGAGAACGCCATCGAAGCCCACCAGCACGTCGTGATGGTGCCGCTGTTCGTCAGCCAGGACGACATCATCGAGATCGACACCCGCACCAACGAATACAAGAAAGTCGTCCGTAACTGATCGATTGTTTCTTCAAAAAAAACGCTGCCCCTCACGGCAGCGTTTTTTTTCGTCCTGTTATCCTGTTGCCCTGACAATACAAGAGGAGCGGAAATGGATCGCAGGAACTTCGTTCGATTCGGCATCGCCAGCGGCACGCTTGCCGGACCAATAGGCGCAACGGGCGCGCCAGCCCCGGCGACGGCGGTCGCGCCCCGCGCCAGGCCGCGCGCCGAGTCCGACATTCTCGACGCCGGCGTGCGCGAGCAGGGCGCCGCCATGGCGGCCGGCACCATCACTTCCCACACCCTGGTGCAGCGCTACCTGGCGCGCATCGCCGCCATCGACAAAGCGGGGCCGCGCCTGAACGCGGTGATCGAAACCAATCCCGAAGCGCTGACGCTGGCGCAAGAACGCGACCGCGAACGCGCCGCCGGCCAGTTGCGCGGCCCGCTGCACGGCATCCCGGTGCTATTGAAAGACAACATCGCTACCGGCGACCGCATGTGCACGACCGCCGGTTCGCTGGCGCTGGACGGCGTGCGCGCCAGCCGCGACGCCTTCGTGGCCGCACGCCTGCGCGCCGCCGGCGCCGTCATCATCGGCAAAACAAATTTGTCGGAATGGGCCAACATGCGCTCGACCCATTCGGTCAGCGGCTGGAGTGCGCGCGGCGGCCAGACGAAGAACCCCTATGCCCTCGACCGCAATCCGAGCGGCTCGAGCTCGGGCTCGGCCGCCGCGATCGCCGCCAGCCTGGCCACGCTGGCGGTCGGTACCGAAACCGATGGCTCGATTGTCTCGCCGGCCTCGACCTGCGGCATCGTCGGCCTGAAACCGACCCTGGGCCTGGTCAGCCGCAGCGGCATCATTCCGATTGCGCATTCGCAGGATACCGCCGGCCCGATGACGCGCAGCGTGGCCGATGCCGCCCTGATGCTGGCCGCCATGACCGGCATCGATTTCGACGATGCGGTAACGAAACAGAGTAACGGCAAGGTCGGCGATTACGCGGCGGCGCTGCGGCCCGACGGCTTGCGCGGCAAGCGCATCGGTGTGGCGCGCAATTTCTTTGGCGGCAGTACGGCGGTGGACGAGATCGTCGAGAAGGAACTGGCGCTGCTGGCGGCGCAGGGCGCGCTGCTGGTCGATGTCGCGTTGCCGAACACGGACCAATACGGCGAGTCCGAGATGGCGGTGCTGCTGCACGAGTTCGCCCCTGGCCTGCAGGCCTGGCTGGCCGCCTACGCGCCGCATGCGCCGGTCAAGAGCATGGCGGACGTGATCGCCTTCAATGAACGGGAGTCGGCACGCGAAATGCCGTATTTTGGGCAGGAACATTTGATTGCTGGTGCGGCCAAGCGCGGACGCGATGCCAGGGAATACCACGAGGCCCTGGCCAACAACCTGCGCTATGCGCGCGCAGAAGGCATCGACAAGATCTTGGGTGCGCACCGCCTCGACGCGCTGGTGGCGCCGACCGGTGGCGTGGCCTGGCTGACAGACTACATCAACGGCGACCACTACGGCATGAGCTTTTCGTCGCCGGCGGCAGTCGCCGGCTATCCGCACATCACGGTCCCGGCCGGCCACACGCGCGGCTTGCCGGTCGGACTGTCGTTTGTAGGCACCGCCTGGAGCGAGGCGACGCTGATCGGCATGGCCTACGCCTACGAGCAGGCGTCGCGCCGGCGCCGGGCGCCGACATTCCCGGCCACGGTCAACGTCAAGGCATGAACGCCGGTAGTCATTGCGTATCAGTCATCGCGTATCAGTCACGCGTATCAGTCACGCCTGGCGCGTTCGAAGGCCGGACCCCATAGAGGATGGCCTTCCTCGCCCGGTTCCAGTGCGAAGGCCGGGTCCAGCTTCAGCGCTTTTTCAAAGGCTTGCTGACACTGTTTCGGGCGCGAGGTGACGCAGTAGCAGAAGGCCGTGTACTTCAGCGCCGTGGTGCGCGTGCGCAGCGGCGAGCCGCCGCGGATGTCGTTCGAGTTCAGGCGCTTGATGGCGCCGTTGAAGTCGCCTTCGTTGTACAGGCGGATGCCGTCGCGCAGGGCCACCTGTTCGCGCCCGCTCGCCCCTTCGGCGCGGGCCTCGGCGCGCGGGCGGCTGTCGGCGCGGGCTTCCTGGCGCGAGTCGGCCTTCGGGTGGTTGCCCGAGGGATTGCGTTCGAGCAGGGGCGCGATCTGGGCGCAGCCGCCCAGGGCGAGTGCGGCAAGGATAGCCAGTAGCGGGCGCTGCTGCGGGAATCGTTTCATCCTTATCTGCCTCCCTCGGCTGGCGCCGTGAAATCGTGTTCGATGGTGGCGCTTTCGGTGGCGCCGGCATTGACCGTCATCATGTGCTCCGCGAAGTTCGGATTGACAATGCGGATCGTGTGTTCGCCCTGGCCCAGCGTCAGGCGTTTCACCGGCGGGCTGACGCCGCGGTCGACGCCGTTCACGTACACCGTGCCCCAGGGCTTGATCAGCAATTTATAGGTGGTGCCGTTGACGACGGCCTCGGCCTGGGGCGCGGCGGGCGCCGCGGCGGGGCGGACGGCGCCCGGGGTGGCGGGCGCGGCGGCGATGGCGTCGGGCATGGCGCCGGCTTGCGGCCCATCGATTGGCGCGCCATTTTCTTGCGCGGGGGCGGCCGTTTCGCCTCCTTCTATGGTCGGCAGCATGGTTTCGCCCGCATCGAGCCCCTGCGGCGCCGTTTCCTGCGGCAATGACGCGGCGAGTACGTCGGCGGAATTGTCCTGGTTCAGGTGCACATACAGCGCGCTGCCCGCCGCCAGCAGCACGATGACGGCGCCGGCGGCCATGGCCCAGCGCTCGACGCCGCCCTTGTGGCGCGCGGCCGGGGCGCCGGTCCTGGCTTTCGCACGCGCCGCTGCGGCGGGCGCGGCCGGCCGTGGCGCCGCTGGCGCGGACGCCGAATGCGCGGACGGCTTGAGCGGCGTGGCCGCGCTCGGCTGCGCCGGCCGGGGCGCGGGCGCCGGGGCAGGCGCGAGCGGGGCGGCGGCAGGCGCGGCCGGATCGGCATCGTGCGCCTCGGCCTTACTGAGTTCGAGCGGCGCTTCGAGTGGCATTTGCAGCGGCATTTCCGGCGACGCAACGGGCAGCGCCGCCTGTGCGAGCGGCACTTCTTCGGGCTCGACAGCGGGCGCCGGCGGCTCGGCCACTGCCAGGACCTGCACCACCGCGCCGGCGTCGAGACCCAGCAGCGCGCGCAATTCGGCAATCGTCTTCGGCCGCAGCCGCAGGTTCGGGCCCAGGCAGCGGTCTACCGTCTGCGTCAGTTGATCGCTGTAATGGTCGTACAGGCGTGGGCCAAGCGGGCCTTCCGGCGGTGATTCGGCGCTGATGGCGTAGTGGATGACCAGCGCCAGGTCGTGGATGTCGCCCGCGCTGTCGGCCTCGGCCGACGCCAGGCCGTCGGGCGCGGGCAGCAGCAGCGCCTCGCCGTTTTCCAGCACGACCACGCGGTCCGGCGAAATAATGCGGTGCGGGGCATTGCTCGCGTATTGCTGTTCCAGCGACTGCAGCACGTGCTGCAGGATCCGGCGGCACCACGCTTCGCTCACGAGCGCAGGGCTGTGCTCGACGATGTCGCGGACCGTGCGTCCGCCTGCGAACGGGGTGTAAAGGACTGTGTTTTGGCTGGTCATTTTGCTAACCGTTTATTTTTAGCAAAACTATGCCAGATTTGGGGCAAGCATGTCGCTGCCGAGTCAACCGTGCGCGCTGCGGCGCACGGCCGGAATGCATTTACAGGTCGAGAAAGCGCATCTTGAAGTTGCGGCCCTTGATGGTGCCGAAGTCCGGACCCAGGCGGTTGCCGGCGTTCAGGCGGTCAAACGCATCGTGCGCCATGCGGCGGTCGATCGCCACGTAGGTCTGGAATTCGGTCACGTTGATCTTGCCAACCTGTTCCTTCAGCAAGCCGGCGTCGCCGGTCAGGGCGCCGAGCACGTCGCCTGGACGCAGCTTGTCCTTCTTGCCGCCGGAAATGACGAGCGTGAGCATCGGCGCCGGGTCGGCCGCCAGGTCGTTGTCGCCGAGATCGTCCAGCTTGTGCCAGGCCACCGGCGCATTCTGGTATTCCTCGATCAGGCGCACCCATTTCTTTTCGTTCGGCGCGCACAGCGACAGCGCCAGGCCCGATTCGCCGTTGCGGCCGGTGCGGCCGATGCGGTGCACGTGCACCTCGGCATCCTTCGATACGTCGACGTTGATCACCGCTTCCAGGTTCGAGATATCGAGGCCGCGCGCGGCGACGTCGGTGGCCACCAGCACCGAGCAGCTGCGGTTCGCGAACAGGATCAGGATCTCGTCGCGCTCGCGCTGCTCGAGTTCGCCGTACAGGGCCAGCGCCGAGAAGCCTTGCGCGCGCAGGGAGTCGGCCAGTTCGCGGCAATGGGCCTTGGTATTGCAGAAGGCCAGCGCCGAGACGGGACGGTAATGGCCCAGCAGGCGCGCCACCGCGTCGTCGCGGTTGTCGAAGCCCACTTCATAGAAGCGCTGCTCGATGGTCGATTCGTCGTGCTGGCTCTCGACCACCACTTCCAGCGGGTCGCGCAGGAAGTGCGAGGTGGCGTGGCGGATATCGTCGGGGTAGGTCGCCGAGAACAGCAGGGTCTGGCGGCGTTCCGGACAGGCGCGCACGATGTTCGCGATTTCGTCGTAGAAGCCCATGTCGGTCATGCGGTCGGCTTCGTCCAGCACCAGGGTCTGCACCTTGGACAAGTCGAGCGTGCTGCGGCCCAGGTGGTCGCGGATGCGGCCCGGGGTGCCGACCACGATGTGGGCGCCGTGTTCGAGCGAGGCGATCTGCGGGCGCATGGCCACACCGCCGGTGAGGGTCAGGACCTTGACGTTGCCGACGCCGCGCGCCAGACGCCGCAGTTCGCCGGCCACCTGGTCGGCCAATTCCCGCGTCGGGCACATCACCAGGCCCTGCACCGCGAACCAGGCCGGGTTCAGCTTGTGCAGCATGCCGATGCCAAACGCCGCCGTCTTGCCGCTGCCGGTGGCGGCCTGGGCGATGAGGTCGCGGCCTTCGAGCACGGCGGGCAGGCTTTCGGCCTGGATCGGCGTCATCTCGCGATAGCCGAGGGTGTCGAGGTTGGACAGGAATTGCGGCGCCAGCGGCAGCGCGGAGAAGGGATGGGTCATGGTTGTTCCGGTCAGGCCGGAGTCGCCGGCGCCCAGACCGGCAAGCCGGTCAAATCGAGGTTGTCGTCACGGCGCCAGACTGGCAGGCCGGTGGTGTCGGTTTCTTCTAGCAGCAGGAGCTGCTCTTGCTTCGGGGTGGCACGCCGGGGACGGGAAGCGCGCTTCGGCTCGACAACGCCGGTTTCGAGCGGTGCGGCCGCCTCAAAACCCGGCAGGTCGATCGTCGCGTTGTCTTTCTTGTCTCTCATCTGCGCGTCTGGTGTGAGGTGCCCCAGAAAACAAAAGCCCGGCTACAAGAGTCGGGCTCGTTTCGTACTAAGTGTTTGGTTGCGGGGACAGGATTTGAACCTGTGACCTTCGGGTTATGAGCCCGACGAGCTGCCAGACTGCTCCACCCCGCGTCTGAGGCAAGCATTGTACCGCGTCTGGCGGCCTGACGCAAATGCCCGTTCTACACGCCGTTCAGGCGACGCGCAGGCGCCACAGCGAGGTCACTTCGCGCGAGCGCGCCGCGTGCAGCGGATCGTCGGCGTCCTGGGCTTTGCCGTGGGCCGGCTGCACGTCGTGGCGGCCGGCTACCTGCAGGCCGGCGTCGGTTATCCAGCCCAGCAATTGCGCGCGCGAGCGCAGGCCCAGGTGCTCGGCCAGGTCGGAAATGATGAGCCAGCCTTCGCCCTGCGCCGCCAGGTGGGCCTTCAGGCCGCCGAGGAAGCCGCGCAGCATGCGGCTGTCCGGATCATAGATCGCGTATTCGATGGCCGAGCTCGGCTTGCCGGGCAGCCAGGGCGGATTGCAGACCACCAGGTCGGCCTGGCCGGCGGGGAACAGGTCGGCCTTGACGAGCTCGACCTGGTCCTGCATGCCCAGGCGTTCGAGGTTGTCGCGCGCGCAGCCGAGGGCGCGCTCGTCCATGTCGGTGGCGACCACGCGCTGCAGGCCGCGCCGCGCGAGCACGGCCGACAGCACGCCGGTGCCGGCGCCGATGTCGAAGGCCAGGCTCGCCTGCGGCGGCAACGGCGCCTGCGCCACCAGGTCGACGTATTCGCCGCGCACTGGCGAGAACACGCCGTACCAAGGGTGGATGCGGCCGCCGAGCGCGGGAATGGGCACGCCCTTGCGGCGCCATTCGTGGGCGCCGATCAGGCCGAGCAGTTCGCGCAGCGAGGCGACGCTGGTCTCGCTGCCGGGGCCCCAGGCTTCGCTGCAGGCTTCCTTTACCTCGGGCGCGCGGCGCAGCGGGATCGCGTAGCCGGCGTCGAAGGGAATCAGCAGCATCGCCAGGGTGCGGGCCCGTTGCAGCTGGGCCAGGCGGTGGCGGTGGAACTGCTCGGTCGGCGTCGGCGCGGTCCTGGTCGCCTTGGCACGCTTGGAGCGCGCGCCCTTGTGGTCGATGCGGCGCGCCAGCGCCTGCACCAGCTGGCGCGCGTTCTGGAAATCGCCGCGCCAGAGCAGGGCGGTGCCGTCCAGCGCCAGCCGATAGGCCGTGTCGGCGGCCATGGTGTCGTCGGCGATCACCACTTTTTTCGGCGCCGGCCAGCCGCTTTCCGAGCGCCACAGCGCCGAGCGTTGCTGGCCGTCCTCGATCCATTCGATACGCGTCATGGGCTTAATGGTGGTGGTGCCAGTTGCTGCCGTTCGAATCGAGGAAGGACTTCACCGCGTCCGCGCTGCCGGTGGCGTGCAGCTTGACTTCGCCGCAGCCGCAGATGCCCTGGTAAGGCTGGATGTGCGAGCAGGCCGATACTTTTTGCAGGTAGACGGTGACGGGTTTCGCGCACTTGGCGCATTTGAAGGTGAGGGTGCGGGCGGGTTTCATGGTTGCTGGAGGTGTCGAATGCGAAGCGGGCATTGTACTTGGGATGTGAATCAAGGATGTGCCAGGCGTATCATGAGGTCGCCATGATGCGCAAATCGACCACCCGCTTCGTCTTCCCGCGTCCCTTGGACCGCCTGAAAACGGCCGCCGTCTGGACGGCCGTGCTCGGCGGCGCCTATTTCCTGTCCGCTTGGTACAAGGCGATTCCCTACTGCGCGTCCGGCGCGGTTCGCGAGTCCGTCGTGTCCACGATCTGGCATGGCCTTCGGACCAATCGCCCGGACGAGCTGCCTGCACTTCCTCATATCCTGAAAGTGGAACAGGTCGGGCATGCGGCAATGCGTGCCGCCCTCGAAAGCGGACGTTCAGCGATGGCGCCGGCGTGGGCCCCCGCCGCTGGCGGCCAATAGCAGCAGGGCGGACAAGACGATCGAACGAAGCATCAGCTTTCCTCCGAAGTGACACAGCTCCCTACAGCACCGTCACCGCGCTGCTTCCACCACCCGCGCGGCGCACCTGGATCTTGGCGGCGATCCGCTCCGTCATCTCGTGCACGTGCGAGATCACGCCGACTTTCCGCCCCATCGACTGCAGCGCGTCGAGCGCATCCATCGCCACCGTCAGGGTCTCGCTGTCGAGCGAACCAAAACCTTCGTCGATGAACAGCGATTCCACCCGCACCCGGTTCGACGACAGCGAGGCCAGGCCCAGCGCCAGCGCCAGCGACACCAGGAAGGATTCGCCGCCCGACAGCGAATTGACCGAGCGGATCTCGCCGCCCATGTCGTGGTCGCGCACCATCAGCGCCAGCGACGGGGCGCCAAGATTGTCGACGCGCTCCAGGCGGTAGCGCTTGGCCAGGTGCCCCAGGTGGCTGTTGGCGTAGCCGAGCAAGACTTCCAGCGTGAATTGCTGGGCGTAGTTGCGGAACTTCTTGCCATCGGCCGAACCGATCAATTCGGACAGCCGTCCCCAACGCGCCTCGACCGCTTGCTGGCGCTCGATCTCGGCCAGCATCGCCTGCGCCTTGACGCGGCGCTCGTCGTCCTGCGCCGCCTGCAGGCGCAGCCTGGTGGCCTGCTCGTGCAGGGCCTGGCGTGCGTCCTGCGCCTTTTGCAGGGCGGCGCTCACCGCCTCGGCATCCTGTGCGTTTGACGCCGGATCGGCGCTCGCTTCGTGCAGCGCGCGCTGGTTCTTGCGCTCGGCCAGCACGGCGGCCGCCCTGGCGACGGCGCCATCGATCTCGGCCAGGGCGGCCCGTTCGTTCGACATCCACTGCGCGCCGACGGCCAGCAGCGCCGCCAGGGCCGCCTGATTTTCCACCGGCTCCAGGCCGGCATGCCGGGCGGCATAGTCCTCGATCCAGTCGCCCAGGCGGGCAGACGCATCGCGCGCATCGTCCTGCAGGCTGGCGATGCGCTCGCCGGCTTGCGCGATGCCGGCACGGATGCGGGTTTCCTGCTGGGCTGCTTCGTTGGCGGCCAACTGGCGCGCGGCCAGTGCCTCGCGTGCAACCGTCAATCTCTGGCGCAGTCTGGCTTCGACGTCCTGCACCGCACGTCCCTCGAACAAGGCGGCGCGTTCGACCCGGCGTTCGCGCAAGGCCGCCTCGCTGCGCGCGTAGGCCTCCTGCGCGGCGCCTGCTGCCTGGGCAGCGTGT
>Ga0265797_10009234_pt1 | contig 12892 bp, 13 predicted proteins | sample P2T30metagenome_FD_192433 | JGI IMG/M metagenome (GOLD analysis project Ga0265797, IMG submission 192433) | Plant litter microbial communities from East Loma Ridge, Irvine, California - P2 T30 | ecosystem: Environmental > Terrestrial > Plant litter > Unclassified | place: USA: California... | reverse complement strand
GGTACCTGTAGCAGTTCCCGCAGTTCCCTGAGCACCTTGAGTACCCTGAGTACCCTGAGTTCCAGTAGTGCCCTGAGTTCCAGTAGTGCCCTGAGCTCCAGTAGTACCCTGAGTTCCCTGAGTTCCCTGAGTTCCCTGAGTGCCTGTGGCAGCACCAGCAGCGCCAGTGTTCTGAACCAGGCCATTACCAGTTCCTTGAGCAAGAGCCTGAGCAGCGGCAAAGGCAGCAGCGGGGCTACCTGCAGGGGCGCCGGGCTGAGTAGCACCAGTTCCCTGAACACCACCAGCAACACCAGTCTGGTCGCAGACGGTGGGGCGAACCGCCTGGGAGGTGGATCCAGTAGAAGCCATGTAAGCATCGATGTTGGGGAGGACGTTGACACAGCGGTTTTGGTTGATCAAGTCGATGTTTCCAGCGGCAGCCATACCCTGAACAGACATCTGCTGAAGCTTGTCGACGACATCCTGGAACGAACCACCAGTAGCGAGTGTGCTGTTGGCCGCAATAACGTTGGGCATCTGACCGTTGGCAGCATCGATGATGGCCTTGTGGTTCAGCTCATCGACCTCTGCGTTGAAGGCAACTGTAGCAGCCTGCTTGAACTGGACGTTGTTCTGGATGCTAGCTCCAGTGTTGAGGAAGTTGGAGACCATTGAAGTGTCGGCCATCCAGTTGGAGACGGCGGTGGCGAGGTCGTTGGCAGTGGGAGTCTGTCCATTTTGGATACCGGCACCGAGACCAGTAGGGGTGTTGGTGGCACCCTGCTGTTGCTGCTGCTGCTGGTTTCCTGTCTGCGCGCCTTGCTGCTGTTGCTGGTTGCCAGCCTGGGTTTGACCGCCCTGGTTTCCGGTTTGTTGGTTAGTTGCAGCGGCGGCAGTGTTGCCGTTACCGCCGTTACCACCCTGGACCTGGGCGAAAGGAGCAGCGTAAGCCGCGGAGGTGAGGAGAGAGGCGATGAGAATGTACTTCATTTTGACTGTGAGATTGGTTCTGTCGAGTGGAATAAGATTATGAGTAAGGATATGAAAGAGAGTAAGAAATGCTGGAGATGCAGAGTAGAAGATATTAGCCTTAGTGAGTGAGGAACCAGTCCGATGAAGTTTATCTGGGTGTTGGGAGCTGTGGTATTTGTACCATCTCTGTTACCATTTCGGATGGCCTTGCCGTCAAGGCATGATGGTGTGCAGGCCTATGCATCGTAGCAGTCTGGGGATGGAGCTTCAAAGCTCCTAAACCCTTGGCATTCAGTCAGGTAGCACACGAATAGCTTGATCTGGTAGTTTCGAAGTATGCCATAGGGTGAATCAGGCGCCTCCAAACTGTCGAAACCCTCGAAACAGGCGAAGCCGAACTCCAGTCCCAAACACAAACGGGGCATTTTGCAGGGTGCGCCATGTCGTGCATGGAAGATGAATTAGTCATTGGTGTTTGGCGAGCCGATGTCATTGTTTTGGCGGCGTCTGGGAACCGGTTTCGTCGGTCTTGGCGCCCGAAGCTTGCGGACGATCATCAGATCTTGTGTTGAATCTTAGTCTAAACGCCCCACATTTGTCCCAGATCGACACAGGTTGCCGAGTTGCTGTCACATACTCTCACGACTTGATCGCGCACCATAGTGGTGGAGTGGATAGCTAAGCTTTCGGGTTGATCGTGCTCGATCTATTGGGGTGCGGAAGCAAGTACATATGCGAACAACGTGTTGCAAGTATCCTCTTGAGATTACAACAGATATCGCATCGGAGCCTTCCAAGACGTGCCCGCGTTGCAAACTCTGGAGATAATTTGGAGGCATGCTTTCAGTAATTGCTTCGTTTTGGAAATGCCTCCGAGAAGCGGAACGACGCGCTAGAACGCGCTAGAGCGCGCTGCAACAACGTCTGGTGTATCAGTGGCAGAAACGGTAGAGGTACATGGGAAGGTTTATGCGACTGTGACTTTTTTTCTTCTTGCATGTCATGCCAAATGTAGCTCACAGTCCGAGTACGAACCCGATAGGCTGAGTGCAATACGTGAAACTGCTCCTCGTGACGAGCAAGTGACTTGTTGCACACGCGACTAATGCACAGGTTAGCTCTCCATATTGTTCTGCTCACCAGATTTCATCTTCTTCTGTTCGGTGTCCATCTCAGTTTCGATCTTTCGGATGAATTTAGCTGGGTTACCAGCGACAACAGTGAAGTCTGGCACGCTCTTCGTAACGACACTCCCAGCGCCGACCACACTGCCTTTGCCTATCACGACGCCAGGCAGTATGCAAACATTGCCACCAATCCAGCAATCCTCTCCGATATGTATTTCCTTGCCCATTTCAGGCCCCCTAGTGCCGTTACGGACAGCTGGGTCGAGAGGATGAGTAGCCGAGTAGAAGTGGACGTTCGGTCCAACAAGCGTGCGTGAACCAACGGTAGTTAGGCAGGTGTCGAGGAAAACGGCGTTAAAGTTGATAAAAACGTTGTTGCCTAGGCGGACATTATATCCATAATCCATGATGACTGGCGGTTCGACCCAAGGATCATTCTCGAACAGCTTCGCATCCTCGTCTTCTGAAGATGCCATTGGAGGAAGAGGGGTTTTGTCTTGGATGATGCTAGTTGGAGTATAAGAAGAAGTCTGCTGAAGAGCAATCAAATAGTTGCACATACTCTCGGAAAAGCTCAGTCAGCTTCCGCCGTGATACATCGCCAGCATTGTTATAGCGAGTGCAGGCTTGTCTGCTTCGTGCACGCTCTGCTGTGAGCTCAGGCGTGAAGGCATGGTAGAGTTCGCCGCGGGCCATGCGCTGCTTGTTCTCCGAAATCTCCATGTTTGCCTCTGGAATTGTGAGGATCTAGCACTTGATCTTGGAGCTGGTGTGATGGCTATGAAGCCGATGTGGATAAACAAACACATGTCGAAGTAGAAGTTGCGAATGCCAGGTATCACGGCACTAAGGCACGCTTGGACTAGCGCGATGATCTCATCGGCTGACTCCGAGGTCCCACCTGGCAAGACGGGACGCGCAGGAGCCAAGGCAAAAGTGACTGAGTCGCCCACCTCTTACTATTGTTCAGCTCAACTTCCTCACAAGCCACACGGCTGGATGTTGGTCGCGTACTTAGGTCCCGTTGCAAGCCTTTAGAAACATGCCTTGAGTTTCTTCGCTCGTCTTGTTATTCGACGCCAGAGTCCCTGCATAGCCGATATCTACCTATCCACGATTGCCATGTCTTCGAACGGCTCGCTCTCCTCCGGTATCGATATCTCCCTACCCACGAATCGACCGAGTGAGAACGGGAAATGGACTCCAGAGCTTGATCAGGAGCTGCGCGCTAGAGAAGCATCGAACGTCCAGACCAAACCCCAGAATGCTATTGCGCCCGAGTTCTTCCGTCACGGCAAGCGCTCGCTTTCGGGCATCGCTGTGCGTGCTTTCTGCCTAGGATGCGCTCTGGCTTTTGGTCTGTTCGGCACTGTTCTGCTCGCATACAACGGCAGCCATCTATGGCGACCGTTTTTGTTCCTCAGCACGCTCTCTCTTTTCCACTTCCTCGAGTTCTACACGACAGCCGCCTACAACACCCCGATCGCATACATCGATTCCTTTCTACTCACAAATGGCGACCAATACCGACAAGCCCACGCGGTGGCCTTCGTTGAGACGCTTGTAACATCGTATTTTTTCCCCGGTTATCAATCAACGATCCACCCACCGTGGTTGATCGCATTGGGCATAGCGATGATCGCGGTGGGACAAGCTGTTCGTAGTACGGCTATGATGCAAGCGGGCACCAACTTCAACCACCAAGTTCAGTCGCGTAAGAACGACGGACATGAGTTGGTAACTCATGGTGTCTATCGCTACTTCCGTCACCCTTCATATTTTGGCTTCTTCTGGTGGGGCATTGGGACACAGATTATGCTTGGCAATACTGTCTGCTTCTTTGGATTTACTGGTGTGTTATGGTACTTCTTTATGAAGCGAATTACTCGTAAGTCCCTTCTCTTCGTCGCGCAAGCATGGTGGCTCACTCAATACAGATGAGGAAAAGTTCCTAATTAAATTCTTCGGCAATGAGTACGAGGCGTACAGGGCACGAACTCGCGTTTGGATACCTTTTATCTAATCACCTGTTGAATGACACGGTCAGTGTGGATTGTTAGATGAGTATGATGAATCTCGTAACACGACGACGTCGTCTCATCACTAAATCCTTTTTCTTTTTCTCTTATCTTTTCTACCTAAACCCGTGGAAGCCGCAAAGTCTCTCTATATTTGTATTTCAACAGGGATACATGAGTAGATAGACGTGAGTAGGCCTCCACATCTGGCACACTGAACGCGTAAATGGTGTAAATCCTCACATTCGTGCTGGATTCGCGGGCGGAATAAGGTGAACAGTGCCATCGTACGTGGGATTCGTTCTTCTTCTGAGCTCGTGTCTATTTCTGTCACCGCCTGCGTCTGCTAGAGCACAGTCTTGCCGTTGTCTCAGCTCAGTTTTAACTCATGAATGCTCTTCTATTTCATCATACCTAGCAAGAGTTTTCTACCTGTCATTGCTATATCAATATGTGCATGGGTGGTGTGTGCGCTCTTATGTCAACTACTACTTTGGCATCTCATCATGTTCATGTTAAGCTTCTGTCGTAGGTCTTCAAGTTTATGAAACCAACCTTACCTTCACGCTCAACTCAAACATTGTTATGAAGCAGATGCTGCACGAGTCTATTATCGCGGGACTCGGTTTAGGTATAGCACATTCTAGTCTCTATGGGTGCCACTATCAATCGTTTCCTATTTCATGCAAAGATCCGAAAGAAACATCGAAGCGGCAGGGAACTATCTCAATGCCGAATTCTACATTGGGTATCATTGAAGACAAACGCTCATCCCGCTTTTCGAGTTTCTCGTCTTCACCGCTGTCGTCTCATTGGCCACAGGCTAACACCAGGAACGGCAACCGCATTGAGACACCCTGGACTGTTTACATTCCTGCCCTCAACGATCCGACGTCACCTCAACTCTTGCCTACATGCATGCCACAGTCTAATGCCTGGTAAGACTCCGCCACGTTCTCGTATACGAAATAGCGAAGATAAACTGTACCAAGCTTGCCTCGATGCCTGCATAGAGGGAATTGCGAAGATAACAGTGGACAGGCGAATTGCTAGTGCGTGCCGATTCTCTTACTTGCTCATGCACTTTGCTCGACTAACTTTTGCCCAGCAACCTCCACTTCCACCCACACCAATACCAACTCCAATAAGAGCAGCAATATTTTTAGTGCGTGCGAACCTATACCGGCCTCATCTTCCCTTCTGTCGCCTCCTCCATCACCCGCGCGCAAGCAAATCGCTCGATACAAGAGTTCACTTCCACTGTCTCCGTTGCCGGAAATCATGGATCGTTCCAGGCACATGAGTCCGCCCTCAGCAGCGCCGTCTGTTTGGGCTTCTGGAGATGCACGCAGTAACCTCGCCGTCCAACCTGCAGCCAATCTGGGAAGTATCAAGCTCAAGAAGAAGGCCGTCAAGATGGTCGGCGCTGCGGGACCCGTATCTGGCACCACCTCGCGACCCGCAGCTCTTACCCTGCCAATGGCATCCTCATCTAATGCAGGTCCAGCCAAAGTCGAGCTGAAGGTTTCCGACGGGTACGAACTGCTACATAATCTTTCGAGCCTTACTGACATGCGTGCGTATAGACCAGCATATGCTAGGCCCACTGTCGCACCAAAGTCATCCTCAGTTGAAAAGAGTATCGTCGCGTCCTCCGCAGCTACCCCTACAGAGACGGCCGCGCCACAGAAGGAAGATCCGAATCCCACAAGCGATGCCTTCGAAGAGTCTGCCATGGATGCACTCTATGCTCGCCTAAACAGCAAGACTGTCCTGACCCCCCGCAATCCCATCGGCAGTACCTCAGTAAGGCCTGAGCAAGCCAAGTTCTCGTTTGGTGATCGTCTTGCAGAATCAAAGGCAGACAACACCAAGATCGATAAAGCAGAAGCCGAGAAGGCGGAACACAAGGGGATCGATGGCATCAAGGTTGCGGACGTGTCACAAGAAGAATTGGAGAATGCGTACATGCGTAAAGCTAGCGACTACATTCAGGCTATACCAGACGTCAATGGAAACACGGCAAGTCTCATTAAGGCCATGTCGAGGAAGTTGCGTGGCTCGTATATGCCAGAGGTCAAAACCGACGTCGAAAAGAACGAGATCATCAAGGCACGTCTAGCCTTCGCTGTTGCCAACTACATCAACAAGGTATTGAAGAAGCGCCCAGAGCAACCTCGTACACCCGAATCTATCAAACAGACGCTCAAGGATGCGAATGGTGATTTCCTCAGACTTTGTGCCAAGCTTGTCGAAGAAGGTCACTTATCTCTAGAGACACTCGCTGAAGTATCGGGTATTGTTGCGGCCATGCACAACATCCTTCCCAAGCCCGAACTACCCGCCACCGCGAGCGTTATCGCCCCGACCAAGGCAGCACCTCCTGTTGCGTCGAGTACTGAAAACACCAAGCCTGTTTCTAAGGATCCGGCAGACGGCATGAAAGGATGGCCGACCCAGGAGAAGCGGGAGAATCGTAAGTCTGTATCTATATGTATGATCAGGCTGAAACTGACAAAATTTAGCGGCTGCTCATCGCACCTGTATTCTAAAAGGGGTTGCAGGTATCACCAGCATCAACCAATTGCAAGCCCTTGTGTGGGGTGGCAAACTCGAGTCTATCTCCTTGCCAGAACCGGGTTCTTCCAATGCCCTCGTCAAGTTCCTCACACCTGAAGCATGCGAGAAGTATCACAAGGCGACTGCGAATGGCATCGAAATCGTCGGCGACATCAAGAAGGCGGTTGTGTTCGTGGAGAAGGCCGAGGGTCCGAACTCCATCAACGATGTCATCCGTAACTGCATTGACGGCGACGCATCACGCTGTGTGCGAGCTATTGGTGCAGACGAAGATAGCGATGCAGTACTCATGAAGCTGGCTCGAGGTAAAGGCGTTAACAAGCGCGATGTCGACCGCATCAAGAGCGGAAAGACTGCACGTGGTGTAAGTAACACTGACTGATTATCTTGATCAATGCTAACATCATCGCTATAGCATTCGTATGTGGAGTTCCGCTTCTCAAACATCTACCACGCCCTCAATTTCAAGCGCGAGCTCATGGACAACGACGACTGGGAGCACTGCAGCATTGGTTATGCACCTGATCCGTGTGAGTTGGCCAATGGTGCTCACTACAAGGATAAGGACGAGGAATAGGTCTACACATGAGCAGTGAGGTATGAGCGAACGAGTCGGAACAAGATCAGGGTATGGCCACGGCGTCTGTGACCTACGATTGCGTGCAGCAAATGTTACAGCAGAGGAGTCTTTGTATGGAAAGCTTTGCCCATTGCGATGCAGACCGCAAGGTTTTAACAGATCCCGTTAATGTTCTTGACACAGGCTCCACATTACAAATGATACTGAACCCAAACAATCTTCCCAACTTGCTCTGCCCAACGGACCGTACTGCTTCAGGTTCAAGTAATACGTTCACACAAACACGGACATGATCATGTTCACCCTAGCGAGCTTTGTTAATCAAGTATGCATGGAAATCTCGCCCTGCTTTGTGCCCACAATTTTAGTCGGTAGACACCTGTACTAATACACAATCCCCTGAACCCGGGAAAGAAACAACAATTACAAATGTTGCATACAGATACCGAAAGTCTGTACAGAAGCTCAAATGTGCCCTAACGCCTTGCTATCACTTCGGTGTTTTCCTTGCCAACTTTCCAGCGTTATTACAATCGACGCCATCCACTACCCAGGCTATAACCATCCTAGCGGTTGACAGCTGTGAAGCTTACGTCGGTCATCTCGGTGTCGCCGTTCTGCGGCGGAGGAGGCGCGGAATCGGTCGTCGGTGGTTGCTGGGCAGCACCTGAGTACGCGCGTGGACGGGCGGCTGCCTCCTCGTTGCTAGCGGGTGTGGGGCGTTGCTCGTCATAGGCTGGGTCAAAGTATGCGCGCTGGGCGGGTGCTGGCTGCTGCTGCTGTGGCTGCAGCGGTGGGAGCGAGTGAAGGGGAGGAAGTGTAGGAGGTGCGCCGTTTGCACCGGTGTGTGGACTTGTCGCCGTGGGAGCGCCGATGGTACCGAAGTAGCTGTTCTGGGGACGCCCTGATGGGTCCGGGGTACTCTGAGCACTACTCATGGGGTTCATGCCATGCGATAGGGCTCCTAGACCCAGTCTACCCTCCCCGCTCATGGCTGTCCTCTCACCGGCTCCTCCCTCAGCACTGCCACCAAGGGGAGGTGTGCCCTTCCTGTTGTGGCTCCTTTTGCTTCTCAATGGCTTGTCTGTTGGAGTGGGCGGTGGGCTGCTGCTGCGATCGCTGTCGTCGACGTTGTACTCCATGTGTTTGTTGAGCTGCTCAAGAAGAAATGCGCGCTCGAGACGCATCTTCTGAATTCCGCGGTTCAGGCGTGTGATGCGCAGGCGCGTGCCGTCATTGTTCTCTTCGATGTCGGTTATGCGGCGGCGGAGGTCGATACATTTCCTGTAGTAGGCGCTTTCAACCGAGGGAGGAAGGTCTTTAGAGGAGACGGCGCGGGATGCTGGGGCAAGCAGTTAGTTGACTGGCCACTGGGCATGTGGATTGCGACGCGCCTGAGCGCGAAGGGAGTGCATACGTGGTTGCGGCATCTTTGCGCCTCGTGGTGCTGTGTCTGGATATGCAAAGGTGATTACTAGGCGTCTGTTGATGGAGCCGATTCGCAGGATACGTGGGTGTGGTTTGGTGATACAACTTTGTTGATCAAAGTCAGAGTGCTGGACGCGATGATGTTGAGCTCGGTCCGTGGGGCCGGGGTTGTTCCGAATAGCCTCATCTTATGACATTCTTGGCGCGTCGCGACCTTCCCTCTAGCCAACAAACACCAGTCATCGTCCAAAGACACCCCTTGAGGTGACAATCATTGTATGTTCCGAAATCCTTCATGGACTCTGTCGCATGGCTCCGTCACCACGCCAATATGACGGAACCTGCCATCCTAGAGACTATGATTATCATTCTACACGTAGAACGTGGGTCGGTGCCACTCATGTTCGACTCGCTCCTTAGATGCATCATTCCAGAAAACATAGTTATATGCTTGACAGTCTTGGGGATGCACAAAGATCGCTAACGGGTTGTCTTTCGTATTGTACGCCGGTCTGGACAACATGGCATGGGAACCTGCCAGTTCGTACACATACAACACTTGACTAGAGCACAGTCGCGATAGCGCTGGCTCGCCCAGAGCCGGAATAGGATGGACATCCGATCAAGTATGACGCCATAATTGGGGGCCAAACTGATGAATGATAAGAAGTTCTCAGGGTTCCGATCCTCCCGAGATCGTTTTGTTACTTTCAACTCAAGATGCTGTTGATTTTTCTGTCCCTGGTCTGCGAAGTAGTCTCCGCCGTGTCGTTTCCTCCACCAACAGGACCGTATCACGTAGGATATAAACAGCATGTATTCAACAAAACCACACCAAATGACCCCGTGGCTCCAGCGAACGCTTCGTCAATTCTGCTAGCGACATTTTACTACCCGACCTTGACTATCCCGATACCTGGAAATAACACGAGTCCTTACCTTGATCCCACTACCGCAGACCTCTGGGGCGATGCCCTTCAGTACCCAAATCATTCGCTCCAAAGCTTCACAACCTGGAACGTATACGATGCTGTGCCTCTCGATATGACAGATCTTGGTGTAGGGCAGAAGCCAACCGTCATCTTCTCCCCAGGCGGCGGCGAGAACGCAATCATGTATAACGCATTGAATTCCGAGCTTGCCTCCCAAGGCTATACAGTGATCGCGCTTGATCATCCAGGAGAGACTCCTTATCTTCAGCTTCCCGATGGTGCACCAGGCATCTATGGTATCGATATCACAGAGACTTGGAGCTACGAACTTGGTGTAGCTGTGTACAACATGCGCGTTTCCGATACTATTGCAACAATCAGAGAACTTTTCCCCGCCTATGTCAAATCGACTAACGCCCCGTTCAATACTGCGCACTACTTCGCTATTGGACATTCGCTTGGTGGTGCGGCAGCAGCTGGTGCCCTGGCTATCGAACCTTCACTCTTAGGCGGCATCAATTTCGACGGTCTCTTCATAGACCTTTCTGACGTGAAAAAACCATTCTTGATGCTGGCTGGTGCGGAACATACTCCAACCGTTGATCCTTCGTGGGCTCCTTTCTCTGCCAACCAGTCGGGATGGTACCAGTGGCTTAATGTCACAGGCAGCAGTCACCAGAACTTTGCCGACCTGGGCGACTGGGTCGATCTGCAAGGTCTGAGGAATAAGACGATCACACCCTCATTGGACACGATCTGGGCCCCGAGGATGGATTACATCGTCAAGACGCTTGTAGAAAGATTTTTCGGTTTTGTGTTGGGTGAGAATGAGTGGTCAGAAGTACCCAGTCCAACATTTCCGGAGGTTGAGTATATGAACGGAAGTACCACCAGCAGGTAGATGGTTTGCTGCACTTACCATCTAGCTTATGCCAATGACAGCGGACAACAACAAGTTTAGTCTAACTTGACGGTTGCGTACTTTCATTCGTTGTGTGTTCTGATATTGGTCTTTGTTGTACATACCAACTGATCGGACACTAGAATGATAAACCGAATTCGAGATTGTTACCAAGTCTAGCCTATAGTGGCGTCTGCCTTCCACTAGAATCACTCAGTCGTGATTCCCTTGTGTCTTTATCCGAAGAAAAGGCACTGCAAACAAGCTAAGAAATGTTGTAACAGCAGCTGCCCAGAATACTGCTGCGAATGGCTCGTAAGGATCATCATGGTAATAGCCGGTCGATGCCGGGTCTGCAACCACACTGTTGAAAACTGCCGTCTCTACACCAAAACCAACTGTGACAGCGAGCTTGGTAATGGTCTGAAAGATTGAGGCTGCAATAGATTGCTGAGCCTTGGGCAAGGAAGAGAGAACGTACATCTGGATTCGTGGCGAGTTAGCAGTTGTCAGATTGGTACAGACATTTCCGACTTACATTAGCAACGTTGAAATGGAAATCAGCTCCGACTACAATGATGACGAGGGACGGAAACGTGAAGGCCCAATATGAGTCTCCTGAGCGCTGTACGGCAACTAATATTGAGGCTATAGTGTATGCCAACGTGCCTATGCCCATTAAGATCTTGTTGGAGACTCGATGCAAAATGAGTCCAGCTACCACCTGTACCATGTGGTTAGTGTAGTTTAATTGTATCTTGGTGATGACCCACGTTGATTATGATGCCGCTTACAGCCATGGGAAGCATATGAACTGCTGTCAGCAGTGCCGAGTAGTGGAACAGCTCCTGCAGATACAGCGCGATGAAAAATGTCATCGGCGGAAAGACGAGGAAACCAGGCACCAGAACCACCATGATCTAACAGGGTTTAGCAAACAAACGTGATCATCTGTTGGCTATTGCGAATGACATACCAAGCAGAACTCCCGGTCGCGCCACACATTCATCGGCATCAGTGGGAATGGGAAACGTGTCTCCCATAGTATGAACGCGACGATCAACACAACACCGAGTATGAGGAACACTAGTATGTATGTGGATTTAAAGCCTTGTGCAGCATCTGGCCCAGCGCTTAGAAGATCAACGTCAGTGGAAGATTCCATATCACAGAATGGTTGCCTACCTGAGGGCAGTGGAGAAGAGACCGATGCCTCCTATGATCAAAGCGGCCCCAATGACATCAAACTGTTTGAAGGAATCGACAGTCAGTGGCAGTTTATCACTGTCATCCACTGGAACTGTGAAACCAGCTATGATGGCTACAACCAGGTAGATGATTGCAAGAAGCCAAAATGGTGCGCGCCAGCCGAAAAGTTGTGTTGCGATACCCGAGAAAATGGTACCAAAGACAAAACCCAGTGGATTTCCTGCACTGAAGCTGGCAAAGGCAAGGTTCTTTCTCCTGGATGGCTTCTCATAGATGCTACCTAGTATACCTTGACACGGGGGAACGGCCAATGCACACATCAACCCCATCACTCCATTGAGGATGATAAGCGTCAGCGCATCTTGTGAGAAGCCTGTCCCGAGCGCGAACGCAGCGAACAGAAACAGGCTGGCGAGGAACATGCTACGTCGCCCAAACATGTCTGCGAGTTTGCCGAAGAAAAGCAGGAAGGAACCCGAGGTCAAACTGAGATTATGAGTCGCTGATTGAACCCTCATAGAGTAAACTGACTCACGCTGAAGATGCTGTCATCCAAGTGATCTCGGTTGTGCTCATTGATAAGTCCCTCTTGACGGATGAGGAGATGATGATCGTACAGCCTTGAAGCAAGCTCGGCATCGCCACACCCATTGTTGCAATAAAGACAAACAGGACTTCGTGGATCGTTGTGCGAAAGACTGCAGGGCGAGCATTCGGCTTGTAGTCTGGTGGCACAGGCGTCGTTTTGGTCTCGTTCGAGACTTGCTCGACAGTTTTGTCCGAACTCTGATGAATGGGCATTGCGGTAAGCTCATGCGAGCTCATGATTGCTAGCAAATGTAGGCAGTTGATGGGCAGCGTCGGAAGCAGTCAATCATGAACCCGCCAGAGCTGCAGCGGCCGGAAAAGATGGTAGTCAAGCTACATCAAGAGAAGAGGTAAGTGTCGAGGTGAATTAGCGGTGGGTGTCCGGGAATGCACCTGGACGACGCTAGTACCGAAACAGCGCACGCCCTGTAGGGCGTGAAGGAACGCCAGCGATGAGTGCAAGTTTCTTGAAGGGCTTCCGCACCTGTCAACATGAATATAGGGCCAGCTTCAGTCTATCCAGGATCTGCAGATGCCATCAAGAGCTTGACCCATTCTGCGCGTAGCAGACCTCA
>Ga0265797_10009233_pt1 | contig 12893 bp, 20 predicted proteins | sample P2T30metagenome_FD_192433 | JGI IMG/M metagenome (GOLD analysis project Ga0265797, IMG submission 192433) | Plant litter microbial communities from East Loma Ridge, Irvine, California - P2 T30 | ecosystem: Environmental > Terrestrial > Plant litter > Unclassified | place: USA: California... | reverse complement strand
ACCTGAACAGCTCCGCGGTCGTTTATGGAACCTTCTTTGCCGTCCAATTGATCTAGCTTAGTACCTGCTTCTTGAATAATCTGTTGTGGTGTCTTGGCTTTGTCTTCTTTGGTAAAGGCCCAGTAGTAGTGAGTATCGACTATGACCGGGCATTGCGGATGAGAATACACCGAGTTCTTCTGCAGGGACCAATCGACTGCCTCGGCGAGATTCCAGCCGTCGGATATGACAATGGGCAAGCTGGAATCGATGGCGGAGACGGCTTCAATACACTCGTCGTACCATTCGTACATACGCTCACACTTCCATTCAGCCTCGTTAACGAGCTGGAGGCCAACAATCTCCGCGCCTGCTCTCGTATCATGAGCGATGAACTGACAGCAACGAACACCAAGTGCACGATTCATAGGATTACACCACAATTCGGCTCGTCCACTATTGGTGCCAGAATGCTCTTGTGCGTTTCCACCTCCTGGGAGTGCGTGTAGGTCGATCAGAACGCCAATCGAGTGTGCGCGCAGTCGTTGAATCAAGGACCGAATACTGTTCCAAGCCCCGGTATAGACTTCCGCGTAGGGTTCGAAAGGCGTACCCTGGGTGAAGACTGGCCCGGGGAGGTCATAGTACCCAATGGGCAGACGGATGGTGGTGCATTTTGCTACATTCTTAAGCCACCCGATTGCATTGTCGGTTACGATGTTGGCCCAATGCTCTTCGAACTTTTGTTTCGTACCGGCAATGCCAATCTTGTCGACCCATGCTCGAACTGCGGCAAGTTCACTTGATCCTTCGGCGCCCTCGGGAAATCGTGATGGCTGAAGCCAGCGTTCAATGACGTAAACGGAGCCAAGGTTTGTACCATGGTGATAGCGGTAGCGGAGGATGTCTAGGCTTGTTGGGTCGCTGATACCCTGTTGCGGATCCTGAGCCTGTACAGGCCCTCCGTGGTGGTGGGGTGGGGGAAAGTGATGTTGATGTTGTCCTTGAGAATTGACAGGATGGATCAAAGTGCCATGCTGGCTATCATGCGGAGAGAAGCTTTTCAGCTCGGCCTTTGCTTTTTGAAGGAAACCCTTCATAATGAGGGGCTAGAGCGCGTAGGTATCCTAGCAAGGCAGTGCACCGCAATAATAGACTTGCGATATTCGCACAGTTGGCTTTCTTAGTGAAATAGACACAGTCCAGGCTTACGCTCCGATCACTTTCAGGTATAGATGAACATGGATGTGGAGGGGGGAACTCTCGAACGTTGTGTGTAGTTGTACAGCGAAGACGCGGACAGTGGAGCCGCGTAACCGTGCATCTGCTTTTCATTCATGACGTAACGCGCGAGCTCGAGGATGCATCTTATCGTGCAGCAGTAGGCGGGGTTATCTATGTTGGAATACCACTGGGGATAAAACACTTTTCAACAACACAGTCACGTGCGTTGGGGTGAAATTTGATGCCCCGGTAGTCCCTGAGGTCGTAGTTTGGACAGCGCACAGCAAATTGACGTGGGGTGGGCGCGTGAAGCCATGGCCGGCGCATCACGATGTGCGGAATTGTTTGCAGTCTCGGATTCACATGCTCGGACCTACACGCAAGATTCACAACGCGATGCAGGAGAAGGCCATGTTTTGGCTCACAAGTGCTGGAATGCAGTCAGACGGGTGTCTACCTAGTCCAGCCCGCCATTCATCCCGCCACCATCCGCCAAGCTGGACCCTTGGACATGCCACCAATCGCGTCGCCTAACGTCCGTGATGCGACTGCCCCAACCACGCGCGCCTATCACCGCAGCCGCACAACAACTACTGTCCTTCTCTCGTGTCTTTTGCTTGTCTTTCCTAAACACCTCCCCCCAAAAAAGACACACCAGAACCCATTCCTATATAGCAATCATCATTCCATCCTGCATCACAACAGCGCATTTCCGCACGTCCCTGGGCTCGTTTCATCTTAAACGCGTCACCGAACACGATAGATGCCAGCGATAATATGAACGCCACCATAACACAGCAAAGACATAGTATGGCGAGTCAGCATAGCCCTTCCAAAACACCGAATCGACGCGTGCTGGGCCATCTCGCTCCAAGTGCCATAAATACACCCCCGAACCAGACCAAGGCATACGAGCCATCCGGACTCACTCGCGCTCAAAGCCCACTAAAGCACGTTACCACACACACCCCGCCAAGCTTCCAGAACAAAGAGAACTTTGCGACTCCAGACGCGTCGTCCAAGGGCAAAAAGAGGGGTATAGAAGAGGTTGATAGTGCCGAAACAGTCGAAAGTTTAAAGATGCTTGCTCGCTCTGGTGACGGGGGTGCCGTGGATCCTGGCATGCGCCTCACCACCGAAGCCGTGCAAAGACACACTGTAAACTCTCTTGCCACACTTTACGCGTCGTCACGTTACTAAAACACCCCAGCAAAATAACCCCATCGGCCTCGCAGACCCTGGCTCGCCCACCGAGCGCGCCACACCTTCACCCGAACCAGAACCGATGCAAACCTCCCAGAAGAGTAACCAATCCTTCTCCGACCTCCTCAATTATGAAATGTGCGCTAGCCAGAAGAGCGAGCATGGCATAATCAATCATGCAATGCCACCACCCGCTGCGCCCGCCCCGATATCCTCCCAAGAGAAGAGACGATCCCGTGCAGAACAGTTGCGCACGCGTCTCAAGTTCGGATTGTACAAGGTCAAGACGAACCAAGTCACCAAGCGCGACGCCGACATTATTGGGACATATGAGACTATGACACACGAAGCCAGCGCGCCTCACATGTACTCATACTCGTTAGACGCGCTCAACGCGTCGAGGTCAACAGCTATCACATCGTCACGAGACTCTCTCGACACTTGCCGCGTGCCCAACATTACAATTTCGTCTCCTCGACGCGAACAAGCGCCTGCCTTTGTACAGGCGAATCTCGATCCATTTCGTCCCATTGGTAAACTCGGGCCCGCGCCAATCCAATTTGCCTTGCCCAAAGATAATTTCCAAATATCATCACAAACAATCCAAGCTTACGAACCATCGTCTTCACCTCCCGGTGTCGCATTACCTAATTATGGCGCATCTGATCAACACGTATCACCCGTCCGTCCGAGGAGTCATTACCAAGCACCCGCAGCATCCATGGTGCCAATGACAGGATACGGAGCGAGAAACGACGTGAGGGAGGAGAATGCACATGAGAGACTGCAAAGACTCAAACAACAACACTATATGGATGGCAGTATAAGTAGCGGCCTGCAAGACAATGCGGCCGAGGGTCTCATCCAGCTAATGCAAGGAGGGCGGTAGCAGCCTTCTTCAGATAATCATACCCAGCCAGACCACGTCCCCATGCTGGGATGGAAGTGGTCATGGGTACCATAGAAGCACTTCATTCTTAATCAATGATTTACGACAATCACATCATCAATACCACTCTTCCAAAGCCTTCTCGTGTGTTTTCGTTTCTTCGTGCACAACTGACTTGATATTGTTGCATTTGCACAAACCGTCACCACGGAGTATTCTATTGGCGAATTGGCCCTGGTCTAAGGGGTAGAAGATAGTATCAATGGCAGGTTCTTCCTGTTCTTTTTTCCTCTACTCAAGATATACTCATATAGAATGTTATAACACAACATCTTCGACAAAGATCGGACTATACATAACTAGTGTAGTTATAGCTAGCAAGCACATGCATACTTTCTCAAAGAGCAAACCACGATAATCACCCAAGTTTTCCAGCACGCAAGCAAACTTCCAATTCCCTAAATACAACTTTACTCTTCCTAATATCTCTTTAACCACATACACACACACATACACCATCCGACCTATCGCCCCTAAGGGAGAGATAAAAGAAATACTACTTACAAAACCAAACCCGCCAAAGAGAAAATTAGACTACAGCTACAATGCAGCACCCCCCAAACAATCCATCGGTTATCCATCGCAGCCCCCTCCACGGCCTCCACCTCCACATCGCCAACCCGAACCCTAATGCCTCACCCACAAAGCTTCTCAGATCCTACACCAGCCCATCCCAAGCACTTACAGTAACATGTTCAGAGCCCCACTGCACTAACTTTGTCACTGTCACCCCTCATGGCACTAGCAGCAACAATACCAGTATGCAAAGTGCTAGTGCGGAAAGTGTCATGTACATCAAGGCACGGTGCAACGACTGTGAACCACCGGTTCTAGTTGTCGATCTCTGGGGTATTCGGATTGGTGAGGAGAGGGAAGAGGGAGAAGAAGAAGAAGAAGAAGAAGAAGAAGAAGAAGAAGAAGAAAAGGGGGCGAATGGGGTGCTACTGGGTGGGATGAAGAGCAAGAAGGACAAGGGAAGATGGGATGGTAGGCAATGACAGGATAGATAAGAAGAGATTAGTGGACCATCATAATAGTGAGGATGAGGAGACTGGCAAAATTCATACATGTAGACAAGCGGGGTATCATCCATTTCATTCGTCATGACAAGTACATCAGTATGCGCTTTGAACAAAAAGTCGTCGTCATCGTTGTCGTGCTATAACTCCATCATATCCCATATTCATTATTGCATCTCCATTTCAACCATGTCCTTCTTCGCTTCCGGGTTGTGGCTGGGCTTTCTACTTCTACTCCTATTCTCCGCTTTCTTCTCAACAACCTCCACTTCGAGACCTAGGCTGGTGTCTTGCGCTGCCTCCTTCTCTATCGCCTGCTCCACACTTGTATCCGCATCTATATCGGCACTCTTTTCCACAGGCTGTACGGTGCTCACATCCTCAGACTTTGTAGCGTCTTTTGCCTTTTGATCCTCACTGACGTTGACGCCCAGTTGTGGGCTCGGCTTGACTGCTTCTCGCGCAACATCATCCTCGCTCGGTCTGTTACTTTCCGCAGCAGGACTGACAGCCCTGTTTGCATTCCCAGTGATTCCCAGTTTCTCAAAGCTTGCCATAACGCCCTGCCTGAGATCCTGCCCAAGTGTAGCGGCGGCATCAAAAGGCTTCGGAGCGCTGGCGAGCTTGGGCGAGCGATCACCGATTGCATGAGTGGGAGGGAGATGCGCCGTCGTGCCCACACCAATGGCTCCGTCCGCCGTCTCTATGCCCGTGACAACAGGTTCCTCGGGTATTGGCGTAGTAGTACCACTCCTTGCGTTGCTGGTGTTGCTGGTCTGTGGTGTAAGATTTGGTGGAGCCTGAGGCCCAAACACATTCATTTCTTCATCAGTGCGGCCAAAGCATTCAGCCCACCAGCGTGCCTCTCCTTTTCGAGGGAAGATTATGCGCTCTTTTCCGCGGATAGTGTCGTCAGTTTCCGGATCGTACTTTGGGTTCATAAATTCATGTTTCCGGCAAAGGAAGTAGTCCCACACGCTCCTCGTCCGCTCCTTTGCCCTCGAATCCACTCGCTCCTTCTCATTGTCGAACAGGAAGGTGCCGTACTGGCACGAGTAGAGATGGTACAGCAGGCGTCTCAAGAAGCGCTCGCTAAACTCAAAGCGTGTTGGGTGTTGGTAATGCAATTGGTAGACACAGTCAAGAAACTGGTGGAAGACAGGTGACAGTTCATTCACCTTGGTGACTCGGTGTTCTTCTGCCGCGCCAATCTTTTCAGGCTTTGGTACAGTAGTGTCTGCAATATCTGTAAGATTATCACCGTTGGACTCTGGAAGCTGATTCAATGACTCGTTCGACTCGTTGTGACGATTGAAGAGACCCCGTGCACCGCGAAGGGCATTGTCAAAGGCGTTGCCACCCCCCGGGCCGTCCTTGCGTTCAATCTTTTCGTTCTCAATCGTGAACCATTTTTCATGGCTCAGGAATCCCGACCGGTGCCGGAACATGTGCCCAAAGGATAGCCAGTCCTTTTCTACAAGAACGATGAAGCCTTCCAGTGTCCGATAGTAGGGATCCAGGAGTATCTGACTCAGGGCACTCAGCTGACTTGTGCGGTCCCATCCGTCCGAGCAGTGGATGAGAACGTGTGAGTGCATGATGCCCACAGTGCGAGCTATCAGTGCAGTTCCGTCTAAAATGTTGGCAATGTGCTTGATCCAGTTGCTCTTGGCCAACAACTGCCTGTTTGGAGGGAACGATACAAGATCAGATTCTTTCAAGGCGTCGATGACAGTGTCCAGCGACTTCCGCATGACGTGAATGTTGTCAATTCCGAGATACGCCTTTTCTGCGCCAGGGTAATAGTCCATCTTCTCCGAGCCCAGTCCCACCGCCTGCATCGCGTAGGCATTGATTGTTGGCCTGGCATCAACAATCAGGTTCCGCTGCTGAGCTCCATATACCTTGGGTAGGTCGGGATCTGTTTCCGCGGACCCGGTCAGGTCGTCCACGGTGGTTCTTCCCACATTCCCGGCGTCGTCCACTGCACCCACAAAAGAGCTGTTAGCACTGAGTTCGTTCAAGTTCACGATGCTTGCGTCTGGAGTGAGGTCTGCAGAGCTAGTGGCAGGTGCATTCGCTGCTTTCCACCCACGATTGGTAGACCAGATGGCGGCGACAAGCCTCTCATCTTGGGGGTTTCGGTTTCCACGAAGGCCAGGTGTTGGCTGTGAGCTTCGGGTTATAGAGCAGTTGTTGATAGGATGGCGGTAGACCAGGGCCGGAATGCGTTGTCGCGAGCGGTACTCGCCAGCGTATCGGAGGACGCTGTCCGAGACATTGGTAGGCACCACGAGTAAGGCGGGGTACGTCGCTGAATACTGTTGCACTCGTCAAGATATTTCGAAAGCCGTGAATGTCGCGTATCATGTACCTTGTATTCCACATTGATTTCTGATATCCGCCAGCCCTTCTCCGTATCTTTCGGACTAATGCCTAAGCGTTTCCACTCTCGCCGCGCATCATAGATGTTCCACCCATCCTGTTGGTCTTCTGGTGGCTTTGGCTGGTAGCTAAAAGCTAGCAGCTTGTCCAATCTTCCTATCTTGCACGATAATGCACGAATACTGTCGTACACATCACGCGCCTTCTTCTCATCCGGGAAGAAGAAGGCGAAGAAGGTAAAATCACGACACCGTATGCGGATCGAGGACTCCTGGCGGAGAATAGGTGGGCAGGGCTTGAGGCAGCAGTGGTTGATCATTGGATACGTTATCCATACTTCCTTCTGCCTGGGCGGTTTCACGTCTGCGGGCGCGTCTGCGGGCGGGCTGGGTAGGTAGCTGAAGACGATATGGTGGGGCATGAGATGAAGTGTGCCATCGAAGCGTGTACCTCTGCGGAGGAGATAGACACCTTCTACCTGGGACAAAATGAGGACGTCTATCGGTTACTGCAACTTTCTCAGAGCGCATACCTTGCTCACGCGTATCCGCTCCATAGCGACTGGGGATGCGCGCAATCCGGCCTCGGTGACTTGTGGGTGGCGAAGAGCGGGGTTTCGTGGTGCTATAAAAATGAGCAGCTATTTGCTGCAGGCATCGAGAAGGAGCAACAAAGGCAAACGAAGACGTTGAGTCGTCAAGCCTGTAGCGGGCGAGTTTGTATGGTCAACATGGGGCTCGTCTGTCTGCATGTGCCCGCCCTGTCACGCTGCTGTCCCGACCCGGCGCTTGTGCTAGCAACTAGCATCATCTCGGCCATGAACGTCATCTGAGAAGTTACACTTTCCACGTGCGTATAATATCTCACTTGCCAAAATACATGCATGTTTATGGGCACCACAGTCACACATCCATGTCCGAATGTCAAAGAGAAGGCGCATTGATTATCACGCCCAAGCACAACGTTGCTAGGTACTTGTAAAATAGCCGACATGGCACTGAATATCCAAGCAAAATCGAAGCATTCTAGATACTTGGCCTGAACAATATGCTTACCTGTGTAATCTAGCAAGAGCCATATACTAGCTACACTCGTCCATTACATTTACAAACCATTCGAAAGACCACCATGTGTGCGCTGTCGAGCGCCAACCAATCCCGCTAATACCGTCCGAGAGACGGGCTGCAACATATGCTGCTACGCTTGCAGTACGCCTAAGCTGGAGGTGGGGGTGGGGGTGGCACGTCGCTAGGCGGGGGAGGAGGAGGGGCATCACCCGGAGGAGGCGGAGGAGGGACTGACCCAGACGGAGGTGGTGGCGGCGGGCTACCAGCAGCGCCGTAGGTCTGGAAGAGAGGACCAAGACCTGGTGGAGGACCAGCGGGAGGAGGAGCACCATAGCCAGGAGCACCAGCGTAAGCACCAGGAGCGCCCGCGCCAGCAGACTGGTCGTAGCCATATCCACCGTATCCGTACCCACCAGCAGCAGCAGCAGGAGCAGCAGAAGCCCAAGGCGCAGCGCCGTTGCCGGCACCATAGCTCTGGTCGTAAGACTGACCGCCACGTCCACCGCTGCCGCCGCCAGCCCAAGGGGGAGGGGCTGCCGAGTTGCTGTCGCCGCGACCGCGATCGTCGTCATTGCGCGCCCAGGGTGCAGCGCCGCCTGTAGGGCCACGCTCCCAAGGCTTGACAGTGCGCTCGCCACCGCCATAGTTGTCTCCGCCTGCAGCACCACCGGCGTTGTACTCGATAGCGGCACGAGGCTGTCCACCAGTACCGCCCATCTCGGCCATGAAAGCATCGAGCTCGTTCTCGGGTGCGCCCCCGATACGGGGTTGGCCTGGCTGACCGCGGTCGCCGAGCCGGTCGTTGCGCCACGGCTGGCCAACCTTGCGCTCGGGGCAGTCGCGAGCCATGTGGCCAGCTTGGCCACAGACGCGACAGATGATACTGGCCGTGAAGTTCTGCTTCTGGGGGCAATCGTACTTGCGATGACCGATCTCACCGCAGTTCTGGCAGGCCTGGTTTTCGTCGTCGCGAAGAGTACCGTTGAGGGCGGCGAGCTCACGGAGCTGGTTACGCTTGAGTTCGTTCTGACCTTCAGGAATGGAGGCAGCCTACGGATGTTAGTAATGATACGTGCAGATTAGGGGTTGGGGCGACTTACAGTCTCAATAACGTTGTGGATGAGCTTCTTGGCCTTGTTGACCTTCTCCTCGGTGTCGGCCATGATCAAGCAATGAAGGTCCTCCTCCTGGTTGCTGGTATGAGCCGCATCAGAGCGTCCCTTACCCTCTTTGACTGAGCCCTTGCCACGGATCGCAATCTTGGCCTGAGATTCTGTCTCCATCTTCTTGAGCGTGTTTCCACGGGGGCCAATGAGTAGTCCAACTGTTAGTGCAAAAAGCTGTAATTAGTGAATGATCAAAAATGTATGATTAAAGTGTTGGGTTAGTGACACAGCCACGCTGCAGATGCCACTAGATGCACGTAGACATCGAGCAATATGAGCAGGCTGGCCAAGATCAAGGAAGGGGAGGAAAGCAAAGATGTAGAGGGAACGCAAGGGAGGGGGGTTAGTCTCGTACTAAAGTTAATCTCCGGGTAGTCATTGACCGGAACATAGACCTTCTCCTGTGTCTTAGTAGGACGCCTGTAGTCGGCGGGTGGGTGGTAGTTAGGGAGCGTCTTCATAGCCTTCTCGACAAGCTTGTGACGCTCATCCTCAAGGCGCTTTCGATAACGGAACTCGCGTGTGTTGACACGACGACCAAAGTTGTCGTACTGCGGCGGGGGTGATGGAGACCTGTAACTGTTAGTATCTGATGGAATTGGAAGGATAGATGACACGTACCGATCGCCGTCTGCAGGAACGACATCGTTGATCTTGAGCTTCTGGCTGATCTCCTCAATGCGCAGATACAAAGTGTACGCGTCAAGCTGCTCAGTAGTCATGGGGGCCTGGATGTGAGTAGGCAAGCCCATTAAGCCAGCAGCCTTGTTGTCTTTCACATCTCCCCATCGGTTGCGCTTCTTGCGCTGTCGCGGGCCGTCGGTGGAGGCTGTGACATGTTTGTTAGTATAAGCTGTGTTTGTGTGGGAAGGTCAACTTACTGCGCTCTGGGCTGCGACCGCGCTTCAGCTCAGACAGGCCCTCAGCGGGAGCTGCGGGATTGTAACCTCCATCATCGTTGTCGCCTCCGAAACGACGGCGATTTCCTAGAGGGATATTGTTAGAACCGGTGATGCCCTGATTGCGCCACGACATGATTGCGAGGTTCGAGGTTGCGGCTGCGGGTTGAGGTTGATGGTGGGAAAGTAGAGTTGGTGTCGCGACGAGGCAAAGTTTGGGCTAGTCGGGAGCGGCACTAGTCTCGTATAGGCAGCAGTGGTTGTATCACGTGATAAAAAGCTGGGCAACCATTCTTTCTGTCGCTCCCTTTAGCTACATCAGGCGCCGCTTTAATGCTGGCGGCATATGCAGATCAGATCCAGGCCACTTTCAGGCCAGAATTCATACTACACATTAGGCCATCAGGTACTGAAGTACTTTTATACGAGTACCTTTCCCGCGGTGTACCATGCAACATATTGGAATGCAGGGCTTGCCGCAACTGAGATGGTTACCAATCATCTTGGCATGATTTTTGTCTTGCCCCTCTTCAGGGTACAGTCTCTACCAAATCACCCCGATACGAGATCTAGCAGTTCCCAACAACGAAACACAGTGCACCTGATATAACCCAAATCAGCAGGAGCTTGCATATTAATATGCGAAGCATTGCGTGCTTGTACTCAACCCGTCAAAGATACCTGGCATCGCTGTGACTAGCTCAAACAAAGGCATATGCCAATGCAACTCGGCGGTACTTTCCTGTGTGCACATGACCCAGCAGTGCCTCGATCATATTGAAGCCTTTCCGCATCCTCGTATTCCGATCATGAACTACAATAGATGTAGACAAGCCGATTGCCCTGCGTCTTACCAAGCCTCGGCGCTTCTAAGCAAGTGACCCCGGAACCAGCTCGTCATAGCTCCAGGCCATACCCCACATCAACACAGCTGGATTACAAAACCACGACAGAGTACCGGCTTCGGGAGAAAACGACGCACGACTACACACTCATTATTTCCCTGACGTTACTTACACATTCACCGCTACCGCAATCATGTCCCAAAACCCGGATATCACGCTTTACACCACTCAGACGCCGAATGGTATCAAGATAGTAAGTCCGATGGCGGGGCTCGCTAGAACCAACATCGTATCTGACGCATGGTTATTGTAGTCCATCACTTTGGAGGAACTGGGGTATGTATACATCGGCAGTTGTCTCTGATCGTATCTATCGTTCCAGTCTGGCTTTACTCTGTATCGTTTTGCTCGTGTCTTGCGGTACCGCGTTGTTGATTGGCTGTTACGCCCAAGTTCCCTACGATTCCTCCTTGGATTTAATACATCATGTAACAATGGAGGGCGTACGTTCCTACATCCTGCTCTTTGAAAGTCTGTGGCACCTGGCTCAAGGCCAGACCAACGCCACAAGTCCCTTGACTGAGAGACGCACATATCATAGCTCCTCGTTCAAGCCACTAATCTCGTCTAGTATCCCCTACAAAGTTCAAAAGATTGAAATCTCCAAGAACACGCAAAAGGAAGACTGGGTTAGTCCCTTACTTTGCACATCTACCCAGACCGCCTTTCGATTCTCATTGTGACATGTGCTGACTCAATCAAGTTCCTTGCCATCAATCCCAACGGGCGCATTCCAGCGCTTACCGACACCTTCACCGATGGCAAGCAAATCAATCTCTTTGAATCGGGAAGCATCATGCAGTACCTTGTCGACCGTTACGATCCAGAGTACAAGATTAGCTTTCCCAGGGGAACAAGAGAATGGTATGAGATGAACAACTGGCTGTTCTTCCAGAATGCTGGTGTGGGTCCCATGCAAGGTCAAGCCAGTAAGTATGATTCTCCTGCTTACCGTGGAGTACCCGTGTTGGGAGCCGAGTACGCGAAAGAGGTGATTGTGGAAAGGGACTCCACATGGTGAAGACTGATGATCCCAATATACTCGGAGTAGCGACTACTCTTCCGTCACACGTCATCCGTGTGACGTGTACAGTAGCCATGACATGCTAATCCTGCTCGTAATAGATCATTTTTCGCGTTACGCACCCGAGCACATCGAGTACGGAATCAACAGATATCAAAACGAAACACGCCGTCTCTACTCTGTGCTCGACAAGCACCTGTCTTCTGACAACCGCCCCTATTTGTGCGGTGAAAAGTGCACAATTGCTGGTTCGTGCTACCCCCAATTTCCTCCAAGCCTGAAAATCACGATATGAACACGGCTCCCTCAAAGCCGACACAAGCCGTGCGTAAACAAGCATAGGCCCCCTATATGTGTTTGCACACGAAGCAATCCACATGTCCAAAGCAAAAGCGTGCCCAACTGACCCACTCGAATCTAGATCTCTCGCACTACGGCTGGGTAGCAGCTGCAGGGTGGGCGGGCATCGACGTTTCCGCCTTCCCCGCGGTCTACGCATGGGAGGAACGTATGACGGCCCGACCAGGTGTGGAGAAAGGCCGTCACGTCCCAGACCCTCATACCATTAAAGAGATGCTCAAGGACAAGAAGAAGACGGACGAATATGCGGCCAAGAGCAGCAGCTGGGTTCAGGCGGGCATGAAGGAGGATGCAGAGAAGTTGGCAAAGTAAGTTTTTTTTGAACTGCTTCGTCGTGTTTCCAAGCGTGTTTGGTGCTTGGTGGAGGGGGGTGAGATTGGTGAGATTGGTGTTGGCAATAGCAGCGATGATGGTGGCAAAAGAAGAGACGAGGGAAATTATCGTGTTGGGACTGATGGGTCCGTTTCACGTTCCTGGGTTGCTTCCAAATCTCAGCTCAAAGTGCAAAACTACTATCCCTCTCTGGTAGTAGTAGTAGTAGTAGTAGTAGTAGTAGTAGTAGTACTACCTAGCAAAGCATGATGATGATCATCATCAATACGAACATGTGGCACCCTAGTCCAACACACTTGAAATCATCACAGAAACCACGCCCAAGAAAAGCTGAAGCTGACACACACACACACACACACACTCACACATACCCCAGCGTG
>Ga0265797_10009232_pt1 | contig 12894 bp, 9 predicted proteins | sample P2T30metagenome_FD_192433 | JGI IMG/M metagenome (GOLD analysis project Ga0265797, IMG submission 192433) | Plant litter microbial communities from East Loma Ridge, Irvine, California - P2 T30 | ecosystem: Environmental > Terrestrial > Plant litter > Unclassified | place: USA: California... | reverse complement strand
GCCGCATCCTTGCTCACCTCGCCCGGCAGGCGCGAGCGCCATGTATTGGCGTTGATGTAAAAGCGGGTTTCGGCGTCGGCCGAGAGACGGTAGCCCAGGTTACCGCTCACGCGGGTCTGATGACCCTTGCTGTGGTCGCGGTACCCGTCCCAGCGCTCGCTCGACACGGTGAGGAAGTGGTCGACCGCGCCGTCGGCGCCGCCGGTGGCGGCTTGCACCCGCAGGTAGCCGAAGCTGGCCGCGTCGAAGCGGGCGTCGAACTGCGGCACATCACGCCCGGTCGGGGTGACGAAGTTGATCGCCCCGCCCAGCGAATTGGCACCGTAGCGCATGGCATTGGCGCCCTTGAACACCTCGACGTAGCGGTAGGCGGTAGGGTCGATCTCAAACAGGTCGAACAGCCCATCCGAGGTATTGATCGGGATGCCGTCCATATAGACGTTGATGCCGCGGTTGCCGTAGTTACGCGACATGCCGGAGCCACGCACCGATACCCGCGCGTCCGGGCCCCAGCGGGTCTGGACGACCACTCCCGGCACCCGCTCCAGCACGTCCTTGATGGTCTGTGCGCGGCCGTTCTTGAACGCGGTGTCGGGCACGACGTCGACCGCGCCCGGGGTGCGCGCGATATCCTGTCGGGCGCGCGCGGCGTCGGGCGCCGTCAGCGCGGCATCGGGCGCATCGCCATGGATCACGACCCGAGGCAGGTCCTCGGCAGCGCCGGACTGGGCCGACGCAGCGCCGGCGCCGGCCGCGAGGCAGGCGCACAGGACTTGCGCAGCGAGGGGGCGCATGCGAATGATGGTTGGGGTGGTCATGCTGGAGTTCCTCCGTCTGTTATTAGAATGGTGATGCATGTCGAACGATTGCCGCGGGCGCACTACGCCCGCCGCATTGCGGCGCTGTAGCGCCACAGCGTGTCCAGCACTGCCGCCGCCAGCATCGACAGTCCCAGCAGCGGGAACACGATGCCAAGGGTGACGGCGATCGCCACTACGCCCAGGGCGATGCGGTCGCCGTCCTTGCGCGGCGGCGCGGCCAGCCGTCCAGCCGGACGGCGCTTCCACCACATGACGACGCTGCTGACGCACAGCAGCATCACGGCGATGCAGCCGGCCAGCATCAGCAGCTGGTTGGGCAGGCCATACTCCACGCCCTGGTGCACGCTGACGCCCCAGTCGGTGACCTTGGCCACTGCGCCCACGTCACTGGGGCGGATATCCATCAGCGTCTTGCCGCTGTACTGGTCGAGGTGGATGACGCGCACGCCGGCATGCTGCGAACGCAGCCTGACTGCGCTGTAGACGCCGCCGGCGTCGCCCGGGAGCACCAGGCGGTAGCCCTTGTCGAGCCCCGCCGCCGCGAACAGGGCGACGGCGCGGTCGGCCCCGATGGCGCCCCGCCCGGCGCCGCTTCCCGGCGCCGCATCCGCACTGTGGTGCGCTGCCTGATGTGCTGCCTGATGCGCCGCCTGGTGCGCCGCGTGGTCCGGCGTGACGGATGCCGGCACCTGGTGCTGCTCGAGGCTCCATGGCAGCTCGCCCAGCGCGCTGGCAGGCGCGGTCGAACGCGGCAAACCGCCCCAGATGCCAGCCGGCGTTCCCAGGCCGTTGGCCGATAGCCAGGTATTGACCTGCTTGCCCCAGACGATCGACCACGGCATGCCGGTCAGGGCCAGGAACAGGATGACGACCGCGGTGAACGCGCCGGTCACCGCATGCAGGTCGCGCCACCAGGTGCGGCCGCTGGCCTGCGGCCGGATCGTCACCACGCCCTGGCGGCGTCCGCGCGGCCACCACAGGTAGGCGCCGCTGACTACCAGCACGATGGCCCAGCCGGCCACGATCTCGATCAGGACGTTGCCGGCGTTGCCGGCCACCGTCAGCGAGTGGATGCGCTTGATGAGGCCCATCAGCCGATCGGCTTCGGCCAGGCTGCCCAGGACCGCACCGCTGGCCGGATCGAGGAAGACCTGCATCACGGCCCCGTCCGGCCGGCGCACGTCGACCTGCACCGTGTGCCGTTCGTCAAGCGGCCAATGCAGGGCCACCGCCCTTCCCCCTTCGCTTTCGGCGGCGTGCGCCAGCAGCTTGCTGGCCGGCGCGGCGCCGGGCTGGCCTGGCGCGGCGTCAGTCCGCAGCAGCAGGTCGGCGTGGACGACGTCGTCGATCTGCTTGTTGAACAGGTAGATCGCTCCCGTCAGGGCCAGCGAGAACAGAAACGGGAGGCACAACAGGCCGGCAAAGAAATGCCAGCGCCAGACGCGGCGATACAGGCTGGAAGCGGGCGCCTGGCGTTCATTCGGTATAGCATTCATGCTTGGTAACGCTCCTTCTCGTGGCTATCGAGACTTGTCTTCAGGTCGCGCCTGGGCCGGGCGCATCAGGTTTCGGGACTGCATCCACAAGACCAGGTCTTCGAACCACCCGTCGCTGGTGAATCCCTGCGGCTTGAGGCTGAATCCATGCCCGCCACGCTCGTAGACGTGCAACTCGGCTGCAGCTCCCGCGCGGCGCCACGCGGTGTACAGCTGGGTCGGGTCGTTGGGCAGATATTCGTCGTCAGCCGCGCCGGCGATGAAGGCAGGCGGGGCGTCGGCGGGGACCGGAGTGCGTAGTCCGCCATACAGCAACGCGACGAAATCCGGCCTGGAAGCCTTGTCGCCGATGGCAAGATCGGCGCCGATGAAGGCGCCCGCCGAAAAGCCAAGGAAGCCGATGCGGCCGGGGTCGACCTTCCATTCTCGTGCGCGCTCCCGCACCATCCTGACGGCGCGGCGGCCATCCTCGACCGCATGCCGTTCGCCGGCAAAGCGCGGAACTTCGGCGGGAAGCCCGCTGGTCTTGCGCGCCACCAGCGCTGCCATTTCCTTCACATGGACTTCGGGCATCTGCATCGGATCGGATGCGCTTCGGATCGTACGGTACTTGAGCACCAGCGCGGTGACGCCGCGCTGCGCCAGCAGGCGCGCGACCGCGGTGCCGCCGGCGCTGTAGTCGAGCCCGACGAAACCGCCGCCGGGCGCGACGATCACGGCCGTGCCGTTCGCGCTTCCCGGGGCCGGCAGGAACAGTTCGAGGGCCGGCTCGCTGACGTTACGGATCAGGATATCGTCGGTCCCGTCCATCCGTTCCCGGATTTCGGGAATGCCGAGCGAAGCCAGCGCGCTCGCCGCATACAGCGGAACGACGATCCCTTCTCCTGCAGGCGGCATCGCCGTCGCGGTCGCAGCAACGGCCAGCGCGGCCATGCCGAAGCAAAGCCTTGAAAGATGATGGCGCATGCGCATTGCCGGCTCTTAGATATCGGTTTGAATGGCGACGAACACGGAGCGCGGCTGCACCGGCATCACCACCGGAAAGGCGAAGTACTGGTAGGTGTCGAAGACCTTCCGGTTCGCCAGATTCAGCGCTGACACCGACAGCAGGTAGCGGCCCGCCTTGTACGATGCCTGTGCATCGATCAGCGCATGGCCCGGCACCGTTACGCTGTTGGGCAGGGTCAGCTGGCGTTCGCTGAAGGCAGTGATGCCGGCGCCGAGCGACAGGCCCTTGGCCACGCCCTCGCGCAGGCGATAACGCGCCGCAACGCGGCCGCTGTGGCGCGGCACGCGCGCCAGCCGGTCGCCGACGGGAATGGCATTGTCGCGGGTGACCTCGGCGTCGGTGTAGGCGTAGTTGGCCAGCAGCGAGAAGGCCGGTATCGGCTCCCACACCAGGTCGGTCTCGACGCCGCGCGCACGCTGCTGCCCGGCCTGGGTCGACAATAGCGGATTGCTCAGCGACGGCGTGGCGACGTTGTTGCGCTCCTGCTCGAAGGCGGCGATGGTGCCAGACAGGCCGCGATCGACCAGCGCGAATTTCAGACCGGCCTCGATATTTTTCGAGGTCTCCGGGCGCGGGGTTTCTTCGCTCATCAGGCCGAAGGCGCCGCGGAAGGCGGTCGCATAGCCGGCATACAGCGCCACGCCCGGCGCCACATCGAAGGTCGCGCCGATGCGCGGCGACACCTTGTTGTAGGTCTCGTCGGTGCCCAGCTCATTTTCGCGGAAGCGCAGGCGGGTATAGCGCAGCGATGCGGTCAGGTGCAGCCGGCCGTAGGTAGCCTGGTCCTGGGCATACAGCGCGGTGGTGTGGTAGCGGTCATTCTGGGCCAGGCCCGGCGCGACGATCCCGCCGTAATCGAGGTCATACACCGGGTTGGCCAGGTCGATCGACCCGACCGTCAGGCCGGTAAAGCCCATGTCCGAATAGAACCGGGTGTTGTCGACGTTCAGGCCGAACAGGAAATCGTGACGACCGCCCAGCAGCGCGGCGCTCCTGGTCAAGTTGGCGTCTAAGGTGGCTTCGTGCATCGTGGTCAGCATGTTCAGCGGAAGGATCGGATACACGGTCGGCGTGGCCGGGTCCGCCGGATACATCTCCGGGTAGATGAAACTGCCGTACTGCGGAACGCGGCTCTTGTAGTAGCGCGCGCTGACGTTCAGGCGCGTACCGTCGGACAACGCATGGCGCAGCACCGCGGTCATCATGTCATTGCGGACAACCGTCTGCGGCTGGCCGAGCGGCGCGCCGGGGAAAGCGTTGCGCTCTAACTGGCCGGCCATGGCCTGCACCGCCGGCAGGCCGGAATACTCGAGCTGGTTGCGCCGGCTCGATTGCGCCTGCAGCAGCAGGTCGGTCAGGGGACTGAGCTGGAAGGCGATGCTGGGCTGGATGAAGCTGCGCTTGCCCTCGACCCGGTCGATCCAGCTGTCGTTGCGCTGGTATTCGGCGGCGATGCGCGCCGAGATCGTCGGGCTCAGCGCCACATTGACTTCGCCATATGGGTTCACGGTCGACTGGCTGCCGCCGCGCAGGCCAACAAAACCGCCGGTGCTGCCGTCAGGGCGCGAGGAATCGATGTTGATCAGGCCGCCCAGCGGCGAGCCGACACCGCCACCGTACAGGGTCGAGACCGGGCCCTTGAGCACCGTGATCTGGCGGATGCCCACCAGGCTGGTCGGGTCGTTGGCGGCCTGGGTCGAGCCGTACATCGGCAGGCCGTCCTGGTAGATCTCGGCCAGGAAGCCGCGTACCAGCGGGCCCGCCAGCAGGCCTTCCTCGGGCTTGTTCGGCACCACGCCCGACGCGTTGACCAGGGCGTCGGCCAGCGTGCGGCGGTCCTGCTCCTCGATCAGCGATCGGGTCAGGACCTGCACCGATTGAGGGACCTCGATCAGGGGCGTGTCGGTGCGGGTGGCGGTCGAGTTCCTGGCGCTGGTGTAGTGTTCGCGCTGGGCGGTAATGTGAACCTCCGCGGGAGCCCAGGTCGGCGCGATTTCGCCTGCGACTTCCGTCGGCACTGCCTGCTGCGTGTCGTCCGGCATCTGGTTCGCGAATGCGCTGGACATGGCGGCGCACAGGGCCGTCAGGGTGAATGCTGCTGCGTTCTTCATGATATTCCTGTAACAAGTAAATGGCGCGCGCTCGGAGCTGGCGGCGCCCTATGGCGGTCAGTGACCGCCGCAGAATGGCGGGCGCGACGTTCTAGCGGATACGCCAGGTCAGGCCGGCATACACCGCACGCCCATCGCCGGGGAAGTAGTAGGCGCCATCGAGCCCGCGCGCATTGGCCTGGACCGCGGTGGTCGCCGCGTAGCGGCGGTCGGTCAGGTTGCGCCCTTCCACGAACCAGCGCCAGTTCTCGCTCAGCTGGCCGTCGAGGGTCAGGTTCAGCACCGCGAAACTGTCGGCCGCCACCGTGTTGGCATGGTCGATCCAGGTGCGCGAAGGTTGCCAGTCGACGCTCGGCGCGATGCGCAGGCGGCGATCAAGCTGCCATTGCAGCTCGGCGCGCAGCAGGTGCGGTGGAATGCCCGCCAGGCGGCGGTTGCCGTACACGGCGTCGTCGTCGAACTTGAAGTCGTTGTAGAGATACTGGGTGCGCAGGCGCCAGGCCGGGGCCAGCGCGCCGTCGAACGACACTTCGAGACCCTGGTGCACGGTGCGGTCGGCATTGACCGTGCCCAGCGCCGCGCCACTGGCGTCGGTCAGGGCCAGCAGTTCGCGACGCACATTGGCGCGGTAGGCCACCGCATCCCAGTTCCAGCCGCGCGCCTGGCCGCGCCAACCGGTTTCCAGCGTGGTGGCGCCCTGCGCCGCGGCCAGCGGACGGTTCGCGTTGTAGACCAGCTCCCCGAACGGCGGCGCCTCCACGCTGCCGCTCAGGTTGGCGAACCACTGAATGTGCGGCGATTGGGCGAACAGGATGCCCAGCTTCGGCGCGCTGTCGGTGAACCTGGCGTCGTAGCTGGCGCTTAAGGTCGCCAGGTTGTCAAGCTCGCGGCGCGCGCGCAAGCCCTGCCAGCCAGCCTGCACGGCCCAGCGCGCGTCGAAGCCGTGGGTGTATTCGGCATACACGGTGTCCTGGCGCGCGTCGAGCCGGGTGCGCCCGGTGGCGGCGCCGGCCCTGCCCCCGACGTTCGCAAAACGGAATTCCTTGCCGTCCAGGCGCGCCAGCGACACCCCGGCCACCAGCCTGCGCGTCAGCGTCGGGCTGCCGAACTCAATCGCCACGCGCGAATCGAAGCCGGTGTCGTCCATGTCTTGCTGCAGGATGCCGAAGGTCATGGCGTGGAAGCGGTCGCGGTCGCTGGTGAACACCGAACCCGTCCAGTTAACCCGGGCGTTGGGCGTCCACGCCAGGCGCAGCGCAGCGCGCTTCTGGCGGAAATCGTTGACCGCATTCTGGGGCACATATTGTGGGGCCGCCTGGCGCGGGTTGGCGTTCAGCGCCGCGCGCGTCAGACTGCCCGGCATCTCGAGGTCGGCATCGATGTAGGAAACAAAGCCACGCAGTTCGAGCGAGTCGCCCAAGCGCGCGCCGACATTTCCCGAGAAGCGATCGGTGCGATACGCCGATTGCTGGCGCCAGCCGTCCTGCTCGCTGCGGCTGACGCTGACGAAGCCGTCGAGCGCCTCATGACTCCCGGCCAGGCTGGCATGACCCTGGCGCTGGCCGAACGAGCCGCCCTGCAGCCGCACCTCGGCGCCCGGCGCCGTCAGGCCGGTGGGCGAGACGAAATTGACCGCGCCACCCAGGCCGTTGGCGCCGTATTCGAGCGCGTTGGCGCCGCGCCAGACTTCGATGTACTGGGTCGCGGCCGGGTCCAGGGCCTGGAAGTCGCCGCTGCCGTCGGCGTGGTTCAGCGGGATGCCGTCCTGGTACAGGCCGATGCCGCGCATCAGGAAGCCGCGCTGGATGCCCGAGCCGCGGATCGACAGCCGCGTCTCCTGGCCATGGCGGCTTTGGGCCAGCACGCCGGGCGCGTAGGCCAGCGCATCGGCGGCCGTCGCGGCGCGTCCGTTCAGATAGCTCGCAGCATCGACCACGGCAGTGCCGCCAGCGCGTTTGGCCAGTTCGGCCCGTGCTTGCTGCAGTTGCTGCGCTGCCCGTGCCTCGCCAGTCAGGGCGGCCTTGATCTCGACTTGGGGAATGACGGATTCGGTTTGCGCCATGGCGCAGGTGTGGAATGCGATCGTGCCCGCCACGGCGGCGGCACGGATCGACAGGTGTGGATACCGCATGAAAGCCCTGTTTCTTCTGCTGCGCTTACGCACTGCTCGCCGCACAACTCGGCTCGATGCAGGCTCGCGCAGGATGGATGAATGTGCGGCTGCCGGCCACGATGGCGGCATCGGGCGCGTCAGTGCGTCATTGAAGGAAGATCAGGAATGCAGTGGTGGCCCGCGCGCGGGTAATGGCGCGCCCACCAGGGCGGCGATGCGGGCACTGACGAAGGGATGCTGGGCGCACGCCATGGGAGGCGCGACGGGGAGCTGCAATGTGTTGAATGCGGGAGGCAGCGCTACCGGTAGGCAGAGCGGGCAATCGAGGGCCGAGTGACCGCCATTGACGACCTGGTTGCCGTCATCGTCAACGACGATCATCTTGCTGCCGCTTTCGGAGCAGATCAGCATGGTCGACTGCGGCTGCACGATCGGCGCTGCGACGGCCACGCCCAGGGTCAGGACGAACCAGGCCAGGACAAGGCGCACTACCGACAGTGAACGACGCAGGGTTTGCATATCCTTCAATTATTAGCGCATGCACGGCCGAAGTCAATCGTCCCTTGGCGGCATGCGCACTGAGGCTTCGCCACTGGCGTCGGCGTTGGAGTAATCGCGGGTTCCTGGCAAGACAAGCGCCGGTTTGATTTATTCACATCTGGCCAGTAAGCTTGCAGGCTCCTTCATTCATGCCAGGATCGAATAGCGATGGACTTGCTCAGCACCATGCGCTCCTTCGTGCGCGTCTATGAAACGCGCTCGTTCAGCGCCGCCGCCAAGGACTTGAAGCTGGGCCAGCCCTCGGTCTCCAAGTCCGTGGCGCAGCTCGAGCAGGCGCTGGGCGTACAACTCTTCCTGCGCTCCACCCGCGGCCTCGCGCCGACCGACGCCGGCCAGAAGTTCTACGAACACGCGCAGCGTACGCTGGACGAGGCCGAGCTGGCGATCAAGGCGGTAAGGGACGCCAATGCGCCCCTGACCGGCAGGCTGCGCGTGAGCGGCACCATCACGTTCATGCGCCAGCACATCATCCCGAAGCTGCCCGGCTTCATGGCGCAGCACCCCGCCCTTTCCATCGACCTGCTTCTCGACGATGGCAACATCGGCCTGGTGGAAGAAGGCGCGGAAGTCGCCCTGCGCATGGGCAAGCTGGCCAGCTCCAGCCTCACGGCGCGCAAGATCGGCCAGTGTCGCCGCATCGTCGCCGCCACGCCCGGCTATCTCGAGCAACACGGCGTCCCCAAGGAGCCGGGCGAGCTCGCCGGGCACGCCGCCATCGTCCTGTCCCGCGGCGAGGGTGGCGAGCATATCGCCTTCGACAGGGACGGCGTCGTGACGGAGGTGGTGCTTCAGCCCAGGCTGCGCATCAGCGCTTTGGAGGGAGTCCGCGCCGCGGTGCTGGCCGGCCTGGGCCTGGCCGTCGCCAGCGAATGGATACTCGAGGATGAGTTGGACAGCGGCCAGGTCGTCGAAGTCCTGGCCGACTGGCGCATGCCGGTCCTCGACCTGTGGGCGGTGCTGCCGGGTGGAGCGCGCCACGCCAGTCCCCAGGCCCGCGCCTTTATCGCATTCGTCGAGGAACAGCTGGCGGCGACGCGGTACGGGGTGCGCTGAGCACATGCCGGTCACAGACGATCGCCGTCAACCGGCAATCAGCGCCGGCGGCGTGACCGAGTGCGGCAGCGCCATGCCCTGCTCATGCAGATAGATCGCCAGGTCGAGCGAATTGTCTGCCACGTCGAAGTGGCTTACTCGGCCATCCTTCAAGCGCAAGATGAAACTCTCGACCGAGGTGCCGCCCGTACCAGTCGGCGCGATGCCGAAGAACGGCGCGCCGTCATGCTTCCAGTGCAGGTTGATGGTTACCAGGGCGCGGTCGTCCGCGACGTAATGGTCGATCAAGTCGACACGGGGATGGAAGGCGGCGATGAAGGCCTGCACCCAGGCCTTGAGCGCGTCCAGTCCAACGATATCGCGTCCGGCCGGGCTGTTGATCAGGACGTCGGGGTGGAAAATGGCATCCCAACGCTCGAACCGGCCAAGAGCAAACCCTTCGTAGATGTCCATGGTGAGGCTGGCGCCATTGCTGGAAGCCGACATGTCGTCCCTCCTTTTAGTTGGTTAGTTACAAATCGCCCCAGAGCGTGATGCCGATGCCGTTCAGGAAGGACTCCATCCGGTCGTCCAGGACACGCCTGGTCTGTGCCCATGCCGGCACCGTTTCCAGCAGCTGCTGTTGCCATGCCCAGAGGTTCGGAAACTCGGCAAACGGCGCCCTGGTCCGGGCCACCTGCGAGAACGGCGCCGCGATATCGATATCGGCCATGGTCAGCTCGTCGCCGACGATGAAGCGGCGGCCTGCCAGATGCGCGTCGAGCACCGCGGCCGCCGCCCGCATGTTCTTGAGTACGAGATTGACGATGGACGGGTCCTCGGCCTGCCCCATCGCGCGGCCGGCCACCCGCTCGTTGAACAGCAGCGTCGCGAATACGCGCCACTGCTCGCCGGACCAGAACATCCACTGCAAGACCTGGTAACGCTCGCTCGCGCTCTTGCCCAGCAGCGGCGAAGCGGCTTTCTCGGCCAGGTAGATATTGATGGCGGATGCTTCCCAGATGATCGTGTCGCCGTCTTGCAGGACCGGCGTCAGCCCGTGGGGATTGAGCTTCAGGAACGCCGGCGTATGGCTCTCGCCCTTGAAGAGGTCGACGTTGATATGGTCGAAGTCGACGCCCATGATGTTTGCAGCAGTGGCAACGCGGCGAAAACTGCCGGAGCCCAGGTCGCCGTAGATTTGAATAGTCATAGTGTTTCTTGGATGTGGATGTTGGATTTTTTGGAGAATCAGCAGGCCACGACGCGTGGCTGCAGCAAGCAAGATAGGCGCTGGCTTGCCATGGCAGAAGTCCCGGGCAGTGCATGACACTTATTCGCATGGAGAATGGATTGCGTGGATGCGCAAGCGGCGGGCAAGGGGCATCGAAAAAACCCATGCCCAGCCATACGAAGATTCGATTTCACTACCCGCCCCGCATGCCTCACCATGCGTGACGCGCAACAGCGCCGCCTGCCCCGGGCGTGAACCCGGCATCTTCCCTGACACCTGACATGAAAAACATCCTGATCGCCTGCCTTCTCGCAGGCCTGGGCCTGGCCAGCGCCGGCGCCGCCGAACCATCCCAGCAACAACAGCAGCTCGCCAAGCAGGCCCTCCCGGGCGTGCGCATGATCCCGATCCATACGCCCAAGGGCGACTTCAAGGTCTGGACCCGGCGCGTGGGCGACAATCCGACCATCAAGGTGCTGCTGCTCCACGGCGGCCCCGGAGCGACGCACGAGTATTTCGAAACCCTCGACAACTACTTCCCTGGCGCGTCGATCGAGTACTACTACTACGACCAGCTGGGATCATGGTTCAGCGACCAGCCCGACGACCCGTCGCTGTACACCGTCGAGCGCTTTACCGACGAAGTCGAGCAGGTGCGCAAGGCGCTGGGCCTGGACAAGGACAACTTCTACCTGCTGGGGCATTCCTGGGGCGGTATCCTGGCCATCGAGTATGCCCTCGCCCACCCCGGCCAGCTCAAAGGCCTGGTGATCTCGAACATGATGGCCAGCGCGCCGGCCTATAACGCGTACGCGCAGAACGTCCTCGCGCCGCAGATGGATCCCGCCGTGCTGGCAGAGGTGCGCAAGCTCGAGGCCGATGGCAAGACCGACGATCCGCGCTATATGGAACTCCTGCTCCCGCATTTCTACGAACGCCACATCCTGCGCAAGCCGTTCGCGGAAGTGCCTGAACCGGTGCTGCGCGGCTTCTCGCATCTGAACCCGAAAATCTACAAGCCGCTGCAGGGGCCGAGCGAGCTGGGTATCTCGGGCCTGCTGGCGAACTGGGACCGCTTCGACGATCTCGCACGCATCGACGTACCCACGCTGGTGGTTGGCGCGCGCTACGACACCATGGATCCGGCCCATATGAAAAAGATGGCGCAACGCCTGCCGCGAGGGCAGTACCTGTACTGCGACAACGGCAGCCACATGGCCATGTATGACGACGCGGACTGCTACTTCGACGGCCTGCTGACATTCCTGCGCGGCGCGCCAGCGCGCGCAGCGGTCAAGCCGCGCTCCCTGCGCTCCTACTGAAGACTGCAGCGCGCATAAAAAAACGGCGGCATTGCTGAAGCAAGGCCGCCGTCTTCCTGTTACCGCTGCCTCAACGGTTGCGGCTCACCCGCCACACGGTATTGGCCAGGTCGTCCGCCACGATCAGCGCGCCCTTCGGATCGACGGTGACGCCCACCGGCCGGCCGCGCGTCTTGCCCTTGTCGTCGCGGAAGCCGGTGACGAAGTCGATCGGCTCGCCGGCCGGACGGCCGTTTGCGAACGGCACGAAGATCACCTTGTAGCCCACCGGCGGATTGCGGTTCCAGCTGCCATGCTCGCCCACGAAGGCGCCGTTGGCGAACTTCTCGCCCATCACCGGCGACGAGAAATGCAGGCCGAGCGCGGCCACGTGCGAGCCGAGGCTGTAGTCCGGCTTGATGGTGGCCTTGACCTTTTCCGGGTCGCTAGGCTTCACACGCGGGTCGACGTTCTGGCCCCAGTAGGCATAGGGCCAGCCATAGAAGCCGCCTTCACGCACCGAGGTCAGGTAATCCGGCACCAGGTCCGGGCCCAGCTCGTCGCGTTCATTCACCACAGACCACAGTTGCCCGGTTTCCGGGTTGATCGCCAGCGCCGTCGGATTGCGCAGGCCCGTCGCATACGGTTTATAGGTGCCGGCGTTGGCGTCGATCTGCCACACCATCGCGCGGTCGACTTCGGCCTCCATGCCGCGCTCGGTGATATTGCTGTTCGAGCCGATGCCGACGTACAGGTAGCGCCCGTCGGGGCTGACGGTCAGCGCCTTGGTCCAGTGGTGGTTGATCGCGGAAGGCAGCTTGGTGATCGTAGTCGGCGCGCCGCCGGCCTTGGTCTGGCCTTCCTGGTAGTCGAAGCTCACCAGCTCGTCCTGGTTGGCCACGTAGATCTTGTTGTTGGCGTACGCCAGGCCGTAAGGCGCATTCAGGTCTGCCGCGAACACGGTCTTGAGTTCGTACTGGCCGTCGCCGTCGGCATCGCGCAGCAGGGTCAGGCGATTGCCGCTCTTGACCTGGGTATTGCCCTTGGCCTTGATGTAGCCGGCGATCACGTCTTTCGGCTTGAGCTTGGCCGCATTGCCGCCGCGGCCCTCCGCCACCAGGATATCGCCGTTCGGCAAGACCAGGGTCTGGCGCGGGATTTGCAGATCGGTCGCGATGGCCGTGACGCTGAAGCCTTCGGGTACCGTCGGCTTCTG
>Ga0265797_10009231_pt1 | contig 12894 bp, 13 predicted proteins | sample P2T30metagenome_FD_192433 | JGI IMG/M metagenome (GOLD analysis project Ga0265797, IMG submission 192433) | Plant litter microbial communities from East Loma Ridge, Irvine, California - P2 T30 | ecosystem: Environmental > Terrestrial > Plant litter > Unclassified | place: USA: California... | reverse complement strand
GAGGAGTACCCCGCCGTGCTTTGCCGTGCCGGCGTGGTTCATGTGCTTGAAGACGTCGCCGCAGCGGTCCACACCGGGACCCTTGGCGTACCACATGGCGAACACGCCGTCGTATTTCGCGGGGCCGATCAGGTCGACGGTCTGGGTGCCCCATACGGCGGTGGCTGCCAGGTCCTCGTTCACGCCCGGCACGAACTGGACGCGATGCGCTTCCAGGTGACCCTTGGCCTTCCACAGGTTTTCGTCCAGGCCGCCCAGCGGCGAGCCGCGGTAGCCGGACACGAAGCCGGCCGTGTCCAGGCCGGCCTGCTGGTCGCGCAGCCGCTGCATCATCGGCAGGCGCACCAGCGCCTGGATCCCGGACAGGAAGATCTTGCCGCTGGTGGCGCTGTACTTGTCGTCCAGGTGGACGTTTTTCAGCGGCGATGGAAGGGTGGGGGTGTTAGGGGTGCTGGCAGGCGAGGGCGCGGGCGCGCCTTGGCCAAGGACGGTGTCGGGCATGGTGTCTCCAATGGTATTGTGAACCGGCCCATGGCGACATCGCACCGGGTAGGCGCTGTTCCCGCACGGGCCATCATCCGCTTGTTGCGGCTTTTACCGGAGTGTAGAGACTCCATGCCGTCCTCGGAAATACCGATTGGGGATAGGGCCATAAGAAAAAATGATGGCCCCTATGCTCCCTTGCCCGATGCTTCCTTATTTGCGCGCGGCCTTGAAGCGCGCCAGCGTCGTCTCCTCGTGGCGCTGGCCGAAAGCGTAATTGGTCTCGAGCCAGATGGCGTTGATGATGGCGACCGTCAGCGCGAAGCCGAGGCCGAGGATCCATGAGAAATACCACATGATGTTGTCCTTGTTTGTTAGTAGGCGCTGTGCTGGTTGTCCTGGATATGCTGGTGGGTGACCTTGCCGCGCATGACGCGGTAGACCCAGGCGGTGTAGGCGCTGACGATCGGCAGCATCACGATCACGACCCAGAACATCACCGACAGGGTACGGTGGCTGGAGACGGCATCCCAGGCGGTGAGACTGTGGCCGGGCTGCAGCGAGGACGGCATCACGAAGGGGAACATGGCGGCGCCCGCGGTGAGCAGCACACCGGTCACCGCCAGGCCGCTGGACAGGAAGGCCGGCAGGCTGCGGCGCACGCTGCTGAACATGCAGGCCATGGCGGCGCCGGCCAGGCCCATGGCCGGCAGGATCCACAGCAGCGGCCAGCGCCCGAAGTTGTCCAGCCAGGCGCCAGTGGCACGGGTCACGCTCTTGGCCGCGGGCAGGAACACGCTGTTCGGGTCCGGCATGGCGGCAATCCGATAACCTTCGATGCCCTTGGCGATCCAGACGCCGCCGCCGGCGAACAGCAGGATGGTGATGGCAGCCGCGCCCATCGCCATGACGCGCGCCCGTTCGGCCACCGCGCCCTCGGTCTTTTGCTGCAGATAGGTGGCGCCGTGCAGCGACAGCATGCTCAGGGCCAGCACGCCGCACAGCAGGCCGAAGGGATTCAGCAGGTCGAAGAAACCGCCGCTGTATTCCAGGCGCAGCATGTCGTCGTAGCGGAAGGGCACGCCCTGCAGCAGATTGCCGAAGGCGACGCCGAAGATGACGGGCGGGACGAAGCCGCCGGCGAACAGGCACCAGTCCCATGTACTCCTCCAGCGCGGATCCTGCAGCTTGTTGCGGTAGTCGAAGCCGACCGGCCGGAAGAACAGCGCGAACAGGCAGAGCAACATGGCGATGTAGAAGCCGGAAAAGGCGGCGGCATACACCAGCGGCCAGGCCGCGAACAGCGCGCCGCCGGCGGTGACCAGCCAGGTCTGGTTGCCTTCCCAGGTGGCGCCGATGGTGTTGATGACGATGCGGCGTTCGGTGTCGGTGCGGCCGACGAAGGGCAGGGCGATGCCGACGCCGAAGTCGAAGCCGTCGGTCAGTGCGAAGCCGAGCAGCAGCACGCCGACGAAGGCCCACCAGATCAGTTTATAAGTCTCGTAATCGAACAGCATGATGGTTCCTTGTGGTTTCAGATGGCGGCGATCTGGTCGTCGCTCAGGTGCTCGGGCTTGTCGCCGTCGCTCCGCTCACCGTGATAGCGGCCGGTGTGCAGGCTCGCCGGTCCCAATCTGGCGTACTTGATCATCAGGCCCATCTCGACCACCAGCAGCAGCGTATAAAAGCCGAGGAAGCCGAACAGCGAGAACCACAGGCTGCCCGGGCTCAGGCTGGAGGCCGACAAGTGGGTCGGCAGCACGCCGGCGATGGTCCAGGGCTGGCGCCCGTATTCGGCCACGATCCAGCCCAGTTCCGCTGCCACCCAGGGCAGGGGGATCGCGATCACGCACAGCTTCAAGAGCCAGCGTTGCGGCGCCAACTGCCTGCGCAGCATGAACCACACCGCCGCGCTGAAGATGAACAGGAACAGGAAGCCGAGGAAGACCATGCCGCGGAACGACCAGAACAGCGGCGCGACTTTCGGGATGGTGTCCGCGGCGGCTTGCCGGATCTGCGTTTCGGTGGCGTCCACCACCCTGGGCGTGTATTTCTTCAGCAGCAGGCCATAGCCCAGGTCGGCCTTGACCGCATCGAAGGCGGCTTTCGCCTCGGGCGACTTGTCGCCACCCTTCAGGCGCAGCAGGGCGGCATAGGCATCGATGCCGGTGCGGATGCGGGCCTCGTTCTGCGCGCGCAGCTCTTTCAGGCCGGTCACCTGGCCGTCGGTGGAGCGGGTGGCGATCAGGCCCAGCACCCAGGGCAGCTCGACGGCATAGTGGGTCTTTTGCTGCGCATCGTCCGGGAAGCCGAACAGGGTCAGCCCGGCCGGTGCCGGCTGGGTCTCCCAGGCCGCTTCGATGGCGGCCAGTTTCACCTTGTTGACTTCACCGGCGGTATAACCGGACTCGTCGCCCAGCACGATCACGGACAGGGTGGAGGCCAGGCCGAAGGCGGCGGCGATGGCGTAGGAGCGCAGCGCGAAGCCGACGTCGCGCGCCTTCAGCAAATACAGCGCCGAGATGCCGAGCACGAACATCGACGCCGTCACATAGCCGGCGGCGGCCGTGTGCACGAATTTGACTTGCGCCACCGGATTGAAGATGACATCGGAGATCGAGACCAGCTCCATGCGCATGGTATCGAAGTTGAACTCGGCGCCGACCGGGTGGTTCATCCAGCCGTTGGCGATCAGGATCCACAGCGCCGACAGGCTGGAGCCAAGCGCCACGAAGAAGGTGACCATCAAGTGCTTGCGCTTGGACAGGCGGTTCCAGCCGAGGAAGAACAGGCCGACCATGGTCGACTCCAGGAAGAAGGCCATCAAGCCTTCGATCGCCAGCGGGGCGCCGAAGATGTCGCCGACGTAGTGCGAATAGTAGGCCCAGTTGGTGCCGAACTGGAATTCCATCGTGATGCCGGTGGTGACGCCCATTGCGAAGTTAATGCCGAACAGCTTGCCCCAGAATTGGGTCATGTCCTTGTACACCTGGCGGCCGGTCATGACGTAGACCGACTCCATGATGAACAGGATCCAGGCCAGGCCCAGAGTGAGGGGAACGAACAGGAAGTGATACAGCGCGGTGGCTGCGAACTGTAGCCGGGAGAGGGCTACGACATCGTCGAGCGGAGGCATGGTGGACCTGCTTTTTATTGGTTGGGGAGGGAAACAGGCGCGGCCGGGGCGGTGAACAGGTGGCGTTCCACCTGGCCGGCCGGCAGCAGCATGTGCTTGGTCTGCGGATGCGAAAAACAGGCGGCCCAGAGGCCGTAGAGGACGAGACACTTGACCGAGATGGTCACGGCCAGCGTGAGCGCCAGGCGGTCGCGACCCGACTTGGGCCGAACATGGAGGGGAGAGGTGTGCATGTGAGCGCCTTCAAAATGCTCCAACGGCAGATCTGAGCGAGCGCAAACTACGTATGGCTGAATCTGGTAATGGAGCGATGAGGCGAGGTTAGGTTTTCCTGTCGGAAAAATCCTTGATGCACATCAAAAACGCGGGAGTGGCAGCAGCAAGCCTACAGCGGCAGCGGCCGCGCGCCGATCCAGGCACCGCTGGCGCACAAGTCATGCGCGACCTGGGCCACCAGGCGGCCAACCGCGGCAGCGGCGTTTGTGAGGGGAATATTGCGTGAGGCGCACAGCGCCACGGTGCGGGACATCGCCGGATCGTGGATGGACAGCGCCCGCATCGCCCCGCGCTCGACTTCGTCCAGCACCGGCGCCACCGGCAGGATGGTGGCGCCCATGCCGGCCAGGATCGCCGATTTCAGGATGGCGATCGAGTTGATCTCGATGATGTCGTGCGCATGCAGGCCGGCGGCGCGCGCACTGCTTTCGATGCGCGGCCGCACGCCGTGCTGCAGGCCGGGCAGGATCAGGGTCGTGTCCAGCGCTTCGCGCAGGGCGACGCTGTCCCGCCCTGCGGCAAGCCGTGCATCGTCGCGGCAGATGTAGCGCAGTTCTTCCTCGACCAGCGGGGTGGTGGCGAAGCCGGTCAGCTGGCCGTCGTCGAGCAACACCGCCAGGTTGACGCGGCCGGAACGCAGCTGCTCGGCCAGGTTGCCGGTCAGTTCCTCGGTCAGCTGCAGCGTGATTTCCGGATAGCGCTGGCGGATCGCGGTGAGCAGCGGCAGGGCCAGCGCCCCCGAGATGCTGTGCGGCAGGCCGAGGGTGACGCTGCCGGAGGGCCGCTCGGCCGATTGCACCACTGCCGCCTGGGCGTCGGCGACCTGTTTCAGGATCGCCAGCGCGTGTTCGTAAAACACCTTGCCGGCATCGGTGCTGAGCACGCCCTGGGCGGTGCGGTGCAGCAGCTGCACACCCAGTTCGTCTTCCAGCTGGCGCAGCTGCTGGGTCAGCGCCGGCTGGGCCACGTGCAGTACCAGCGCCGCACGCGACAACGAGCCGTGGTCGACGATGGCAACGTAATAGCGCAGCTGGCGAAGTTCCATTAAGAAATTTATGTATCCTTAGAGATACAATATGATGACAATTTGTTTACTTGGAGAAACTTTTTCTGCGTAGTTGCTATACTAGTGGCGCCCCAAGACGCGGCAGATTCCCAGCGCCCCAAAACGCGGCGAGATTAACACACTCCGGTTCCTTCCCATGCTGAAGAAAGTCGATTCCTCACAGTTGCGGGTGGGGATGTTCATCCATGCGCTCGATTGCGGCTGGATGGCGCATCCCTTCCTGCGCAATCGCTTCGTGCTCACCCACGCTGACGAGATCCGTAAAATCGTTGCGGCCGGCATTCGCGGCGTGACCATCGATTGCGCACATGGCCTGGACGTGGACGATGCGCCGACCATCGAGCAAGCCGACGCCGCCATCGAGGCCGAGATCGCCGCCATCGCGGCCGGCCCGGTCACGCCCCTGCGCACCACGCTGGCCGAGGAATACGACCGCGCAGTGGCAATCCGGCGCCAGGCCGCCGGGGTGGTCAAGACGGTGATGCAGGACGCGCGCCTGGGCCGGGCGGTCGAGATGGACCAGGTGTCGCCCGTGGTCGAGAGCATCACCAGCTCGATCCTGCGCAATGCCAGCGCCTTGCTGGGCCTGTCCGTCATCAAGAACAAGGACGACTACACCTTCCTGCATTCGGTCAGCGTGTGTACCTTGCTGGTGGCCTTCTGCCGCTCGCGCAAGATGGATACCGAGACCATCTACCAGGCCGGTATCGGCGGGCTGCTGCACGATACCGGCAAGGCCCTGATCCCGGACGCCATCCTGAACAAGCCAGGCCGCCTGACCGAGGAAGAATTCGCCATCGTTCGCCGCCATCCGCAGGACGGTTACGACATCCTGTCGCGCACCCCGGGCATCGGCGCCATCCCGCTCGACATCACCCTGCACCACCACGAACGTCCCGACGGCAGCGGCTATCCGGAGCGCCAGGGCGCGGACCAGATCAGCGAACTGGCGCAGATGGCAGCGATCGTCGACGTCTACGACGCCATCACCGCCGATCGCTGCTATCACAAGGGCATCCCGGCAGCCGAAGCGCTGCGCAAGATCTATGAGTGGAGCAAGTTCCAGTTCAATCCGGCGCTGGTCCAGGCCTTCATGCGCTGCGTCGGCATCTACCCGGTCGGTACCCTGGTGCTGCTGGAATCGGGACGCCTGGGCGTGGTGATCGAGCCGCACGAGACCAGCCTGCTCACGCCCAAGGTGAACGTGTTCTACAGCACCCGCAGCCAAGCGTATATCAAGCCGGAAACGATCGACCTGGCGCGCGGTCTGGGTTTCGGCGGCGCCGACAAGATCGTGCGCCACGAATCGCCCGAGAAGTGGCAAGTGGATCCGCAGCGTTTCATGGCGCTGGCCTGAGTCCGCCCATCGCTTAATCGATCAGAATCGATCAGAAGAACTCGGCGGTATCGTTCGAGGCGACCGCCTGCACCATCCCGTCCGAGACCAGGTCATCGTAGTGGCAGGCGCGGTTACGGCCGCTGCTCTTGGCATGGTACAGGGCCTGGTCGGCATGGCCGAGGGTCACCACCGGCGACTCGTAGGCGCTGATGCCGACGAAGCCGACGCTGACCGTGACCCGGCCCACCTGCGGAAACGCGTGGCTGGCGACGCCGGCGCGGAAGCGCTCGATGATCTTCCAGGTGTTTTCCAATGTCGTCGAACGCAGCAGCACGACGAATTCCTCGCCGCCGAAGCGGAACACCCGGTCCTGGGCGCGGAACGAGGACTGCAGCAGGTTGGCGATCAGGATCAGCACTTCATCGCCGTACAGATGGCCGAACTTGTCGTTGACCGCCTTGAAATGATCGACGTCCACCACCGCCAGCCACTGCTTTTCCAGGCCATTCGGCTGGCGCCGTTCCGGTATGCCTGGCAGGCGCGGGTCACGCGCCTGGGCGCTTTGCAGCATGCGCGCCAGCTGGTCGTCGAAGGTTTTGCGGTTGAGCAGTCCGGTGAGGGAATCGCGCTCGCTGTAGTCGAGCAGGTTCTGGAAATTGCGGTAGACGCCGACGATGCCGCCGACCATGTGCAGGGTGTCGCTGGTAAACGGCTTGTCGTCGCGGATCTCGATGCAGGTATGGGCCTTGTCGCCGATCCAGATCGGCAGCCACAGTGTGCGCATGCCGTCGGCAACCGGTGCCTCGGCGCTGGCGCTGCGCTCGGCCAGGCAGCGCACCAGTGCAGGATGATCCGCCAGCGCTTCGCCGGGCGCGCCGTCGTGGCTGTCTTCGAGACGGGCGCTGCCACCTTGGCGGATCGAGGCGCGCGCGCGTACGACTTGCTGCCCGGAGACGATGGCGATGCTCAGAATGCGGGTCTGCGCGGCGCCGGCGAGCTCCTGCACCGCCGATATCACGGAAATGTCGAGCATTGCGTGATCGCGGTGGCCGGTCATGTCCACCATGTGTTTCAGAAGCGAGTCCATGTCGTTCTCAGCAATGTAATCCATCTTCCTGGTGGTGGACGGGGCCGCCGTCTTTCATGCAGGCAGTTAGTATTTCACAGAGGCAAGTAAAGCAGGATAACCGCTTTTTACATGTGGTGCAATTATGCAAATGTGATTTCGCCATGGAGGGTTGATCTTCATGAAGCCAAGGGGCCTCGAGCCACGATTTTGCAGTCAAGAATAATCCTACACGCTAGAGAATAGTTCTCGGCATAAGTTGCGTGTAGTCAAGTTGCCGCATGGAATCATCTTTTATAGTGAACTCACTGGAACGAAACGCGGAGCAGCCAGCCGCAAGAAGCGCAGTCGTTGAACTTGCAGTCAGCGCTCATCGTCCGGTGTTTGTTTCATTAACCTACCATATGGAGTCTGTCATGAGTAATTTCGTCTCCGCAGTCAAAACCTTCATTGCTGATGAAAACGGCGTTACCGCGATCGAGTATGGCCTGATCGCTGCCGTGATCGGCGTGGTGATGGCCGCTTCGGCGAAAACCGTCGGCGACAAGGTGAAAGCTGCCTTCGATTACATCGCCAAGGAAATGGGCACCATCCCTGCGTAATCGTTGTTGCTGCCCTCCGGACCTTCGGGCCCGGAGGGCTTTTTTTTTGCGGAGAATCCATGCTGATCGAACAATACCGTGACGTGGTGCTGCTGCTCATGGTTAGCATCGCCGCCGTCAATGATCTCGCGACGCGCCGTATTCCGAACCGCTTGCTGCTGGCGGGACTGGGTGGCGCGCTGCTGTTGCATGTGTTGTCCGGGAATCCGGGTCAGGCATTGCTGGGTGCGCTCGGCGGCATGGTCCTGGGGCTGGCCGTGTTCCTGCCCTTCTATGTGGTGCGTGGGATGGCTGCCGGCGACGTCAAGATGATGGCCGTGGTCGGTGCATTCAGCGGGCCGGGCGAAGCGCTGGAAGTCGCCGTGCTGACCTGGTGCGCTGGCGGGGTGATGGCACTGTGCCTGGTGCTGGCGCGCAGCCGTTTGCGCCTGGCCCTGGTCAATATCGGGCACCTGTTGTCCGGCCTCATGGTGCCGGGTTCACGCATGAAGGACATGACGCTCCAGCAAAGCGCCGGCTCCATGCCGTACGGCCTGGCGATCGCGATCGGCACAATCGTGGTCCTGGCTCGTCATTAAGGCTGAGTTCGCCTTTGGCGCAACGCAAGAGTGGTCCGAAGGGTGCTGGCTAGAATGAATTCCGACCTCTTTCGGAAAACATGTAGATTTCTAGGGGATTCCGATGTTTGAAACGCTATCGACAGGCAGTACTGCAACGGTGCCGCGCCCCTTCCAGGCCGCAGCGCCGGATGCGCCGGAGATCGCGCCGATCCTGCCGCGTCAGGCCAAGACCGTGCGCGATACCGGCCTTGAGTCACGCTTCGTTACCGACCTGGTGCTGAAGGCGATCCAGGCCAGCGGCAAGGCGCCGCTGCCGGTCCTGGCGGGCAAGCTGCGTCTGTCGATCAGTGTGCTGCGCGAAGTACTCAATCCCCTGATCGCCGAACAGCAGGTCGAAGTGGCCTGGTGTGGTGAGTCGGATATCGACATGCAGTATCAGTTGACCTCGAACGGCCAGCGCGCCGCTGCCGATGCGCTCGCGCGCTGCCGCTATGCGGGGCCGGCGCCGGTCACGCTGGCATCCTACTGCGCGATGGTCGAGCGCCAGGCGCTGGGCTGCGCTGAGGCCGAACGCGTGACGCCGGCCCAGCTCGCAGCCGCCCTTGGCGACGATGCGCTGGCGGCCGGTGCGCGCGACGTGCTGGGTGCGGCTCTGTATGCGCGCCGTACGCTGCTGCTGCATGGTCCATCCGGCAGCGGCAAAACCCATCTGGCGCGCCGGCTCGGCCGCCTGCTGGCCGGTACCATTGCCGTGCCCTATGCGCTGATCGCCGGACGCCAGGTGATCCGCCTGTTCGATACGGCGCTGCATATTGCGCCGGCGCCGCTGGCACGCCAGCAGGAAGAGCGCCGCAGCTGCGATGCGCGCTGGGCGCTGTCGCAGCGGCCGCTGGTCCATGTTGGCGCCGAACTCGGACGCGAGATGCTCGAGCTGCGTTACGACGCCGAGGAAGGTGTGTATCACGCGCCGCCGCACCTGCAGGCCAACAACGGCATGTTGGTGATCGACGATGTCGGCCGCCAGCGCCTGCCGGCCGCCGAACTGCTCAACCGCTTCATCGGTCCGCTCGACGCCGGCGTCGACCAGCTGGCGCTGACAGGTGGCCAGGCCGAAAGCGTGCCTTTCGACGCCGCCGTCGTGTTTGCGACCAACCTGCATCCGGCGATGGTGTTCGACGACGCTGCCCTGCGCCGCATCGGCTACAAGGCCGCCATCGGCGCCTGGACACCGAATGCCTACCGCGCCTTGCTGCGCCGCCAGTGCCGGATGCGCCGCATCGATTACGACGATGAGGCGGCCGATCACCTGATCGAACGCCTGCACCCGCGCTCCGGCCGCGCGCTGCTGGCCTGTTACCCGGGCGAGCTGCTGGACCGGATCGCCGATTTCGCCGGTTTTGCCGGCGGCAAGGCGCGCCTGACGGTGACTGCGGTCGAGCAGGCCTGGTGCAGCATGTTCATTGCCGGCGACATGGAGGCTTGAATGAAAAACAAGCGTGCTTTTTTCTTGATGGCGGTGGCCATCCTGTTCGGCCTGGCAGCGGTGGTATTCGCCTCGCGCTGGTTGTTGACCCAGCCGGGCGGCGCCAATGGCCGCATCCTGATCGCCGCCGCCGACATCAGTCTCGGTCAGCGCCTGGCGCCGGAGATGTTCAAGCTGACTGACTGGCCTTCCGGTAGCGTGCCGAAAGGCGCCTTCACCGACCCGCAGCAGGTCAATGGCCGCGTCCTCAAGAGCAATCTCGTGATGGGCGAGCCGGTCAGCGAAGCCAAGCTGGCGCCGGCTGGCACCCTGGGCGGATTGTCGGCCCTGATCTCGGAAGGCAAGCGCGCGATCACGGTGCGCGTCAACGATGTGATCGGCGTAGCCGGCTTTGCATTGCCGGGCAACTATGTCGACATCATCGTCAGTACACAGAAGGAAGCGCAACCCGGCCCCGATGCCCGCGAGCAGAGCATCTCGAAGATCGTGCTGGAACGGATCCTGGTGCTGGCCGTCGCGCAGGAAGTCAGCCGGGACGAAACCAAGCCCAAGGTCGTGAATGCGGTCACGCTCGAGGTCACGCCGGAACAGGCCGAGACGCTTGACCTGGCGCGCAGTGTCGGCACCTTGTCGCTGGCCCTGCGCAACCAGGTCGACCCGCAGTCGGCGCTGACCGAAGGCGCCACCAAGCTGACGCTGCTGCCGCAAGCGAAGCCGCCGGTGGTGCCGAAGCCGGCGCCCAGGCCGGCCGCGGCGCCCCGGCCGGTGGTGGTGAAGGTCGCGGCACCGGTGCGGCGCGACTGCGTCAGCGTACTGAATGGTCTGCGCATGACGCAGGAATGCTTCTGAATCTATCCCGGGGTGCTGCCATGAACGCAAGCCTGATGCATACACCGCTGCTCCGCTGCCTGGTCGCCGCCGGCCTGACGCTGGCGGTCGCCGGACCCGCGAGCGCCGCCGCCAGGTCAAAGGCGCAGAACACGGACGATCCGGCCCAGGCGGTACCGGGGCGCAGCGAGGTTGGCCCCAACTGCCAGGGGACGGCCGCCAAGCCGGCCCAACTGACACTGCAGGTCGGCAAATCGAGCCTGCTGCGCCTGCCCGAGTCGGTCCTGCACCGCAGCGTCGGTAACCCGGCCGTGGTGCAGGCGCTGTTGGTCGCGCCGGATACGCTGTACATCGCCGGCATCGACGTCGGCACGACCAACATGATCGTGCAGGGCCGGAGCGGCGTGTGCAGCATGCTCGACATCACAGTGGCGATCGATCCGGCGCCTTTGCAGGCGACCCTGGCCGCAGTCATGCCTGAAGAGCGCGATATCAAGGTGATGGCGGCCGCCGACACCCTGATCCTGAGCGGCAGCGTGAGCGATGCCACCGCCGTCTCGCAGGCAGTGGAACTGGCAAGCGCCTACGTGCGCCGTCCGGTGCGCTCGCTGGCGGTGCCGAAGCCGGAAAAAGAAGAAACCGAAGCCAAGGACGGCGGTGCTGCCGGCGGCGGTGGCGCGCCCAGCACGCGCGTGGTGAACCTGCTGGCTGTGAATGCGCCGCAGCAGGTCCAACTCGAAGTCAAGGTGGCGGAAGTGTCCAAGACCTTGCTGGAGCGCCTCGAGACCAGCGCCGCCTGGCAGTTCGGCTCCGGCAGCTGGGCAGCGGCATTGGCGACCAACTTCATCACTGGAAAGGCCGGCAGCACCTTCCAGGCCGGCAAAGTCACCGGCGTGAGTGGCAAAGTCCTGACAACCGCAGCCGAAAAACAGGATGGTCTGGTGCGCGTCCTTGCCGAGCCTAACATCATGGCGATCAGCGGCCAGGAAGGCACCTTCCTGGCAGGCGGTAAATTCTATATACCTGTGGCCCAGGAAAACAACCGGGTCACCCTGGCCGAGAAAGAGTTCGGCGTCGGCTTGCGCTTCACGCCGACCGTGCTTTCCGGCGGCCGCATCAACCTGCGCGTCGCGCCCGAAGTCTCGGAACTGTCGCGCGACGGTATCGGTGTCTCGGTCAACGGCTTCAATGGGGTTGCAGTGCTGCCGGTCGTGACCACACGCCGCGCCAGCACCACCGTCCAGCTGTACGACGGCCAGAGTTTCGCGATCGGCGGCCTGATCAAGAACAACCTGGTGACCAACCTGAAAGGCTTGCCGGTGCTGGGTGAGCTGCCGATCCTGGGTGCGCTGTTCCGCAGCACCGACTACCAGCAGGACCGCACCGAACTGGTATTCGTGATCACCGCTCACCTGGTCAAGCCGCTGCCGGGTCCGAGCTACGAACTGCCGACCGACAAGGTCGGCATCCCGTCACGCGGTGCGGTTCTGCTCGGCGGCCGGCTCGACGGGGCCGCACCCGAGGTCAGCACCGCGGCCCAATCCGCGCCCGCACTGGCACCGCGCCCGTCGCACAGCAGCGGCGGCTTCGAACTGAAATAGGAGGTGACCATGACCACCCGACGCAACTTGCCGGTGCTGCCGGTGTTGATGATGCTGCTCGGCGCGACGCTGGCGGGATGCAGCGCGACTCCGCGTTTCAACGAACACTTTGGCACTGCGGTGCGCACCAACCTGTCTGCGCAAGTGATCAATCCGGCGGCCGCGGCGAATGCCAATCCTGCCTTTGGCGTGGACGGCACGGCCGCCCGCGTGGCCCATGAGCGTTACCAGCGCTCGTTTACCGAAACTGATGCCGGCGCCAACCGATCGCTGGTCAACGGGAGCGGCGCCAAATGATGCGGCGCTGGCCGCTTTGGCCCGAGCATGCAGCACCACCCGAACCCAGCATCGACTTGATCGCATGCCGCCCCGAGGAACCCGATGAAAGCCCTCCTGATCAGCCGCGACACCCAGCTCTACGCGGAGATCGCCTCCCAAGGTGCGGCGCGTGTGC
>Ga0265797_10009230_pt1 | contig 12894 bp, 6 predicted proteins | sample P2T30metagenome_FD_192433 | JGI IMG/M metagenome (GOLD analysis project Ga0265797, IMG submission 192433) | Plant litter microbial communities from East Loma Ridge, Irvine, California - P2 T30 | ecosystem: Environmental > Terrestrial > Plant litter > Unclassified | place: USA: California... | reverse complement strand
ACCCACCCGAGCACCTGGGAAGTCGCGACAAGAGCTATGACACCACTCAAGGCCACCGGGAGGCATTTTTGACGTCGCAGTTCAAGCAGGAAAGAGGAGATCGCCGTGCATGCAGCCCTTTAAGGACATTTCCTACGACCTTTCCTGGACTTCCAGCTACCCGCTTACCTTAGATCGACCATCCTGGGAGCGATCAATTCTCCTCATCTGACGAAACGATCCAATGAACAAGCGTGGGCGGCGGGAAGACCCTTGCTTCGCTTGATCGATCGTCGTCCAGTTGCTTGGCGATAGATGTCTTGTCGACGGATCGATCTTGTAGACCGAACAGGCACTAGCTGTCGCCAATTCGAACCCTTGTATAGGACACTACCGGTCTCCACCACGATGTTCCCTCGTGTCTTATGTTCCGTCGCTAGTCAGCGGCCGCTTTTGGTTCTAAGAGCTGTGAGGCATGAAGCGCGCCTGCTGCTGGCATCACAAGGTTGTGTGAGTGAAGTAAGTTATCAATGCCCAGAATCCCAGCTATGGCTTGCCCTCAATCGATCTTCTAATATAAACGAGACTCCGTGAGCCAACCGCTCGGCTGTACATGCATAGCCACAAACCCCAGAGATCTACCTATCTGGTCCGCCCTTTGCATTTCAATCTAGCCTCAGTAGTCACCTAGCTGTAGCCTTCTCCGCACCCAAGTCAAAAGCATCCGGGATACAGGGAGCTTCCTTGTTGAGTAGCGATGGATGTCCTTCGCTTGTCCAAAGTGCCCATCCAAATACTCCGAGCGTCTCTCAGTGGATCTCGAGACTGGCTCATCGTAGATGTAGCACCCATCGATCATGCTTTAGCATGGCTCTAGCCGCGAATCAATGCCAATCTAGCACTCATGGTCGCCGACTCGAAGAAAGAGCTGTCCCAACGAAGCTGATAGCTCCTGCGTGCTTCGAAGATTGATATCATCAGCGTCATTTGCACCCGAAATCTGGCAAATCGCTGATGGCGATCAAGGCGCGAAGCTGTTCAGCCCCGCTAATAATGTTCGAGCTTGGACTCCACTGATCATGTTAAAGCTGTGATCTGTGATGCATACCCGTAGACCGTAGTTCACGAATGTAGCATTTATCACCAGCCGCTATCTCCATGTTCAAAGGATTCAAATCGCTGAGTAGGTCCCCTTTTTTCAGCTCAGTATCAACCTAACACTTTGGTGTGCCAGGAAAGCATAGAAAACGATCTAAAGAGGCCGACGATACACCTGCATCTCAGCGCTCTTCGTTGAATGCTTCTGGGAGTTCTACGTCTTCGCCACCATCTACAGAGAGAAGGGAGTCGTCTCTTTCGACTCAATCTACTCTTATCCGAAGACCTAGGCCTGTGTCAGAAGACATTTCGGCGTCCGGACCAACGACACCAACCCCCGCTCCTCGACCTGTCTCTGAGGCAATCTTGAGATCACCACTTGACACAGGCAGTTTCTCGTCATCCCCAAAGCTACCCGAAACAACTCAGCCTACTGTCGCGCCTGCAACGCAAGCAGTCCAGACAAATACTCCATCGCCAGCAAAAGTCCAAGAATCAAGTTCAAGCACCTCCGTACCATCAACACCGCAGTTAATCACTCCATACACCTCTACTCGTTCAGATCAGACAAGAGACCAGTCTTTCAACATGGCAGCTCCAGTCGCCTCCCCGCCGATCACTTCCAATGGCGCCACTGGAACCAATGGAGTTCTTTCTCCACCTATGTCGCCTAAAAGTGCCTTTCGGTCGAACGGGCGGCTTCCGTCGTTCACCTCCTCTCGCGCACCCAGCAACGGCTTCAGCATGAAGATGAGCAAGCGAGCCAGCAACGGCGGTAGCTACAAGATTGGCTTCGTTCAGGAGAACGCGCTCGCCTTGAGAAAGCGAAGCATGGCAGAACTGGGTGCTGGTGTTCATCAGAGCATTAGCAACGTCTCCTACGTCAACTTCTTGGAATGGATCCGATCTGAGAGACTCACTACCCTTCCACACAAGGGTAGTCGCTGGGATAAAACGCTGATTCGCGCTCTGTACTTTGCAGAACAGCTCCATAAGTTTGACCAAGCAGTGCAAAGTTTCGCTCTTGATAGCAGTGCAGCTGGCGCAGTTGCCTACGGCCATGCTCAGCTTTTGCTTCAGGCATGTATCTCAGCGGCTCTTCAAACGAAGCAAAGTTGTACTGACTATCACCAGCTGAGCCACGAAAACTCGGAGGCTCTTGATAAAGCTTTCACGGTGTTCTACAAGTTCGCGATGTCTTTCCAGAGTGTCCTCCGTCGATCCGAACTGCTCGCTGCAACTTCCGACATCCGCGAGCAACTGTGCCACTTGTACACCGATCTCATCGCGTTGGTCGTCGATGTCGCCATCAAGTTTTATAAGACTGCCAATGGTAAGCGTGCTTGCGTAAATCGACTGTATCGATACTAACCTGGCGTTGTTAGGCATGACCTCTGGATCTGTCACCCTCGACATCTTCGAGCTGTTTGGCGAGACAATTGAGGCATTCCGCGTCCGCCAAAACACTGTAATTGAGCTCATTTGGGACTCCCAGATCGAAAACGAGGAGTTTGAGGAAGGCGAGGCACTTGACGTCAAAGTGTTGAGCCGATGGCTGGCCCCGCAAGATCGCGTGCTTGCATCCTTGAACCGCGATCATTCAACTTTCGTCGATCAGCAAGTGGTAGGCTATCTAATCTCAACATGATCTAAGGAAACTGGACTAATTCTGCTCCAGGAATTCACTTGCTTGTGGTTCCAGACTCATCTTACCAAGTACCTGAACAGCAACGAACCGTTTCTGCTCGTGACCGGAGAGGCTGGCAACGGCAAGACTACACTGGCCGCATCTATTGTGGAGCGTTTGCAACGACCAGTCAGCCGCAAGCAGTATGACACACTGTTCGTTACGTTGTCGCCCGACATTCCTACCACCGCCTCGCCTTTGGCGGTTGCTAAGTCTCTCCTGTCCCAGCTATTCAACCTACGTGTGGGCAACATGGCTTTATACTACGCCGTTTTCAAAGCCTATCATCATTGTAGGACGACCGGTGATATGAAGGCCTACGAGGAACACTTGTGGACGGCCCTTGCCGACGCACTGTCGCACCCTGTCGAAGGCGCTCACGATCTCGTCATGGTTGTCGATGGTCTCGACGAGATCGCCGACTCAAAATCTGCCTCTGTTCAGGCTAGTGGGGCGGTCAGTCCTGTCGCATTGCTCGAGAAACTGGCCAAAGTCACCAGCCAAGGCCGAGGCGTACGACTGGTTGTTTTGGCATCATCAGTCAAACTGTCTTCTTCGACTAAAGACAATCACCATCACATCACGCGCGAAGATGTCCGTGATGATCTTCACGCGGTCGCTCTACGCGCCTTGATCTACAACCACCACTTCCATGGACAGCGAGCATACGACCAAGAGAAGTTTCTGGATCGCATCATTCAGACCGTAAATGGATCATTCCTCAACACCATCCTCATTTGTGACATCTTGAACGCTCAAAAGTCTCCTGAAGCGCTCATCAAGTCTATGGAGTCATTCGAAAAGCAGAAACCGACCGCCCAGGACTTAGTATCTCAACTGTTTCAGTCGCTCAGCACTACCAATGAGGCCAAAACACTTCTTTCTTGGATCTTGGCTGCTGAACGTCCATTGACGATCGATGAGATCAATACGCTCTTCACGATTGATGTTCAGCGTGGCACGGTGTCCGACAGCAACATGGATATTCCCAAGATCCTCGAGTCTATACAGCCTTTGTTGACCATACACGAACGCATTGTTCGATTCAAGCATCCACTTGTGCAATCAGCATTGCATGAACTCGCGGGCCAGAATAAAGTGACAATTCCTCTCAAGGATAGCGAGACCGATCTTCTGCTTCGCGTTTTGACGTACGCCAAGTACACGTTGCGCGAGAAGGGCGAGCCAATTATTGACAACTCTGATCCATCCTTTGGAGATCGATTGTACCAGCAACACAACCTCTTGGAGTATACCGTGCGATACTGGGTGTTGCACCTGCAGCAATCTCCATTGGCCCCTAAGCCAACTGGGGAGTTCAAGCCGTCTACCGAACTTCAACGCGTCATGCCTGAAACCACTCAGCTGCCCGTCTTGGAGCAGGTCGTTTGGGAGACTCAGCTTCCCTTGCCTCAGGCAATTGACCTCCACAAGCTTGTAGGAACAGTTCGTCGTTCGACGTTCGGCGAGAACCATCCGACAGTTCTCCAAACCTACATTGCTATCGCGACGAGTTATCTCCTGCTTTCGCAACCAAAGAACTCTGCCCAATACTTCTACTGGGCGACTACAATCAGTCGCAAGGTCCTCAGCGATACCCATCCACTCACTCTGGAGTGTGCCAGCCACTTCCTCAGAATCACGGAAACGTTAATAACCACGTCGCGCACAGAGCTTATGACTCAGCGTGAGACAATTCTCATTGTTTTGATCACGTCCTATGGGAAGCAATATGGAAGCACTAGTGAGATGGTCATTCACACGCGTAAGCTTCTCATGGAGCTCTATGCGTCCATCAAGGAAGAAGACAAGGCAATGGAAATCTATCGCCTGATTCATGACACCACAGTCCAGCAATACGGCCGCAACTCGCACCAAGCCCAAGACATCCAAGGACACATGAACGTTACCCTTGGCCGAGGCAAAGGCGGCAGGAGCATTGATGGATACCAGGAATCATTCTTCCATGGCGACAATGACGAAGATGAGTCACTTGAGGTGTTTGACATCTCTTCAATCGATGCTTATCTGCGTCGCGCTGAGGCGCATGCTTCCCGCAAGGAGCTCACAATGGCTGAGAAGACCTACGTTGAACTCTGGACGGAAGTATCTTCCAAGTCACGCAGCGTGCAGTCGCTTGAGTGGCACGAAAAGAACATTGAAACTGCGACAGCATACTCTTCTTTCCTCAAGTCACAGAATCGGACCTCCGAGGCTTCTTCCGTTCTGACATGCATCTGGCAGCAGTATCAGCACAGCCAGCTATCTTTTGCACATAGCATCGTAGCGCGACTCACTCGCGTGGCTAAGGAAATGAGGTCTGTTGGACTCCACACTCAAGCTCTCTCCATCTTCAAGTACGCCAACTCGTACTTCAAGAGCGTGCGCCAAGAGGATTCGTCCATCTCTCGCGAGGTCAACCAGCAGATGTCTGAGACCTCGACTGAGCTCGTCAAGCAAAGCCTGAACTCGTCGGGCAGCGTCACCGAGACCACCACCACCATTTCAGAGTCTGTCTTCCAGGATGTGTTCTTTTCCATCATCCAATCATCGAAGACCATTGATTCCAGCACGATTGCACTCGCGAAGAAGCTGATCGCACAATACATGGCGAAGAAGGACTACACTGCCGCCATCAATGTCATCACCGCCACACTCCAGCGCACATGGTCGTCTTTCCTCGCCAGCTCAATCCACGATGTCACATTGACCTCCACTTTCACGCAAGAGTCGATTGAGTTGGTTGAGCAGCTTGCGGAGTGCTATTTACAGACTAGGCAGCTCCAAAAGGTTGCGGATACATACAGCCGCTTGTTCCGTGCTGTACTGCTCGCTGAGAAAGTTGACAAGACGGTGTTCGACAAGTCTCGCAACCTGCTCATCAACTTCTATGACAAGCACGGCTACTCCGACAAGGCCATCAGCATCTACCAGGAGATTCTGGTTTCGTACCGTACCCGGCTTGGTCCCGCCCACGAGCAGACGATTCAGACTCTGTACACGCTGGCTCAACGATGCCAGAAGCATCCGCGACAGCACCCGTATGCAGTTGACTACTACATCCAGATAGTTCGAGCCTTGAACAAGGACTCCGACGTCTGTCATCCAGCTGCGTTGGACGCTATTATTGCTGTAACGACTACGTACTGGGAGGACCGTCGCTACGCAGAGGCAGTGAGCATCTATCGCGTCCTGTGGAAGACATTCATCACCAAGAACAAAGAGCACAATATCTTCAGCGACGTCAAATTCGTTCAGACCATGTACGAGCGCTTCTATAAATCCCTGGAGGAGACCAAGTCAAGCTGGACGGAGCTGTACCAAGTAACCCAGGAGTACCGCCAAACGGTTACATCAGTGTTTGGAGCGGACTCTACCATCGCCGTGGAGGCTACTCTGTCACTTGCGCAAGTTGCACAGCGTAGCGAGGCTCATGCTTCGCAAGCGATTGCCCTTTATGAAGATTTCAACAGCCGATCCAAGACTGTTACCACGCGCACGAGTTCTTCCGACGTAAGCCGGGCGCTGTCGTCGCTCTACGTCAAGCAGTTGCACTCGGACTCTTCCAGCAACATGAAGGCTGAATCTATCCAGCGTGCTTTGAGCACATCCGAAGACCAACTCCGGAAGTCTGCCAGTGCTCATGGCTACTCGCATGAGTCTTCTCTTAATAGCTTGAGGGAGATCGCAATGCTGTACAACCGCCAACAAAAGTCTGATGTTGCAGTCAAGAAGCTCAACACTGCCGTGGCCGAGATCGTGTCCAAGGAAACCTCCAGCCAGAAGCAGATCGAGAGCGCAGCATCCATTGCTTCGACATACCGCTCGATCGATCAGACCAGCACTGCCCACAGCCTAGTCCAAGAGTTGCATCGCCAGATCTGTGCAAAGGATACTCGCAACGCTTCGAAGTGGTCATTTGACTTGACGAAGAGTAGCCGCTCCTCGTTGGCGTTCCTCGCGTCCCTGCAATACAACATCCGCAAGGACCTCAACCAGACTTTCGCGGAGATCATGTCCGATTTGACGTTGGAGTACATCTACTTCGAGCACTTCCACCAGACTCTAAACAACAACGAGAGCCTGACCAACATACTCCTTGCCGCGGCTCCACTTCGCTTTTTCCTGCGCCGCAACGATCAGCCAGAGATGATCACTGTCGTCGAGGAGCAAGCTGTTGGCCTCTTCGTCAAGCGTGATGCCCAAGATCTCAACACTCAATCCAAGGAATCCCCACGCATCTTCATTATCGGAATCCTCGATCAATTGGGCAACGGCCGCAAAAAGAGTTTCAACCGCAGTGTCATCCTGGCGAGTAACGACAGCACGGCAAAACTCACCAAAGCCCAGAAGTTCCCCGAAGCTTATGACATCGCACACCTCGGCTTTTTGTACGCCAGCAAGCATGACGGTTACAATGGACCGCGCGCAATCAGCATGGGCTTCAAGCTCGCCAGCCTTCTTGTCGGCCGCACAAGCGAGGAGAAGTGTCGCGACCCCACGCTCCGCAAGAAGATGCTCGAGCTCAGCAACCGCATCGTCAAGCGCATCCTCGAGATCTGCAAATCGCTCAACATCAACTTTGCCCAGATCCAGCTGTACGAGCTCTCGCACTTGTCTGTCCTGCTGGGCGAGCAAGAAGACTACGAGACCTTGGAGCATCTACTTGCTACCTTGTGGAACACCCGCGACGCCCAACGCACATGGCCCGCCTCCATCCTTCTCAACCTGGGCCGCCGCCTCATCTGTGCGCGCTACCTTGCCAACCAACCCGTCAAGGCAATTCGCCTCGCCGAAGACATTGCATACAACATGCGCCGCGCCCACGGTCCACGCGCACCCGTCACTATCGAGACCTACGAGCTCCTTGCGCAGCTGTACACCTCGACCGGGCTCTCGTACCAGAAAGACCCCAAGACCACTGGTCTCGCAGCCGACTTCTTCAAGAAGGCGATCGGCGTACACGAGGACATACTCCGTCTAGTCGTACACGTGCAAGGCGCAGACGGGGACGACGAAGACGACGAGCTTGATACTGCCGCCGCCCTTCTCGCGCGCGAAGGCGTCAACGTAAAGAAGAGCGTCAATACGCCCGGTGCGCAAGCCATCGACAGCTCCACAATCGACAAGTCTGCGCTGGCACTCAAGCACATGCGTCTGCTCAAGATGGCGTACCAGCGCCTGGGCGGCTGGCCTAAGAGCTACGACAACTACGAGCGCTTGAATGCGCAGATTTTCCGCACGTTTGGCAGCGAGAAGCAGTGGAAGGGCGTGGAGGGCACGGAGAAGTGGGATGCCAAGGCGTATGGGAATGGTAAGGCGGAGAGCCAGGAGGGTAGCTTCCAGGCCATTGAGGATTGGAGCTTTGGGAAGGAAGAGGTTATACTTGAGGCGCAGATGAATCAGACTGGTGGGTCGGTTGGGACGGAGAATTATTCGCTGGCGTAGATGAGAGGAAGAAAGTGGTTTAACGTGTAATGATGGGTTGACGATTGTGTTGGGATTGAATGTATAGGTACTTTATGGTTCAACTACTTGATGCCACATTGACATGTCATCGCCGTCGCAGATACTCAGTGTAATCCAAAGTTCGACACAATAACCTCAAGCGACCCTCGCTCTTCTCCCCAAAGTTCAAACTTCTCCCTCCGCTACGACTCTACATATCTCGTCAGCCGCTTTCATACACATCCATACCCTCGCATACCTTCTACCCACCCAACAACTCCGCCACCGAGGCAGCCGTCGCATTATGCATCGCAAACCCTGCGAGAGTTGTAGGTTCAAAGTTAGTCTGTGTCTCACATGCACTTCGTACATATATACTTACCTGGATGCAACTCATTCAACCACAAATACTCATCCACCGCAAACTCACACCCCTCATCCTTCGTATACCAAGTCGGCGTCCCACTATCCCCATTAGCCATCTCCAACCCCCATCAACCTCATACCCAAACAGCAATAACATACCTCTTATACGCCCCACAAAACCCGTCAACATTCCTCAACCCCCTCGTCTGCACCACACTCCCCGGATCCCCAATCACTTTACTAAGAAGCGCATGCGCATCATGCACAAACGCCCTGACACCAGCATGCGTCGTTGTAAACTCGGCTACCATGCGTGCTAATCGGTTGTTCCAGTCTGTGATTACATACCCCTCGTACTCCTTCGCGTACCCGTCGTCCGCCTGGTTGAGTATCAACGGGCTCAAATTTACGGGCGGGACGCTCAGAAACAAGTAGTTGCGCGCGCCGGTGGCGTGGAGCTGGGATAGCAGATCGGTGTATGTGGCGAAAATAGCGTCGTAGAGCGTCGCGTTATTGAGCCACCAGCTATTCCCCACATCATTAATTCCAATCCAAAACGCAAATAACGAATCTTCTGCATTCCATTTCGCGCTCTTCCGATCTCTGTATATCGGCACGAATTGTTTCTCAACTTGGTCTTTCATCGACACCACGCTATCTGCATACGGCTTCACGAGCGCCGAATCTACAGTCGCGCCGCCGTATGCCATGTTGTACGTCAGTATCGTGCTTTGGTTATATGTGGTGGTTAGAAAGCCGAGCCAGTTGGGGCCGTTGGAGGAGGTCCAGCCGGGGTAAGGCGGGTTGCCGAAGGGGTTTGAGGGGCTGGGTTGAGTGGATGTGGGGTCGAAGCCGGTTTGCGTGTAGGAGTCGCCGAAGGCGAAAAGTTGCTTTATATTCTGCCAGCCTGACCATGATGATGTGGTGTTTGGGGTTGGGGTGCAAGATGCGAGGGCTGGAGAGGTGAGGGCTAATGTGATGGTGAGGAGGTTGAGCATGTTTGCTAGGCTAACTAAGAATTGTGGAGGGAGAAGATGCGTAAACTGCTCGCTGGTCACATTCGAGATGTAATCATTCTTTTACCTATTTCACAATTGCGAACCATCCGGAGAGACGGAGTCACGGCGATCTCAAACTACGACGATCCGAGTAGATTAGATGGCACTTCCAACGCCACTTTACTCTACAAATCAAGCACCGCAATATACTAAGCAAAGGCGACTTGCGGAACAATTGTGGAGGTATGTTATACCTCAAAGCAGCGGTCATGCATGTTTAATAGAGGTGACGTTCGCTCCGTGTCTGAAGAGGGAAAGCGTGGTTGACCAAACACGTGCCATTATCTTCGTAGTGGTGCGAGAAATAGTCGATTCGTAGGCATTACAGAGAATGCGCCGTGTCATATCAGGCTATCAAATTCTCTTAGATTCTGCTATCTAATGCATATGCATGCCACACTACTATCACATACTAATTGCCGTCCCAGCGCAATGTTCAACACAGCTAAAACCATGCGTATCTGCACCAACAACGCATACGCGTCGTGTAACGCTGTCAACAAAAAAACAAAGGGGTATAGGATGCTTCTGCCCCTCCCACACTGACCATAAAACGCCGGAAAAAGCACGCAAACAAACAAAAAAAGACAGCTGGCGGCCTACTAAAAAATGATTACTGGGGAACAGGTGAGGGTCCAGCCGGACTGCGAAGTGGAGATTGAATACCAGGAGTTGTCCCGGTCAAACTGCATCGAGGAGATATGTGCGTCTTGAGAGAGCCTATCTCCAACCCGGCCTTTCTCCCATGCTCGACTGACGGCCGCTCACACGGCTTGTGCGACCTTCCTCGAGTCTGCTGATGCTTCGCCCAGGCGTAGACGGCGCTAAGCTTGAGGTAGAGGGTGTACGCTGCTTTGGTGTTGGAAGCATGCTGCTGCGCCGGCTGTTAGCGACGCTGGGAGGTCGTGCGGCTCGTCGAGCGATGGGGCTCTCCTCGATCGCTCCACTTTCTGTATCCTCTTCCACGATCGATGCTTGCCGCGCTGATGCGGGTGTTGAAGAGCGAGGAGTGGAGCGCATGGGTAGCTTGCCCTTCGCAGGCGTAGCAGGAGAATGCATTGGACTTGCCAGGGGTCGGCGTCCTTGGGCTGGAGTGGTCGAGCCAGTGCGAGTTGAAGGGGGCGGTGATAGAGCAGACGAGCGGCTCAGGGGGCTTCGGAGTGGGGTCGAAGACATGCTGGACGCACTCCTGCTGAAGGAACGAGGCGATGTCTCTGTTCCCCTCTTGTAGGGTGAAGGCATCGTCAGGCTCAGCGGCTTGAAGTTGTGACCGATGACAGTGTCTCGCAATTTGACGTCCGAGCTCCAGCGCGGCTTGACAGCTGGTCGCTCTGTCTTGGGAGTCTCAGATCTTGTAGGCGTTGCGGTCATGGCCCGAGATGGCGTTGATGCATACCGATTCCACGGGAGGGTGGAAATATGAGTTCCGTTTGGTGTGCCCAAGGGCACGCTGGAGTAACGACGGTTGTCTCGCAATGGCGGCTTTGAGATTGTCGCACTCGACTGACGAGGTTTCTTACTATTAATCATCCTAGGACCCTGGTCGCTGCCTTTGCGGCTCATGACAATACTAGATGCTGGAGAGCTGTTTGGCGTATCCATGGCCGAGCCTGCGAGCGATGCCTCCGTGCGTGTAGAGAATACCGTGGAGACAGAATCGCGGAGCTTTCGTGATGCTGTAAACTCGTCGAGGATAGCGTCCATGTCCTTGATGACGCTCTCGAGGTCGATGAATTTCTGACGAACATCCTGCTGGATTCTCAGAATCTCGCCATTGACGGTTGACCGGTGCTTCATCTCGATGTCGATCAGCTCGAGCACACGCTTCATCGATGGCGGGTAGTGGTCGCGCTTGTCTTTGTAGGTCGCAATGCGTGCGCCAATCTTCTCTTCATCGTGCTCTTCAATCGCTTCAGTCAAGCGTTGCACGCTCTTCATGCACGAGTCGTACATGGCGACTGCCTTGCTTCCAGCCTGACGGAAGCTGTGTACCCATTTGTCCTCGCCCAGCTCTTCTCTCAAAGCATCTGCATCAGCCTCGAGCTTCTTCTCCAGCTCTTCTAGCTGCTCCTTCCTCCGTGAGAGCTCGTCGCAGGCAGACGGGAAGATCTTGATAGCTCGAACCTGGAAAGCGGAGAGTCGCATGGGGAGGAAGTCGAGCGAGGCACGCAGGGGCTGCAGCTTTGCAAACAGCGCTAGTAGCCTCGTGTTCTCGTGTTCGATTTGAGGAATGGGTGAGATGGGCGAAATGACGGCCAGGGTCGGCATACTAAACCGCTTGCTGGCCAACTTTGACGGCTGTCTCGGTGTCTCTTCGACAATGGTCTCGAGGTCTGCAATGTCGAATTTCTCTGCCGACTCGGCAACAGAGTCTGAGATAACGCGATGCCGGCGCTCCTCCATCTCGAAGACCAGCCTGCTCAGGTTCTCAATCTCAGCGCCAATCTCGCCCAGCACGTTGTTCCACAGCTCCTCCCACTCCATAGCGATCTCGACCTGGCTCTTAATGCCCTTGAGGGTGTCCTTGATTTGCGCCCATTCTGCGACAATCTCCTCCATCTGCTTCATGAGCGTCGCCTGGTCCCTGTTCGGGAGGCTGGTGATGTCTGATCGCGCCTGCAAGTCCTCGATGGCGCTGATGTAGACAACGACAAGGCTCTCGAATTTTGTGACGGCGGTGTCCACCTCCTCCAGGCCCTCTCGTCCAGCCGCCGCAGCCCACTCGACGTCGTCCTCGGCGTCGAGGCCGCTGAGCACGTCGGCGGCCTTCTTCATCCACAGGCGGATGTCGTTGGCGGCTTTGTGCAGGGCGCGGCCGGCGAGGGTGGACGACGGCAGAGAGGTTATCTCGGAGGCGATGGTGGTGGGCGGCAGCTTCATTGAGGTCAGCTGCTGGATCTGGTTGCTGAAGCTGGCCTTGGAGAGGGTGTAGATGGAGGTGGCGCGCGGGTAGTGGCGGCGCTGGAAGTAGCTGTTGATGTCGACGCCATTGTCGTCGAGGACGGAGACCTCTTCGACTGCCTCGACCGCCTCGTTTGCTACTTGTGGGGGGGCTTCTTCCAGCTTTGGCGTGTCCTTGGGCGGCGGCGTGGGTGGGCGTGACTGTACCTCGCTCGCGGCTTCCGTGGGGGGTTCTGTAGGGGCTTCTGTAGGGGCTTTTGTCGGCGGTTCGCTCGGGGGCATGCTCAGAGTCTTCGTCTTGGTGAGGTCCGGCAGGCGGTACTTCTGCATGTCGAGCACGTCGTCGGCCTCGGACTC
>Ga0265797_10009228_pt1 | contig 12898 bp, 10 predicted proteins | sample P2T30metagenome_FD_192433 | JGI IMG/M metagenome (GOLD analysis project Ga0265797, IMG submission 192433) | Plant litter microbial communities from East Loma Ridge, Irvine, California - P2 T30 | ecosystem: Environmental > Terrestrial > Plant litter > Unclassified | place: USA: California... | reverse complement strand
GAGCCGGAGCTGAGCCGCGACACGGCATCGGACCACTACACGGCGCCGGCGGCGGACGGTTCGCGTCCCGGCGTGTTCTGGTCCGTCGTGACCGACCCGACCAAGTACGGCAACACGGGCATGACGACGCTGTTCCTGCATGAAGGCAAGCCAGGTCACCACTTCCACATCGCGCTGATGCAGGAACTGGGCCTGCCGAACTTCCGCAAGTTCGGCGGCAACACGGCGTTCACGGAAGGCTGGGCGCTGTACGCCGAAACCCTGGGCCGCGAAATGGGCCTGTTCGAGGATCCGGCGCAGTACTTCGGCCACCTGAACGACGAGCTGCTGCGCGCCACCCGCCTCGTCGTCGACACGGGCATGCATGCGAAAGGCTGGACGCGCGAAAAGACCATCCAGTACATGAAGGACACGCTGGGCTACGACGCCGTCGCGAAAAGCGAGACGGAACGCTATATGGCATGGCCGGGCCAGGCGCTGGCCTACAAGATCGGCGCGCTGAAGATCATGGAACTGCGCCAGCGTGCCCAAACGGCGCTGGGCGACAAGTTCAGCCTGCCGGCGTTCCACGAGCAGGTACTGGGCGACGGCACCTTACCGCTCAGCCTGCTCGAAGCGAAGATCGACCACTGGATCGCGCAGCAGAAAGTGGCCGGCTGACCGGTCAGATGTAGAAGCCCCCTGCTCCGACGAGCAGGGTCGCGGCGCCCAGCGACAGCAGGCCCAGCAGTACCCAGCCGGCGACGCCGCCCAGCAGCACGGGCCACCAGCGGCGCCGGCCGTAATTCGTGCCGACAACGACGCGCACATAGCGGCACTGTTCGCGTGCCGACAGGCTGGCCCACGCCGCCGTCACGCCGACGACGGTGATGACGGGCAGATGGCGCGCATACACCTCGAACAGCGCACCGATCAGCCCCGACAGCAGCACGGTGGCGATGACGGCATAGCCCCAGCGCCGTGCGGCGGCGGCCTTGTCGGGCTGCCCCAGCGCCTGCCAGTTGGCCGCATGCAGCCAGGCACCGAAGACGGGTGAAAACAACAGGCTCCACCCTGCGGCGGCCCACGGATTCCATAATTTGCAGCGGTCCGGCTTCATGACGTCTCCGAAGTGGAGTAACCTTCAGTGTAACGTCCATACCGGCCGAGATATTGCCCATAAACAATTTCAACGCCGTCTTCACCTTACTTGAGTTCGTAACGTTTGATGCGTTTGATGACCAGCTCCGGCAACGCCGTGATCTGCTTGCTGTGGTTGGCAAACACGATCTGCTGGCGGCCGACGGAGACGGGCGTGCCATTGGCATAGAAGCGAAATTCCAGCCAGAACGAGCAGCGTTTGACGTCGTAGGAATTGACTTCGCAGGTGATTTCCTGGAACGGGAAGGTCTCGGCCAGGTAATCCTGTTGAGCGTGTTTGGTGATGAACACGCCTTCCTGCTGCAACATATCGCGGGAGATGCACTCATAAAACCATTTTTCGCGGCAGATGCCTTGCCATTCGAAGTAACGGGCGAAGTAGGTGTTGCCGTACGCGTTTGAATCTTTCAGGTAGATCGAGAGCTGGTGATGGAAGGTCAATTCGGGGCTGGCACTGGCATTTGCGTTATTGCTGACATCGTTCGCTACGTTGGCATGCATGAACATGTAATGCTCCCTGGTCTTGGTGGCCCGCCGGCTCTGGCGTCCGGAGGTGTCCGGCATTCAGTTGCCCGACACCCTTACTTTTTGCCTAAATGCATTGAGCACTTTTGATTTAACGCAACCCCGAGTTGTTTAAGGCCAAGTTGGCCGGGACATTGCCACATTCCGTTGTTAAGATCGCTTGCCTGCTACAGATTTGTTACCTGGCGAGGAAACCGAATGTATTCAATTTTGCCGGCGTTGGTATCGCTGCTCTTCCTGGGCTACGGTGCCTACGTGCTCAATTCGCGGGGTGTGAACCGCATCAGCATGATCTTCTTCGTGGTATGCCTCACCACCTTCAGCTGGCAGGCCGCATGGGCCGTCCTGTTCCAGGTGGACGATCCGGATCTCGCGCTGAGCATTGCCCGCATCGGCTACGTGCCCATCCTCTTCCTCCCCACCACGCTGTACCACTTCATTACCGAACTCACCGGCCACCGCACCGAGAAACCTTTCGTGCACGGCAGCTATGCGCTGGCCGGCGCGCTGGCCGTCATGATCGCCACCACGGACTGGTTCATTGCCGGCATGTACACGTATTTCTTCGGCCACTACCCAAAAGCCGGCTGGCTGCATCCGCTGCACCTGATACAAACGGCGGTAGTCATCACGCGCGGCCTGTATCTGCTGTATCGCCGGCAGCAGATAGCGCTATCGACGGAAAAAGCGCGGCTGCGCTACTGCCTCGTCAGCATGCTGATCTATTCCGTCGCCGCCATCGACTATGTCTGCAACTACGGTGTCGAGCTGTATCCGCCCGGCGTGATCTTCATCGTTGCCAGCCTGGGCCTGATCGCCCAGGCCATGGTGCGGCACAACCTGCTGGCCGATCCCATCGCCACGGCCGCCAGCATCGCCCACGAAGTGCGCACGCCGCTGGCAACGATCCGCAGCCAGTCGCGCGTGCTGGCACGCAGCCTGCCAGAGCTGATCGCCGGCTACAAGCGCTCGCAGGCACCCGGCCTGAACGCGCAGCAGCTGGAATACCTGGGAGAAATCGCGCAGCACATCGAGGCGGAAGTGTCGCGCTCGAACTTTATTGTCGACATGCTGCTGGCGTCCGCCCGCGCCGGCTCGCTGCAGCGCGACGGTTTCACGATCCATTCCGTCAAGCGCTGCGTGGATGAAGCCCTGGCGTGCTACCCGTTCTCCGAGCGCGAGCGGGACCGTGTCAGCGTGGCGATGAACGAAGACTTCCGCTTCTTCGGTTCCGATACGCTGCTGGTGTACGTGCTGTACAACCTGCTGAAAAATGCGCTGCAGGCGATCAAGGCGGCGGGCCGTGGCACCGTACTGATCGAGTGCCAGGCGGGCGCCGGCCAGAATCTGCTGGTGGTGACGGATACCGGCATGGGGATCGCCAGCGACGTGTTACCGCACGTGTTCGACCCGTTTTATACGACGCGCCATTCGGGCGGCGGCACGGGCATGGGGCTGGCGTTCTGCCATAAAGTGGTGACGGCGTTTGGCGGCACGATCGGCTGCGAATCCGAAAAAGGGTCGTTTACCCGCTTTACCGTCGGGTTCCCCACGCAACTACCATCGCAGGCGGCCAATCAGCATGTCGCGGAACATTACCCAGTCCCCCATCAGGCTAAATAACGGGTAGGTAAAGGTCGCGGGGCGATTATGCTCGAAAAAATAATGGCCGACCCAGGCAAATCCATAGCCCAGCAACGGCAACAACCACAGCAGTTCCCAGCGGCGCGAAATCAGCGCCGTGGCCAGAACGATCAGCACCAGGGTCGATCCGACGAAATGCAGCCGCCGGCAGGTGCGATTGCCGTGCTCCGCCAGATAATACGGATAGAACTCGCGGAACGTCTTAAAGCGCTTCTCCATCGGCAGCTCCTTTGACGATATCGTCCAGGTCCGTATCGTCTCCCAGCACGAAGATTTTACGCTCGTGCAGCACGTCCAGAATAAAACCCTGTCGTTCGCGCAGCCGGCGCTGGAAGTCCGGCACCGCATACAGGTTCGGATTGATCTTGCGGCGCAGGATCCGTTCCGCGACCGGCAGGCGGCTGAGCAACTCTCCGTACGTCGTGTTTTCACCGATCAGCAACAGCTCGATCGCGTCCGTGGACGCTTCCTGTTCCTTGGCCGTCTTGCCATACACGAACGCCACACTCAGCGATTTGCGCATCGGCGCCAGTGCCGAATTGAGCACGCTGACGAGGCCAAACGTCTTCTTGACGATACTGGCCAGTTCCTCGTACACGAGGCTTTCCTTGTTGGGCCGGAATTGCCGCACATTGCCGATGCGCTCGGACACGATCAGTCCCGATTCGTGCAGGCGCTTCAACTCCCGCTGCGCGGACGCGCTGCCGAGGCCTGTCAGCCGCATGATTTCGTTGAGGTGGAATCCCTCATTCACACGCACAAACATCAGGCCCAGTAATTTCTGTTGGGCGGGAGTAAACAGAGCAGAGGCAATCATGGCCGGATACTAACATGGGTATGCCGAAACTTGGCACGAACCAGGGACGCACAGCCGCGCTACAATGCCTTGATAACAATTCTTCAGGTGACCCATGCAACGCACGATTGCACTCGTCTTATCGCTTGGCCTTTGCACGCTGGCACCGGCCGCGTTTTCCGCCAAAACGGCCGCCAACACGGATGGCAAAACACCCGTGAAAACGGCCGCGCCATTCGATCGCCAGGCCTACGCGATACCGTACAAGAAATTCGTCCTGCAAAACGGCCTGACCTTGCTGGTCCATGAGGACCACAGCGTGCCGCTGGTCGGCGTGAATATCTGGTACCACGTCGGTTCACGCAACGAGAAACGCGGCAAGACGGGCTTTGCGCATCTGTTTGAACATTTCTTCTTCAACGGTTCGGAAAACTATCCGCACGGGTTCCGCGAGGCGATGGATGACCTGGGCGCAAATAACCGCAACGGCACGACCAATACCGACCGCACCAATTTCTTCGAGGACGTGCCCACGCCCGCGCTGGAACGCACGCTGTACCTGGAAGCGGACCGCATGGGTTTCCTCGGCAATTACATCTCGAAGGACATGCTGGAGCGCGAGCGCGGCGTCGTGCAGAACGAAAAACGGCAGGGCGAAAACCAGCCGTATGGCCGGGTGCATCTGGAGAAGTCGGCCAAGATGTATCCGTATTCCCATCCGTATTCGTGGCCCGTGATCGGCAGCATGGACGACCTGAATGCGGCGTCGCTGGACGATATCCGCGAATGGTATCGCACCTATTACGGTCCGAATAACGCCGTCGTCGCGCTGGCCGGGGATATCACGCCGGAGGCGGCACTGGCCCTCGTCAAAAAATACTTCGAATCGATTCCGCCTGGCCCGCCGCTGCCGCGCATGGCGCAATGGGTGCCACAGCTGGACCGGGACCTGCGCGACGAAATGGAAGACCAGGTGCCGCAGGTGCGCATCTACCGCAGTTATCACCTGCCCGGCTGGCGCGATGCCGATACCACGCGGCTGGGACTGCTTTCCGATGTTCTCGCCAATTCGAAAAACGCCCGCCTGAACCGCCGGCTGATCGACGAGACCAAGCTGGCAACGGCCGTTGCGGCCGGCGTCGATACCAGCGAGTTGTCCAGCACGTTCGACATTGTCGTGACCGTTCGCCCCGGCGCCGATCCGACCGCAGCTGAACGCGAAATCGACAGTGTGCTGAAGGGTTTACTCGACCAGGGCCCGTCCGCGGCCGAGCTGGGCCGCGTGCGGGCAATCACGCTGTCGGGCTTTGCCCGTGGCATCGAACGGCTGGGCGGGTTCGGCGGCCGCTCGGATGTGCTGGCCGAAAGCATGACGTATGGCGGGACGCCCGACGCCTACCTGAAGCAGCTCGATATCGTCGCGGCGGCAAAGCCGGCAGAACTGAAAGCGGCCGGCGCGAAATGGCTGCGCGCGCACCACTACACGATGACGGTGCGGCCATTTGCCAAACTGGCCGCAGCGCCCGGCGACGTCGACCGCAAGGTGCTGCCGTCGCTCGGCAGCGCACCGGACGTGAAATTCCCGGCCATGCAGCGGGCCACGTTGTCGAACGGCGTCAAGGTCGTGCTGCTGGAGCGCCACGGCGCACCCATCGTCAACGTGGCGCTGGCTGTCGACGCGGGTGTCGCGGCCGATACGCCGGCGCAGGCCGGTCTGGCGGCGCTGACGCTGGAGCTGCTGGACAAGGGCAGCAAGACACGCGACGCATACCAGATGTCGGACGCGCTCGAGACGCTGGGGGCGCGCCTGTCGACGGCCACGGGCGCGGACCTGTCGCTGGTGCGTCTGCAGGCCACGTCGGCCAACCTGGCCCCGTCGCTGGCGCTGCTGGCCGAGGCGGCGCTGGCGCCGGCGTTCCCGCAGGATCAGTTCGCGTTGTATCAGCAGCGTCGCATCGCCCAGATCGCCCAGGAAAAGGCGCAGCCCAATGCGCTGGCACAGCGCGTGCTGCCGGCGCTGCTGTACGGTGCCGACAACCGCTACGGCCGGCCTGCTTCCGGCTTCGAGGAATCCGTCCGTGCGCTGACCCGTGACGATCTCGTCAAATGGCACGCGGACTGGTTCAAGCCGGGCAGCGCGACGATTGTCGTGACGGGCGATACGACGCTGGCACAGGTGCAGCCGATGCTGGAATCCGCGTTCGGCAAGTGGCGTGCCGGCAGCGCCCCGGCCAAGCCCGGCACTGCGGCGCAACCGGCGCCCCGCAAAATCTACCTGATCGACAAACCGGATGCGCCGCAGTCCACCATCGTCGCCGCCCATCTGGCGCTGCCGCAAGGCCAGCCGGAAGACCTGGCGATGGAGCCCGTCATGCAGAACTTCGGCGGCATGGCAACGTCGCGCCTGAACCGCAACCTGCGGCTGGACAAGCACTGGAGCTACGGCACCAGCGGGCGCCTCAGCAACGTGCGCGGACAGCGCAGCCTGGTCGTCGTCGCGCCCGTGCAGACGGACAAAACGGCCGAGGCGATGGCCGAGGTGCGCAAGGAAATCCGCGCCATTGCCGGCGAGCGCCCCATCCGCGGCGAGGAGTTCACCAGCATCATGCGCAATATGACCTCGCGCCTGGCCGGCCGCTTCGAGACGATCAATGCCCTGGAAGCGGCGGCGCTGGAGTCCGTCAACCTGGCCCTGCCGGACGATTACTGGTCGCGCTACGCCGCCAATGTCCGCGCGCTGACGGAACCGCAACTGTCCGCCGCGGCACTCAAGTTCGTGCAGCCGGACAGCCTGACGTGGATCGTCATCGGCGACCTGCGCAAGGTCGAGCCGCGCATCCGTGCGCTGGGCTGGGGCGACGTGACGGTGCTCGACAACGACGGCCGTCCGGTGCGCTGACGTGACCCACGCCGACCGCTGGCCCGTCGCCATTCGCGTGCTGTATGCGCTGTGCCTGAGTGGCGCGGCATACAACCACCTGCGCATCGCGCTCGATCACGGCCTGTGGTGGGACTACGGCGGCATTCCGCTGTTTTACCAGGTGTTCTGGACGAGCCTGACGTTCCTCGACCCGTTGGCGGTCCTGCTGCTGCTCGTGCGGCCCCGGGCAGGACTGCTGCTGACAGCAGCCATCATCGTCGTGGACGTGCTGGTCAATGCCAGCGCGACCTTTGTCATCGGGCCGGACTGGCAATCGCTGGGCGCACAGCTGCTGTTCATGGCATTTGTGCTGGCAACCATTGGCCGCGCCTGGCCGCGAAGGAGAGAACCATGAAGACCTATCACGGCAGCTGCCACTGCGGCGTCGTTCGCTACCAGGCGGACGTCGACCTGGCGGCCGGCACGATCCGCTGCAACTGCTCACTGTGCGTCAAGAAACGCTGGTGGGGCGCGATGGTGAAGCCGGAACATTTCCGGCTTCTGGCCGGCGAGGATGCGCTGGAGGAGTACACGTTCGGGCGACACGTCGAGAAACACCGCTTCTGCCGTCACTGCGGGGTGCAGCCGTTCGTGTTCGGCCACTCGCCGGCGCGGGGCGATTTCGTCGCCATCAATGTCGGCACGCTGGATGGTGTCAGCGATGCGGAGCTGGCCGCGGCGCCGGTCCGTTATGTGGACGGGCGGGATGACCGCTGGCAGGATGCGCCTGGCGTAACCAGTTACCTTTGACGCAGGGACAAGCGCCAGCCGACACCAATCTTCCCTGCGGCATCCTGACAACAATCCTACTTTAGCCGCGCCCGGTTTGCGAAATGTCAAAGGTGTTGCAGATTCACGGACTAGCCTGAAAGAGCGGGTTCGCGCCTCCGGCGCGGTCGCACACATCAGGGGGTCATATGGGAGACATCAATAAACGTGGTTCGGAAAAATTGCTCGGGGCGTGGAAGGGTCGCGCGCTGACGGACGAGTCGGTGCGTGAAATCGCCGAGGCATTGGACCAGTCCGGCGGCACGGTGGAGCAAGCCGTGATCGTGGGCGGCGCTGACGGCAACGGCGCGCGCATCAGCCTCAGCTACAGCGGGGACGACACGCCCATCTGCGGCAACGACATCGCATTCTGGATCAAATGGCATCTGCGTCACGGCGGCAGGCCACGCCCGCCAAAAATCATCATCGACGGGATTCCGTTCCCCGAGATCATCCGGCTCGAGCTCGATTTCGGTAACGTGGGGCCGCTCGAGGCGCCGTTGGAGCTGCCGGTAGCGGGGTTGAACCTTCGTGTCTAGCGACAACCCCACCGGCGGCATGCCGGTGTTGCAGCTGCACCCTTCACGGCGCTGCAACCTGGCATGCCTGCATTGCTACTCGTCGTCCGGCCCGGATGTCCGGGAAGAACTGCCCGTCGACCTGCTGCGCACCTGCCTCGACGATGCATTCACCGCAGGCTACCGCCAGCTGGCCGTCTCGGGCGGCGAGCCGCTGCTGTACGGCGACCTGCCCGCCCTGCTGGCGCACGCGCGCGAACTCGGCATGGTCACGACGGTCACGACAAATGGCATGCTGGCGACCAAGCGCCGCTGGGAGCCGGTCGCACCATTCATCGACTACGTTGCCGTGTCGATTGACGGCCGGCAGGAGGAACACGACACGATCCGCGGCCAGCGCGGCGCGTTCAACAAGACAGTCAACCATCTGGCCGTCATCCGCGCGTCCGGCGTGCCCTTCGGGATCATCTTCACGCTGACGCAACATAACGTGGACAGCCTGGAATTTGTCGTCCGCCTTGCCGCCCGCGAAGGCGCACGCGCCGTCCAGGTGCACCCGCTGACGATGGACGGCCGCGCCATCGCGGCATTACCGGAAGCCAGGCCCGACGCGCTCGAGCTGATTGTTGCGCTGGTCGAAGCTCGCCGCCTCGGCGAAGCGCTTGGGGTGCCGGTCCATGTCGACGCGGTCACCTCCGAGCAACTGCTGCGCTACCGGTCCAGGTTCGTCCCTGCTCTGCCCGTCACCGCCCTGGCCGACGTCGCGCCGATCCTCATCGTGCAGTCGGACGGCAACGTCATGCCGCTGACGCACGGCATGGACGCGCGGTTTGCGCTGGGCTCGCTCGCTGAAGCGCGGCTGGGGTCATTGGCCGAGCGTTGGCTGGCGAGCGGCCGTGCCGACGAGCTGGCGCAGCTGTGTGGGCGCACTTGGGACGAGCTGACCGCCACGATCGAGCCAGCCCCGGCTGTACCGGCGATTTACTGGTACGAGGAAGTGGCCAAGCTGAGCCGGGCCGTTCCCATCGAGCTGCAGGTGGCGTGGCACAACCGTTTGCCGCCGCGGACTGAAGGCGGCCTGCGAACCGGGCTGTGATCGGTCTCCGGCCAATGCGTTCCGTTTGACGGGTTGTGTACGCCGCCGTTGCCATCAGGCGACTGTCAGCCTTTCAGGCACCTTTTCGCGGCGGTGCGAAGGCTTGTGACGCCGGAGGCACCACGTCGGGGACAGGCACCAGAGAACGGTGCCAGTCCCCGGCACGCCAACGCCGTCAGCCAAAGGATCCAGGTATCTCGTTGGCTGCGGATCCTGCCGGTTGCTTCGGACTAAACGTCGGGGACGACGCAGCAATCGCAACTGAGCACGCAAAAAAAAAACGGCACCCGAAGGTGCCGTTTTCATTTGAACCAGAGAAGAAAAGCTTACGCCTCGCCGCCCTCGTCCTGCGTCATGGTCGACGTCTCGATTGCTTCGACGTCCGCACCGCTCATGGCTGCGCGCTCGGCTTGCAGCAGGGCGTTGCGTTCTTCGGCTTCCCAGACTTCCTTCTCGCGACGGGCGCGGTGGAAGGCCAGGCCCGTGCCGCCTGGGATCAGGCGGCCGACGATGACGTTTTCCTTCAGGCCGCGCAGACCGTCGCGCTTGCCCATGATTGCCGCTTCCGTCAGGACGCGCGTCGTTTCCTGGAACGATGCGGCCGAGATGAACGAGTCGGTCGACAGCGATGCCTTGGTAATACCCAGCAGCACGTTTTCGTAGGTTGCCGGCAGTTTGCCCGCAGCCACGACTTTGTCGTTCTCGTCCAGCAGTTCCGAACGCTCCACCTGCTCGCCGACGATGTAGTCGGTGTCGCCGGCGTTGACGATCTGGACGCGACGCAGCATCTGGCGCACGATCACTTCGATGTGCTTGTCGTTGATCTTCACGCCTTGCAGACGGTAGACGTCCTGCACTTCGTCGACGATGTAACGAGCCAGCGCTTCGATACCCAGCAGGCGCAGGATGTCTTGTGGGTCGGCCGGGCCGTCCACGATCATCTCGCCCTTGTTCACGACTTGACCGTCGTGGACCAGGACCTGCTTGTCCTTGGTGATCAGGAACTCGTGCTTGTTGCCGTCCATGTCCGTGATTTCCAGACGCTGCTTGCCCTTCGTTTCCTTACCGAAGGCCACCGTACCGGTGACTTCGGCCAGCATGCCCGCATCCTTCGGCGAACGTGCTTCGAACAGCTCGGCAACGCGTGGCAGACCGCCGGTAATATCGCGGGTCTTCTGCGATTCCGTCGGGATACGCGCCAGGACTTCACCGACCGACACTTGCTGACCATCCTTGACCATGATCAGTGCGCCGACCTGGAAGCCGATCGCCACGGCGTGTTCCGTGCCGGCGATCTTGACTTCGTGGCCTTCATCGTTCAGCAGCTTGACCTGTGGACGCAGCGTTTTCGTCAGCGAACCGCGACGCTTCGCATCGATCACGACCAGCGTGGCCAGACCGGTGACTTCGTCGACCTGACGGGCAACCGTGACGCCTTCTTCGACGTTCTCGAAACGCACCGTACCGGCGTATTCCGTGATGATCGGACGGGTCAGCGGGTCCCACGTTGCCAGCGGCGTGCCGGCCTTGATCGACATGCCATCCTTGACGATCAGCGTGGCGCCGTACGGCACTTTGTGACGTTCGCGTTCGCGGCCGTGGTCGTCCGTGATCAGCACTTCGCCGGAACGGGAAATGACGATCTGCGCGCCCTTGCCGTTCGTGACGTAGCGCATCGTGGCCGTGAAGCGCACGATACCGTTCGACTTGGCTTCGACCGACGAGGCCACCGCTGCACGGGATGCCGCACCACCGATGTGGAACGTACGCATCGTCAGCTGGGTACCAGGTTCACCGATCGACTGTGCCGCAACGACACCGACGGCTTCACCGGTGTTGACCAGCATGCCGCGGCCCAGGTCGCGGCCGTAGCACTTGGCGCACAGGCCGAAACGCGTGTCGCAGGTCAGCGGCGTGCGGACCTTGACTTCGTCGATGCCCATGCGTTCGATGTCTTCGACCATGTCTTCGTCCAGCAGCGTGCCGGCTTCGTACACCGTTTCCTGGGTTTCAGGATTGACGATGTCGGTGCCTGCCACGCGGCCCAGGATACGGTCGCGCAGTGCTTCGATGACTTCACCGCCCTCGACCATTGCCTTCATCTGCGTGCCGTTGGACGTGCCGCAATCGTCTTCGATCACGACCAGATCCTGCGTCACGTCGACCAGACGACGGGTCAGGTAACCCGAGTTAGCCGTCTTCAGTGCCGTATCGGCCAGACCTTTACGAGCGCCGTGGGTCGAGATGAAGTACTGCAGAACGTTCAGGCCTTCACGGAAGTTCGCCGTAATCGGCGTTTCAATGATGGAGCCGTCAGGTTTTGCCATCAGACCACGCATACCGGCCAGCTGGCGAATCTGCGCTGCCGAACCACGGGCGCCCGAGTCGGCCATCATGTAAATGGCGTTGAACGATTCCTGCGTCGTCGTGGTGCCGTCGCGCTTGACGACGTCTTCCACTTTCAGCTGGTCCATCATGGCCTTGCCGACTTCGTCCGAGGTCTTGCCCCAGATGTCGACGACCTTGTTGTAACGCTCGCCGGCCGTGACCAGACCCGAGGCGTACTGCTGCTCGATCTGTTTCACTTCCGATTCGGCCGTCGCGATCAGCGACTTCTTGACGTCCGGCACCAGCATGTCGTCCACGCAGATCGAGATACCGGCGCGCGTTGCCAGACGGAAGCCCGACTGCATCAGCTGGTCGGCAAACACGACGGTGGCACGCAGGCCGCACTTGCGGAACGACGTGTTGATCAGCTTCGAGATCTCTTTCTTCTTCAGGGAGCGGTTCAGCACGCTGAACGGCAGGCCCTTCGGCAGGATCTCGGACAGGATGGCGCGGCCAACCGTCGTTTCGTAACGGGTCAGCGTACGGACGAACTCGCCCGTCGCCGGATCACGTGGATTCTCGACGATACGCACGGTGATGCGCGTTGCCAGTTCGACTTCCTTGTTGTCGTACGCGCGGATCACTTCCGACACGTCCGGGAACAGCATGCCTTCGCCCTTGGCGTTGATCGCCTCGCGCGTCGCGTAGTACAGACCCAGCACGATATCCTGGGACGGCACGATCGACGGTTCGCCGTTCGACGGGAACAGGATGTTGTTCGACGCCAGCATCAGCGTACGCGCTTCCATCTGCGCTTCGATCGACAGCGGGACGTGGACAGCCATCTGGTCACCGTCGAAGTCGGCGTTGAACGCCGCGCAGACGAGTGGGTGCAGCTGGATGGCCTTGCCTTCGATCAGCACCGGCTCGAACGCCTGGATACCCAGACGGTGCAGCGTTGGTGCACGGTTCAGCATGATCGGGTGTTCGCGGATCACGTCTTCCAGGATGTCCCAGACGACCGGTTCCTGGATCTCGACCAGCTTCTTCGCCGCCTTGATCGTCGTCGCCAGGCCCATCAGTTCGAGCTTGTTGAAGATAAAGGGTTTAAAGAGCTCGAGAGCCATCAGCTTCGGCAGGACGCACTGATGCAGTTTCAGCTG
>Ga0265797_10009227_pt1 | contig 12898 bp, 10 predicted proteins | sample P2T30metagenome_FD_192433 | JGI IMG/M metagenome (GOLD analysis project Ga0265797, IMG submission 192433) | Plant litter microbial communities from East Loma Ridge, Irvine, California - P2 T30 | ecosystem: Environmental > Terrestrial > Plant litter > Unclassified | place: USA: California... | reverse complement strand
GTCTACTCGTGACGCAGACGCCGGTACTAATCAAGTCATATCCAGCGTCCTCATTATCGGCAATAATTTTGGTATCGCGAATCCAATCGAGATTCTCAGGCTCATCACAGGCTTCTCCCACAAAGACAGCATCTTTTTTCTCTCCTCCGGTCATGTCTCATCGCTTTCTGACAACGCGAATAATTCACTGGGCTCGACTATTCGTTGCGATATTTGCCCTGCTTTGGGGCATGAACACGTTCGTGTCAGCAACCTTGGTGTTGTCTCACGCGCTTTTCTTCGAGCGGCAAGGAGTTGCTATCTGTCGTTTTAACACTACGGTCGACTGCAGCATCTTACTAGGCCTGGGGTTCGACATCGCAATCAAAGTCGACGTTCATCATGGCAATTGCGACGTGTAAGTGGGTCCATTGGATTCGCGTGTCCTGGTCTGTGCAGTTCCTTTATCGCGTTGGTATAACCAGGCACGAGTGACAAGACAGCCAGGCAGATACCGGGACCCGCGACGCCATAGCCAAGAGCAAGAGCTGATGTGTAACCGATGCTTTGTTTTGTGCCAGGTGGCATCTGAGCAGCTGACACCCCAAGCTCCAGATGGCTACTGGTACGTTATGCTGGAATTGGGCGGCCCGCATATCCACGAGAGCCTCTGCAGATCTAGGCCTCAACTAGCTGTCGCAATGGCATGACTAATGAGGCTCCGTCGAGTGGCTGACAGGAATCGGCCAATGTTCGTAATGGTGATTGCCGGCCGGGGAAAGTATGACGTCGTGTGCTGGAGCTAGTCACGTCCACTAACCGAGGAACGTGTGTTTTCTCCAGCATACCAACCTTTCCTTCTGAAGCGTCCATCTGCCAAGTTTGCAAGCTCTTTTCATACAACTAAGATACTCCATCGACTCAATTGACCTTCTTTCCTCCTGTCAAGCTACACGAACACACAGAAACATACCCAAAGCTAGAAGCCCCGAGCTATACCGCCGAAACCCCGCAAACTTCCCTCCACATAAACACCCCCGAAACCAGCCATGTCCGCTATTCGTGCCTTCGCGACCCGTCGCGCTCCCTTTGCCTTTGCTCAGCGTGCCGCTTTCTCACAGTCAATAGCCCGCACCGCTGGCAAGGAGTCGGCTCTCCGTACGTCCGCACCGCCAACCTCGGCTTAGCGCCAACAATCACAGCATTGAACGCGTGCAAATATTACACTGCGAGAAGGAATTGAGCTGACATAAGCGAACAGACTCTGAGAACCGCGCCGAGGAGGTCGAGAAGAAGAAGCAGGAGCAGCTCAACAAGAAGAAGGACGGCAAGCAACACTGGGAGGAGCAGCTTGCCAGTGACAGCGAGAGCGCTGTAAGTTGGATATTCCTATTCAGGGAGATGGAACAACATGGTTATGAGGGCATTGGCTAACAGAGAGTATAGGTCAAGGCGGATCGTTCCGAGACTGGCAAGGACACCAAGCAACAGATCAAGGAGCTCCAGGAGGAGACCAAGAAGGTCGGCCAGTAAACGAATCACATATGACACACGAGCTCGATATACGAGACTCCCTTACGGGCTAAAAGAGGACGCCGGGCGCCATATCAAACTGGCTCATACTAGGACGGGAGCGGCGGAAGGGAAAATGGGATCATAGCATGATGAACTATCCATGTTACCCAATTGACACAATTAATTCAGTCACATTTCACGAAAGTTCCATCTCTATGAGGACCGCGTCCCTTCCAAAACGTGTTGCTTTTTCCACAATAGCTGACCTCCTGTCACAGACCGCCTTGTAGCGATACGCCCCACTGTAATGCCAACTATGACCCACCGTCTTCCTTCAGACGCGTAACACAACACGTGAAAGCCGGATACTATCAGCGACACCAAATCGACGTGCTATATTGTCGTAGGCCATCAAGGAACCAACATACACTATCTATTCAACATCGCATCCAGAGCGCATACAATCCACCAACTTTCCAATACTCCACAACCCCACCAACCGCCCCTATCTAAACCCTACACAACCTCCCACTATCAAGATCATACTCCCACCCCTCCGTCCCCACCCCCGCCAACACAAACAAACTCCCACTCGGATCATACTTCCTCTTCACCTCCACTAACCTCTCATACCCCTCCCCATAAAACACCTTCTGGAACCCGTCCACATACGGATTCGCCTCGTTCATATACGCGCCCGACCCCGGCGCCCACTCCTCCCACATGGGTTCTTTGACAGCGGCATGCCACCCCGCTCCAATGCTCAACGCGCGCTTCGCACTCCCCGCTGCACGCGAATCAACGGTAGCGCCCGTGGCGATGAAATGCAGATACGCGGTGCGCCAGCTGGGGTGTAAGGCGCCCCAGTGTTGGGAGGGGGTGGAGTGCACGCCGGGACCGCCTGAGAGGCCGATGGTGGCGTAGTTTCCTGGGTCTGTGGTGTTTTGACTCGCCATTGCGGTCTTCAAATATGAGATGACTTGCGAGTGGGGAGTGTGGATGAGTTCGGCGCGGCCGAGGAGACGGGATGAGGTGAGGGATTCGCCGCCGGCGACGTTGTCGCCGGAGATGGTGGTGAAGAAGGAGGGGTAGGTTGGGTGGGTTGAGGTTGTGAGGGTTGTTGTGAGGAGGGTGGTGTTTGTGTTGGTGGCGTTGGTGTTGGTGTTCGATTCTGACAATTTTGTCAAGATGGGTTGCACAAGCGCTTCGACAGCCGCGGGCGTGGTGTTGAAAGCCCAGAAAACTTGGTTAAGTCCGATACCAGTGAACGGACCTTTCGAGACATCGATATCCGGGAAGAACTTCGGTGCTGTACTTCCTACAGCTACCGTTGCGGCGCCTGCAAGTCCGGCGTCCATGAGATCGGGTAGCGCACTGAGCCAGCTGGCTACTGCTGACCATGACGCTTCCATACTGGCGTTCGAGCTACCTTTGGGTTTGATCTGGACACTTGCCATGACGACGTTGCGAGGAGCGGGGTGGTGCTTGATCACGTACTCGGTCACAACGCCATATTGTCCTGCACCACCACCGCGGAGTGCCCAGAAGAGATCTTGGTTCTGGACTTCGTTGGCGACAAGCACATGTCCGGTGGTGGTGACAACGGTCATTTGGAGGACTTGGCTCGATGCCAGACCGTATGTTGAGGCCAAGGGACCATGGCCACCGCCTTGGATGTATCCGCCTAAACCGACACTGGGATCCTGGCCTGTTGTCACAACTCGATCTTGACTCGTCGCGAAAGAGAGGACGTTACCCCATTGCTGGCCACTGCCGACGATGAAGACGTCTTCGGGTGAGGAAGAGCTGTTTGCAATACGCCAGGCTTTGTCGCGACTGAGGTTACGGAAGTTGCGCGTCCAAATTGACAGCGAGAAAGCGCCGCTTGATCTGTGAAGGTACTGTCAGCTTCCTCTCATCCACATGTCCAAGCCAAGAAATACGTACCGTCCATTAAGATCATGGCCCGTCCCCTTAACAACAATCCTCACATTCCTCTCCACAGCCCACTTCATCGCAGTCGCCACATCAACCTCCTCCGTCGCATTAACAATATACTGCGGCAACCCCCCAATCGTACACCCCTGTTTCTCCGACCAACTCCCCACTTCATCTGGCAAGCAAGAATTATTCGCATACAACTGGTAGTCGATCGACTCAGGCTGTTGCGAATGCCAGGTTCCGTTCGACCAGTTGTCGTTGACTTCTTGGCAGGATAGAGGGGAGGTGAAGGTGGTGTTGGTGGAGGGCCAGCAGGAGGATGCGACGGGGACGGTGCGGATTAGGGAGCCGCTGATTGTGGCGTTTAGGGTGGACCATTCTGGGGGTGTGGGCCATGATGCGTCCGAGGGGGTTGTGCGGCAGAATGGTGGGGGTGGTGTTGAGGCTGCGCTTGCGAGGGCGGGTGATGCGAGGGTGAGGTAGCGCAACATGATCAACAGGAGAGGAATGACAGTGAGTAATTGATGAGATGACCTGAAAAGCGTACGGTATCGACATATTTATACGTCGTTGGGATGCATTCAACTTTCGTTCTTCGTGTTACCTCTCTTTCTCGTATTCTCTCTCTTCTCGTATTGAGCGGCTCTTGCGGACTTCGCCACAGTGGGTGTACCAGAGCGCGCCACGGAAGCCGCGTCTTCGATCTAGTGTTTCTTTGTAATGCCCTCGCGTTAGTCAAGAGGATAACTGGATACCCTAGAGCCTACGTTACCATCAGATCATATATTTTGTGAAATCTTGTCTTGACGTAGGCTCCATACCTATTCGATGTTTTATCTTTGTGAGGTGCTCTGAGAATACAGGGGACCGCAACAGTACGGAAACCTAAGCCTTTGGACACGCTGATACCGATAAGACGTTCACACGAGGGAGACTTTGGAGTGTTGATGATCATTGCTTCATCTTAAAGGCTTGGAGGCTATCTAGTAGCTCAAGCAGTGTTGGTATGGAACTGAGTGTGTGCACTGGCTGTGTGCTCACTGCCCTTGACATCAGGATGTCTTTCCCACCTTCCCAGCGATGCTCATCAGCTCAGCGACCCAATCGAAGAAGATCTAAAAGTAAGCCATGTCGAGTGCAGCTAGTTCAAGACTCTTGCTGCGAGTCGCGGTGGTCCCGTTAGCCAGTCGGCCTCTTCTCTTAGTTCCGCCATCGAATGGATTAGAGACATCTTCTCTCATTCTCAGCCTCTCTAGCCTCTCTAGCCTCTCTGTCCTCGCGGCGCTCCTGAACCTTTATAGGTACTTGATCACGGCCCTTTCTCTTCTGCTCTGTAATAGAACCGCTCAGTTAGTTCTCGCGCTTTTCGTCTTCGGCCACCGTGCTTACCGATGATTTTACCCAGCCGCTGTGTAAGTTCTATCATGAGAGCATCCAATCCGTCCGCGAAAGTCTTATTCTTGCCGACCGAGATGAGAAGTTCCCAGTCTCCTGCTCGACAATAATCCGATGGGACACTGACGATAAGGTGCGTTTCGTAGTAAGGCTCTTTGGAGGTGTCGGTCGTGCTGTGGATGATGTCGAAATGTGAACCAAATCGAGAACGCTCGGCATATAGAGCACGAGCATGTACTACAGGTTAGTCACAAGTTAGTAAAAAGTACGATGTGATTCAAGAATAGCATTACGCACGTAGGATCTCTGCCTTCATCTCTTTCTCGCACATGACGGATTCGGGTCTGGGCCAGGCACTAGCTTTTGTCTCTGACATCGTGTATTCTACGACTTGTTGTGTTGGTGGTAATTTATTTTTTGGAGTAAGATTTTTAAAGAAATTGGAGCTGCTGCGCGAAAGGTTTCTTATATACTTAGGTACCGCCGTACTGTGCAAATTTTATTGCTTTCCCTCTTGTTCGACTCACAGTTGTGTGCGATGCTATATCTTGGATGCTATCCACTTTACCCAACGGTACCTAGGTACTGCGATAACGTAGAGCAAGCGAGCCACTCACAACTCCCGCAATGTATCACTGCTACATGCGCAAAAGTGCACCTCAATGAAATAAGAGAGATTGCGATTATCAGACTGTTCTTCTCTATATGGGTACCATGGTACTGCAAAAGACGCAATCCCGGGCCCACCTCCACCTTCAGCATTCGATTAGTCCACATTCGGCAATGCCAAGAGCGCAGCAGTACGACAGCAGTGCCACTTTAAGCGTCTCTTCAGATTGATCTTGGCCGCCGGTTTTCTCGAAGTTGTCAAACATTCCGGATGTTGTCGCGCAGGGTTTTGGTCTTAGCGTGGGAGTATGAAACAGTCAGAGCGAGAAGCAGACAATCAGGAGTAGAGGGTCTATTGCGAACTATGTGTGAGCCGAAGCGCTGACATACATCTCACATTCACCTTCGTTTTGACCCTACCAAAGTCGTATTTGCCAGTGCGGTAACCCGTTGCCTTGCTCTCTATGATTGCCGGCGAAGTGACTCAATGCATGTATCCTTCTATCAGTCGACTGACAGCTTAGCCACAAGCCGCTGGATTCAGCGCTGAATACTTGTCAGTGCTGATGTCGTCCTTCTTTAACTTCTCTGCCTCTTCTGTCTTCTCTGCCGACTGTCAGCGAGCATTTCCCTCAAACCATCGCATTCATCTACTTACCCATGGAAGCCATAGTCTCGACCATCATGTTATGCAGCCTCCCCAGAAGATCTCGGTAGCCTCGCTGAAGGGTGGAACCAGTTCCCTTTTTGGGTATCCGCCGCGACTTCAGAACTGGAGTCCACTCGTTCGATACGACTTTTCCAGTCTTGAAGGCAGCATTGTCTGGCATCGGGAAAACGATGAGCCACGCGACAAGGTCCTTGTCTGCAGATATCTCGCTGCTGTAAATGACATCGAATGTAGACCCATATGGGTACTTTGGGCCGTAGATAGCGCAGGCCTGAGCTTAAGAATAGGTTAGCTGCAGAAAACAGGACACGTTCGATGCGTTCAGACTTACACAGTATGCGCGCGACAAGCGCCTCTTCGTGAATAACCTGACTGTAGTCTCCCATTTTTGCTTTCGTAGACGGTTGTTTAGACGTGAGGGTAAGGTTGAGGAAATACACAGCAGGGAACGGATTTTGTTATACGTATTCTGTGTGCCAAGAAGTGAGACCCGATTCTTTAGATGTATTCACTTGTATTCAATTGGTTCAAGCTGTTTTACATGTGTCAAGCTAACGTTCCTTCTCCTAGCTTCACATGACTGCTGGTGAGCAAACCGGAAACATGCCTCCTCCTACAGACAGTACCAAGAGGTCAGTCCAGCGTCGGCGAGTTCATCGCGAATCACTCCTTGGCCTTTTTCTTGTATGCCTCAACTAAGCCTAGTCAGCGAATGGCGATCAGTATCTATGTTTCTTCACTTACCTATAACTCTTGGCATCTGAATCGCCAGTTTGTTGAGGATATCAGAATAGGCTTGGACCACGGTGTCCGTATAATCCGATGCCATGATTGGGGACCAATCGACGGACACGACTTCGCCTGCCTTGAAAGGTTTGGTTTCAGGGTAAACGACGACATAGCAGGTGAAGCGTGAACAGCACACATTGTCCCATCCCGCAACGACGTCGAATACAGTACCCCTAGGGTATTTTGGACCGTGAATGACGCGGACATGGGCTGCAAGGCGAGTTAGTCACATACGAAATGAGTGATACCCATAAGCAACGTGCACAGAATGCTAGCTTTGAACGCCTCTTGCTCGACAATGGAAGAAGACATGTTTGATCTTGTCGCGTGAGAAGCTGGATTTAGGGGTAGTTTTGCGAGGAGAGTGTAGGACTAAGAGAGCAGAGAGCAAAAGTTAGAGGATCTATCTTAAGGTACGCGCGCCAAGATTCTTTGCGCTCTCGACTTCACCTTCACTTGTCATAGTCTCTTTCCCGTCTTCCAAGCTCCACTGTTGTGACCGCAAATAGCAAATTATAGACGAAACCTGCAAAACTCTTTTCCTCAGAGCAGATAACGAGATCAAATGACTGCGTTAGCAATCATTTCTAAGATCTTAATGACTCTTGCACCCTCAAACAAGTAAAAAGCCGAGCCGGCCTGGAGCCTACATCGACATTAAGCCACTTACTTTGCATGTTTCCATAACGATGTACGCTGCAGACCTGTTCAGCCTTTTCCTAGTCATGACCCCAAGTCGCTTAATTCAACGTAAATCACCTCCCGTCGCTGGCCTTGCGACTTTGCTACTCTGCTTGCTGTTAGCTCCCAGTCCTCGTATCTTCACATCCTCCTCCACTTACTCAACGCAGCGGTCATCTTAGTACGTAGATACTCAAGCAGGTCGTCGTATGTATCTTCCACTCTACGGTGTGTTCGTGAGTCCAAGACTCCCTTACACTTTTCGAATACGACTTCGGCAGATGAGTACGGCTTTGTTTTGGGGTGAACGATGACATGGGACACAAGGCCCAGTTCCTCGAAGCTGGTGACAACGTCGAACACGGAGCCCGTGGGATACTTAGGGCCGTAGATGACGCGAGCGTGGGCTTTGTGTTACGTTAGTGATGTAAATGGAAGTGACAAGTTGGTACATACATATGATGGCGGCTTTGAGAGCTTCTTCCTCTTGTGCGTGACCCATCCTTGCTGTTGGTACGTGGGATGTCGTGAAGTGTAGGATGGAGAAAGTAGAGAGCAGAAAGCAGAGCGAAAGCTTTTTTGAAATACATGTGTGTAGAGACGCAATTTTACAATCATACCTTTACCTTCACTTTTGGTCGTACCCGATTCGCATTTGCCACAGACAGCTTCGCAAACAGGGAGAGCAAGCGCAGAGCTAGCGCATTGACGGCGAAGGGCATGTACTGATATCCACAGCCTGGAAGTTGCATTGCGCAAATGACAGCACTTCCACGTCCGACCAAACATCATTTGCATCGTTCAATGGGTCGAGCTTCTCGTCATTAGGTACCTCAAGCCTGTACGGCTTCCACGAACGATGTATGCCAACTCAATCCTCGACGCTATAAGCCCTGGCTGCATTGGGCATGAGCCTCTCAGCATGGATAGCTCACTGGCGGCCGATCAAAGCTCTGGTCACATAGAATGAACAAAATGGCGACAATGATGCTAGGTGTAGGTAGAAATTCGTTCTTCGATATCGCACAAGCCCAAAGAATTCCCGAGGTCCACAGGAAATGCATGTTTACCTGCGTGGACGGACGACTTTCGAGCTATCAACCCAATGATGAATGGCTCTTCATCTACGGCCACGATAGTGACAAAAGTCAATCAGCGTTGGCTGTCTCATCCTCCATCTACTAAGGCATCTCGCCGACCCAAACATCACCCTCACTCATGCCACCTGAGTATGATTAGCAAACGTTTTGAAGCATCGTCCTTTCCTTACTCACTTGTAATCTTGAACGATTGCTTCTGTACTTCGTAGTATAAACTTTCTATAGCCTCCTGCGCCGACTCGCGTTGCTCGCTCTCAGCTAGGAGCTTCCATTCCGCAAATGAGCCAGGTGTGGTGTAGACGATAGCTTGGGCAAAGTATGATATATCCCGTGCCGGATATGTGCCATAGTCGACGACGGAGGTGGTCACTGAAAAGGTGTAGTGCAAAGTGGGGTACGAGCAACCGTGAACAGCGCGGATCTGGTCTGCATGGTACGTTAGTAAAGGCGCATCGTACAAGAGATAGGGAATGGTACCAATGATGCAAAAAAAGAAAAGTCACATAATTTCGCCGGTCTCTGCCCATTGAGCTTGGAGGCCTTGAGACATCCATGACCGTAGAGTTCCAAGAAGTTGGTAGTAGGAACCTAGTACGGTAGGGCTGGTCATGGAACCTAGGACCTTGTTACACCTTCCTGAGCCGACCTGGTAGATGACGATGTTGGTGATGAATTGGAGGCTTGCGTCTTGACCTGAGATGACGTCATAGACCGAACCCGCAGGGTACGTTGAACCGTAGTACGCGCGTGCGTGAGCTTTGTTTACGTTAATGATGTAAATGGAAGTGACAAGGTTAGTACGTACATATGATGGCTGATTTGAGTGCTGCTTCTTCTTGCGGAAGACCCATGGTGCTTGATGTTGCTTGTGAAGAGGTCGACTTGGTGGTGGTGTTGTATAGAGTAAAGTTGAAAGCAGAGTGTGTGTGGTTGAAGAAACTGAACACTGGGAGGAAGTTAGCGGTTTTCGCTGCATCGAATTGCGACTGCTTCATGGATTTCAGAAACTTTAAGGCAACACCCTGGACGGACTTGGAAGTGGTCAGTGTTGAGCTGATGATATGGGAAGGCGCTGATCCCAACTGCATCGTGGGAAGGGGGCTTGATAGCTCCGTACCAAACAGGCCATAGCCGAGGTAGGTCACCGTTATCGATGACAAGAGCGTTGCAGCCTCCCTAATATTGAAATGAACACCGCCCCGTCGACCCTCTATATTGCCTAGTATGAGGTACTGATCGACGCTCGAGTGCACTGTACGTATCGTAAAGTCTTCTTCGTCGACGGTAAGGAGACAACCGCAAGTCGCTAGTGCCGAATCCACGCTGTTAAGCTGCTTCGAGGGGTCCCAGCTTGTATCACCGGGTGTGACGCTTAGGGCTTCTTGTAGTTCCGTTACTGTGAGTGGCCGCATCGCCGCTGTAACGAGTTTGAGTATCTCTGTTTGATACGACCGGCCAGCTTGCTGCAGCTGATCCAGTATTTGATCGTAGAGCTGCATGAGATCGCGAGGTAAATTAGAGAGTGCTTCGCGGATTTCTCTGTCGGTCTTCATCGAGCACAATGACTGGACTTGCAGTGTTGCCCAGAGAAACATCCCCTGCGAGCCCTTGAACCAGGCGTCCCGTATATCGAATATAAGCGCAGGGTCCCCTAGAACCAGCTTGCGGTTTGTCAAACAACGTTCCAGTTCAGCGTCGATAAACGCCTCAATGTCTTGGGCGTTGTCGGGTTGTGGATGAATGATCCAATTGCGGAATATCGGCATTTCTGCTGAAACTCGAGCTTCCCGGCGGAATGATGCACATAAATGCACATCCCGAGCTGATTGGAGTTCAACAAGACTGCCTAATATTTGGTTCCTCTGCTCTTGTTTGCAGTTGTCTAGCCCGTCAAGCACCAACCAGATGTGTGTAGACCTCGGAATGATCTTCTGTAGCACGATCGTGAAATCTTGCAACCGAAATTTGTTTTTGTGTTGGGGTTCCAGAGTAGTCAGGTCCGGTACAGTCTCGAGAATCTGTCGCGAGAGTGTGCCAAGCACTACGTTCGGTTTCGCAGTGACCCATGATTGATGTTCGCAGAAAAAATAAGCGACCACTGCATCGGTGCCTTCGACATGAGCAAAGAGGTCGTTGACTATACTCGCCATCATGACAGTCTTACCACAGCCAATCTTGCCTTTGTAGATAAGCGTAATTGACCCCTTGTAATCTCTCCATCGATGGTAGTCGGTGGTTTTCAGAAAACTGGTAGTCGTCCCGGTTTTACGGATTTGCCTCCAAGTAGTCTCAAAATCATGTGTGGAGAACATATCGAGGATGCGGAGCCTTTCTGCCAGTTTCTGTTGATGTTCGGTTGCCTTTGCATGTCGTGTTGAAAGCGCTCTGAACGCTGAACTAGTCTGGACTTCCATGTCGATTTTCTGAGCCAACAAAAGATCCACTTCCTCTTTTATTGACTTTGCCCAAGAGTTGAGCTCAGCTTGCAATTCTCTCACGTCCGAGTCGTTGACTGTAGAGCCCAGCTTTGAGAAGGTTGATTTCCGGGCGAACTTCATGATACGATTGCAGAGGTGCACTACCACGATGAAGTATTCGCTGATCTGGGACTGGAGGAGTAGTTTTGACCGGGGGTAAAGGAGTCCCAACGCCTGATATCGTGGAGCTGAGCGACCAACATCCATGAAGATCAGCGAAAGCCTCTCTAGATATGACGAGGAGTTGACCAACGCCTGTCCATAGTCAGCAGCTGAGTCCCACTCCTTTCAACGCTTCTTGCTCCGGTTGACCGAACTCGAATGAAATGAACACGCTTACCAGCAGCGACATGCGGACTAGCGACCATACGCCACATGCAACAATGTTCTGAGATCCTCCAATAATTACGTCACCAAGCGCAGCGAATTGTTGAACGCCATGGAGAAGGTTCGTGAACCGTGGTCCAAAACACCGACTGCCAGCCTTTTGAGCTCTGTCAATATCCGCAGTGACCCGCATGACACTGTTGGGGCCGGGAGGCGATTCGAGCGCTTTCGATCGATCTGTGCGGAAACTGGCCTTCTCAACCATATACAGGTTGGCTTCGAATTGAGACACCGCTTCGGCGAGACGGATTTCGGGTCTCAGTCTCGCCACGCTAGGGATGATATGAGACATGACGCCGAGGGGTTTGATGCATAGCACCAGTGAAGCGTAAGGCGAGGTTGTGAATAAACGTCGAATGTCGAAGTGTTTCAAGAAATGGGTTAGGATGTGTATCTACCAAGGGACTGTCCCTCAAGAAATGCCAGCCGAGAGTGCTGTGTTGGTGCGAGCAAAGCGACGAGACACTATGTCATGCCTGCACGAAGGAGGCGTGGCAGACCTAAGTAGCCATAGAATCGAGGCGAGGTAACCACAGCCTCGTGCGACATACTATACCTTCCATGCGCACATCTTGCAGTATTATCGCTGATCCACAGTCTGATTGGGCACATCCGACAAGGATCGGGATCGAGGAAGGGGCTGGAGTGTGGTATGCCATCGAGTTGTAGGGGCGCGCAAGATCAAGCTTGAGAAGGACCGAACCGTGCCACATACTGGGCGGCCTACAGTACTGTAGATAGGCTTCTGGATATTGAGACTGGTCACCTTCTCGTCGCCGCCATCTTTGCGCGTTGTTGCTAAGATTGAATGTACAGGTTATCAGCTGGGCAAGTGCTTGTCGCGAGAATTCGCAGCGTTATGGACGTTAGTTGCCTGTGTCGAGAGCGTTGGCAGGGATGACACTGCCTTCACTGATAGTGATGCTGGCTGCTGTGAGTATGATCCGGGTATGAAGTCTGATCGGCTGAAGTACAATGCTGCACTGGTGAAGATGCAGACGCGCTGTTGCCTGAGTCCCAGATACCCTATCGATAAGACCTAAGCACGTGCCACCGTGACCCTCGGTTTTCGGCGCAAACCATCATAGCAACCTGAACATTTCTGCCTCAAACCCTCACACCACACCCCAACTTCACCCACCGTCACACACACCACACACCCCCGTCAACCCCCGTCCTACCACCCAAACATCTGACCCCACGCAACACCGCCGCGAAAATGTCCGCCGCCTACAACCCCCAGCAAACCACGGACCCAGCAACCGTCAGCCAAATCGACGCAACCGCGCGCACTGTGCACTACAAGTGCGGCGACTGCGACATGGACGTCCCGCTGAAGCGCGGAGAACCGATTC
>Ga0265797_10009224_pt1 | contig 12904 bp, 15 predicted proteins | sample P2T30metagenome_FD_192433 | JGI IMG/M metagenome (GOLD analysis project Ga0265797, IMG submission 192433) | Plant litter microbial communities from East Loma Ridge, Irvine, California - P2 T30 | ecosystem: Environmental > Terrestrial > Plant litter > Unclassified | place: USA: California... | reverse complement strand
TCCACAAACCTCGCCACATCCCTCGTATCCGTAAACACAACCCCCATCCTCCCATCCCCAGGCAAATCCGCCGTCCCCGCCTTCAAATTAACCACAAAATCCCACGCCCGCAACCCCCCCAACGCCTCCTCCTGCCCGCTGCCCGCCCCCTCCCGCTCCCCAACCAACGTCACCCCCTTCGGCGTCCCCGTCCCCAACACCCCCATGAAAACCCCACAGCTGAACCGCGTGAATTCCATCCCGCTCCCCACCACCGCGTCCCACACCTCCTTCTTCCCAGCATACAACTCGATATCGTACCCCCCGCCAGCCAGCGCGAACTCGCTCGGCGCAAACCGCTTGACACCAGCTTGCTTAGCGGCTTCGACGAGCGCGAGCTGGCCGCTGCGCAGCGCGGAGGCCGAGCCCCCGATTAGGGAGAGGACGGTGTGCACTCCTGCGAGGGCTGCGGTGAGGGTTTGGGGGTCGGCGTAGTCTACGATGCGGACGGCGACGCCGCGGGCGGACCAGGTTGGTTGCGGGGAGCGGGAGAGTAGGATGAGGGTGTGGGGGTTGGTTGGTGAGGTGGCGAGGTGGCGGAGGATGGTTAGGCCTAGGCCTGTGGTTGCGCCGGCGAGGGCGACGGTGGGCATTGTTTGGGTGTGGTAGGAGGGTAGGGTGAGTCGATGGGAGGTTGCTTGATTAGGTAGGTAGGTAGGTAGGTAGGGCGATGGATATTGTTGGCCTCGAAGGTGTCTTTCTTAGAACGCCGCGTGTAAGAGTTAGGTGATGATGGGAGGATGGAAGCTGCAAAAGACGACCTTGGACGAAACGACAACGATGAAGATGATGATTGGCGTCAACTGCTAGACAGTTGTTTCGCAGGCAATAGGTAGATTGTTTCTGCCAGAGGAAGAGAAAAATGCAGGAATACTTAACGATCCCTTTTTATATACATAACCAGGGGGACCTACCTGCCTACCCTTTCCCCCAATGCGACGGCAGGCTGACAAGATGACATAACAAAAAAACGGCGATAACATGGACATTACCACCGCGAAAGCAATCTCCGTCTCGTTTGTAGTAGCGAAAAGGTAAGAAAATCGAGTTCATTCGATGTTTCCGATGGGAAAGTGGAGCGGAAGTGAGCATGAAAGTCGCTTGGTCGGAGAGATAGAAGTTCCATGTGAGAGTTCCTCCGAGTCTGAGCAAGTTTTCTCTGATTGGTTGGTTACAGTACAGTTACTACAGTAGGTAGTCTACTGCGTTGCTCTGATTTTCAAGCTATACAATACTAGTACAGTAAAGCACTGGACTCTTTCTTTCTCATCAGTCCTCTCGAACGACACATTCTTGACTACATACTACCTGGGTGTGTAGATCCTCTGGCCTCGGCCGGAAAGTCCAACGATACAGCAATTATAAGTCATGTATTACTCACAATCGAGATAATGTTGGATTCACATCGCTATGTTGACGACTTCCATTAGACCATCCATTCATCCATCCATATAACAGACAGAACAAACAAAACACACTCGACCCGAGATAGGTACTTCATGGGTAACAACGCCGTCGCTCCGCTTACAGTAATTAACTCCTCGTTCTTCTGCGCTTGCGGCCCTTCTTGTCTCCCCTCTTACGGCGTGGTTTCTTGCCACTCTCCTCCTCTCGAGACATAGTTGACCTTCCCCTGAGCGTCCCTCCCACGCAGCCTTCAGCACCAACAGGCCCTCCCTGACCTTCAACGCATTACACCAAAACCCTAACGCATCACCGGCCCGCAATCCTTCAACTGGCTAAGACGCTTAAGCCGTCTCTGGTGACCATATCGAACATGCCTCCAACCCGGCGGGTGAGCAGGCCGCCGCGGTTTGGGAAGCCTAAGAAGTCTCTCAAGAGGTTCTCTGGAATGTACCTCACTCCGGGTCTCTAGAGGAAGCATTCTCATCGTTAGGGCGGTTGTATCTTAGACACCCTCCCGCCTGCTAGTAGGTGTTCTTTTCTTCTTCGAGCACCTCCTTCCCGCAGATGTAGCAGTAGTCTACCTCCTACTCAGGCGCTCCTCAGGTTGGGCTTTCGGGGTTACCTAATCAGGTAACCCCGGTACAAAAGCCTCTGCGGAAGGCAAGTCGGAGCGGACAGCGGAGCGAGAAGTGCGCGACTGCCAATACACCGAGCGGGCTGAGAAGGAGATAGGCAGTAGTTACACGTCGCACTTAGGACAGCGCTGATACTCTTTGCTACGGACCTAACCTTCTAGTACTTTTCCCGCGAGCGCGCCGCTACGGTCGTAGATGGATCAGATGAATTTGTCCTAGTGATCTGTATGTACATCTTCCAGTACTTGAGGAGGGACTAGACATCCTCTAAGCTGGCCGGGTCGAAGAGTGCGTCGAATTCCTTCGCGTCTAGGACTCTGTTGGCCCATTTTGGCGGCCAGTTGTGATCGTTCTTCACACCGTGTTCGAACTCGAGCTCGCTGTGCAAAAACCCGTCGTCGGAGTCGGCTAGGTTGCGCCTGAGGAAGACATTAGCATCGTGGGTCTTGCCATCCAGCAAACGAGATCTGGTGGAGCCGCGCATGGCGGCTTCCCAGTGGTCGTCGAAGGCCTGCTTGATCTCCTCGTAGGCCTTCATGGAGCAGACCCAAAGGCGGACGGTGACGAGGGAACCGATCTCAGAACAGAACCATTGCGATCGTGCCACGAAAGGGTCCGGTTGAAGATACAGTTGAGGAGGTCGACGTTGTCGCTGCCGTCATCTTGCTCGTTTACATTGAGGTTGACGAGCAGCTGAGAGCTGGCTCTCCACGCGCGGCCTTCAATGCTGTCCAATCTCAGGTCTTGGTGAGATCCAGTCTGGACCATCTTTGGACGACTGATTCTGTGGCTGCGTCTAAACTGTTGGAAGTCGAGAAACTTTGAGGGTTGCACGCGAGTGTCTAATCCATTTCGGACACGTCTCCATCGTAACCTCCATCAATGCCTTCTTTCCAGTGATCACTGCGCTTCCACCACGGCATGTTGCTGGCTCGGTATCGCTGTCGCTATCTTCGAGCGGCACGATGCAGTGTTCAAAAACCGGGTCTATGAGGTATTTCAATACGCACTTCTGGAGGTCATCTAGCGCGAGCAGGGCCTTGTAGACTTTGGGCCAGGTCACCGCCTTTTTGCCGTCTGTTGTGAAGAATGCGTCGAACTCGGCCGAGTCCCTGTGGTTCACGATTGTGCTTGCGGCTAAGGCGCTTTGGAATACTGCTTGGTTTTCCTTATACGCCCTAGTGTGATCCCTGGTGATGCTGTTCACCTTCGCGTTCAGATACTCGTGAACCTCAGAAGAATAGCCCTCACATCTTCGAAGTCAAAACCCGGGCACGTCTCGCTACCGCACGGTACTGGATGGCAGGGTTCTGCCTTGATGGCACGTTCGACGGCCTGGCAAAAGCAATCCTCGCAGTAGTGATGGAGATCGCATTTCATGTGGCGCAATGGCTTTTGCGCCTAAGTGTCCAGGCAGGCCACGCATTCGGGCATGTTGACTGTGTGACGAGTGGACGGTATTCGACAGGAGTGTTCCACTCGGTGACGGCGTGGTCCCAGTCGGTGATCTCGTCCTTCTCCAAGACCCCCGCGTACTGCTTCATGTCGGGAGTCTGCACCTCGCCGTACTTGAAGAATGGGTAAAGCTTCTCGTTGTCCTGCGAGCAGTGTGGTCAGCGGCTATCCTACGACCTCGAAGGATGCATTAGCTGCAACGTACCTTCGCCTCGGTGAACCTGTCGTGAATGCATGCTGGGCACCATGGCTCCGGGCAGGCAAGGTATGTTGTGTAAGGAATGTGACCAAAGAATTTTCTCGGACCTACGACAGTAAATCCGGCTTCCTCTGACGCTTCCCTATGAGAAGTTGACTAGGTCTGATCACTGAGTATGCTCTGCGGAGAAGGCGCAGCAATTTCATCGCTAGTCAACGATACTGACACCGGTTTAGACGGCTTCTTGTCGGCGCGTACATCGAAACTGAGCGGGAGCAGGTAGACCTGCTCCGGAGATCTCGGAAGGGGTGATTGGGATGTGCTGTTGCTGCGTGAAGGTGCAAGCTTTAGCAAGGGCGACTCTACGTCGTAGTCCAGCACCCGTTCGGTGTCGGCGGCGATGGTGATGGTGCCACGCTAACAGCTCCACTCCCTGTCCTTGTGGCAGTTGTAGGAAAAAAACGACCCTTTCGTTGGGGTCCTCGAAGACACGAGATCTTGGGAACATCTTGACTACACGCGAGCCGGTTGTGCGAAGAGCGTGCACAAGGTGGTATGGTTGAGGTGTATATATCGGCTTTATGATGTCGGCCATGAATGCCGACGGGCGCCAAACGACGCTGTTGTCCGGAGCTGGTGACTGCGAGGCGCTCGTATAGGTTAGTTGCTGTTGACCCGCGGCTTGCGTTTCGGTGGACGAGGCCCGTCTGCGCCTTGTGGCACGAGGGAGGCTCTGGTGTCGGGCTCGTAGGCTCGTAGGGCCTTCTTCAGCAATAAGACCCTTCGCGCGTTGGGAGTCCCTTCTCTTGCCCTCTCTTTCGACGTACTCTCGCTCATTTGAACGCGATGCATCTCCTGCGCTAGAGTCGGCGACTTAGCCTTCTTCTTCGCCGCAAGGGACAATGGGTAGGACGGGTGTGCGTGCGTGTATCGACTTTGGGCTCCCACTGAGAGTCAAAGACGACGCGACGGACACCGCGAGTTCGCCGTCTCTGGAGCGGAAGCTATTCTTCTTGACGTGCATAAGCGGTTAGGATCACGCAGATGCGACAGGCGCAGGTGTGTTTGGAAGTTGATATATAGAGCTGCCAAAAGTTTGTGGTGGATATAGTCGCGTCGTCTGCTGATGCTGCCGATTCGAGATTAGTAAGGTGCGATATTCGGATCTGGCTGAGATGAGGCACGTACACGTTCGCGAATAGCAAAGTGCTTATCGAAATAAATGCTTGCATGAGCTGTTGCGGGCATGTCGACAAGTCCTGCTCCGTATCACAACTCGTGAAAAGAGTAGAAGCCGTTGACTGCCACCGCCAGCATTGTAAAGGAGTAGCGTGAAGTCTAGGGAAAGGTGTAGATGAACGATAGTGATGAAGGTGATTTGGATGATACGACTTGTGATCAGGAGAAGAGGCGCCTGTATATATCGTTATTAGCACAAAGGAATGCCGTTGCATATGTTGTCGTTGCACTCTTTTTGAGGACAAGAAAAACTGTTTTCTATGAGAGACAGCGGAGACATCTAGAATCTGCTTTTCAATGTCTTGCGAATCATACTCTACCTCTCTATGTAATGATGTTTGTAATTTCATTGGCTACACGTGACAATGAGAACGTCTCAGGACTTGCTCTGATGTAAAGTAGTCTGTTTGCGTGATGAGTAGCAGCCGACAAGTACCAGAGGTCCTGCATTTGCGCATACTACATTCAGTGTTGAGCTTTGACTTGCGCATTGTCGAGCAAAAGTATTGCTAGAGGACATCGTCGGAAGACTCTCGCTCTTAGCGATCTGAGCATGGTCAGCACGCGTTGTCTGCACGTGCCGTTTACACGTGGCTCGTTAGTGCGATTATCAGACCTTCCAGTAGGTAATGACTTTTCCTCTCACATCGATCGATGTTTGCCATCCCTTTGAGCGCTGGTAACAAACTTTATGAAGAGCTGTTATTCGAGTAGCTTTACCGAGCGCATCAGACATAGGATCTCGAAGCCAAGACATGTAGTCCCATAGTCTTGTACTCTGGACACAGCGACTCAAGCTCTTGCCATCAACTGAGTATCCAGATCCTGGTTCCCGCCTAAGCCGTGCAGCTCTTACATTGCGGTGTGATGGTTAGGCCGTGCGCTTATCGATCGGGCTGACTGGTCCTTCAATTCGACATTTGGAGCCTTTGATGGCCGTGAAATCCCATCACGTCGTCGGCAAGGCGGTCAGAGCTGCCATCGTGATGCTCTTCCAGGATTGCATTGCGTTGGTCGTACTTGCGAGCCGTTGTTGTCGAGCCCAACCTTCGCGAGGCCTCGCTAGGTATCGTGCCAGCTTTCATCGATTCCGCGTAACGTTCGTTCGCTATTTTACCATTGGACGCGTACTCAACTCGATGGCGGCAAGGCGATGACTCCGGTCAAAGACCTCGATGAATATTTGCGGATCTCGTGCAGCATGATGGGATGCCGTTTAATTGTCTTTGGCTTCCTTCGCGTCTGGGTGGCGTCGTGAAGTTGAAGGCTTAAAACGATATCCGGGACACGATGAGCGCGTAGAAGTGCTGTCTTCGTTCTTCTCCGAGACTCCCTGCGACTCTAACGAGAGGAGTTAGAGTGAGGTCTGGAAGCGGTAATAACTTTAGTGAAGCGTCGTTAGCGCGTGATGTTGCTTCTGTTTGTTCTTCAATTAGTGTCTGTGATTTCCGTGAAAGTCAACACCGCATCGCGACCACCATCCAGACTCAACGTTACTCACCCTCGCAAAACATAAGAACAACAGCACTTGCAAGATACCAAAACAGAAACAGACTCACCACCAAAACCATATATAACAACAAACACAAAAGACAAAACCGCAAATAGATGGCACGTTGCTGGTGTTTGGGGAAGGAGTACACGACGAATAATTCCGTTGAAAATGAATGGCGGGCAACGGATGGAGCTGTGAGTGGTTCGCTACAGTGGCAGGGCAAACTGGAGGATTGAGCATAGAAGGGGTGATAAGTGTGCTCGAACATGGGAGAAAAAGGGAAACGCAGAGCAAGTGTGTTTCTCAAGGCCATCGGAGCCATCACTAGAAACGCTCAAAAGGCCCTAGGTTATAGCCCGTGGAATGAAATGGAGATAAAATGAGACGCGTCCGTACCTTTACTCTACTCATCATCGCTTTCCCCACTGCTCAAATCACTGAAGCCCTCTTCGTACTCCTCAGCGACACCCAGCAAGCCATCGTGCACAGCCTCGCGCTCGTCAACACCATAGGCGACTCTAGCAAAACCCGCCATGTCGCGCACATATCTCGACATTCTAGTGGAGGTTGAGAGCGACGAAGCGACAGCAAGCTTCTCAAGGTTCGGCCCAGGGAAGTGGAAGATCTTGGGAGAAGAAGACAAGACTGGGTACAGCAGAGGCGTCTGCCGGATGGACAGTCTCGCGCCTGCAGCAAATCGGTCGCGCGAGGAGAGGTTTGTTTCTTGAATGTCGGGAGAGGAGTTCCAGGCTCCTCGAGCGGACTCGAATTTGGTGAAGATCTTGTTGCGAGACGCGGGTCCTCGTTGACGGTTCGCAGCGCGTGGAAGTTCAGGCAGGAAACTGAATCCGAGTTCCTTGTTCGTGTGGGATACGCCGTTTGTGGCGGTTCCATTTGAGAGTCGGACGTCTTGTGCTGTTCCTGCGGGATCGTCGCCGTGGAGATTGGCAGGGTCGTCGATTGAGAGAGTGGCGTCAACGATAGGCCGGCGCCCATCTCCGCTAAGGGACATCTCGAGCTCGTCTAGACGTGCTTGTCCCTGCTCATTATCCTTGAGCCGAGCTGGCAACGTCAGAGGCTCCACGACTGCCGCCTGTAAAGCGGATGTGTGCCAACGGCTGCTGGCATCTATTGTGATGTTCGAGGGCAGCCTTGTAGGCAGAGTTGACAGTGGAATGTAGACGCTTGCATGCGGAACCACCGAGTGCATTGATTGCGCTGCATTCGACAACTGAAGCATACGTCGCTCTCTCGAAGTCTGCTTTCCTTCTTCCAAAGCGAACACCCAGCGCGAGCACTTCCCAAGCTCGTCTCCAACACGCTCCAAGTAGCGAGCAGTGAAGCCTCCCCAGGCATCATCAGTGCCTGAGAAGATCTGAAGACCTTGGAAGTGATCACATTCCTCAAGGAAGGGCCTCAGATCACGATCCAGCAGGTCATGTTCTCGGTCAAGATTCGCGAAAAGATCCTCGCCAGTTGCGTAGCGCTCGAATGGCATAAGCGAACTGTTGAGTTCGTATTCGTTCAGCTGTACGATGCTTTTAGGGTGGTAGAAAACGTGGTTGTAGTCCGACCAATATCTCACGGTTTCTGTGGTCAATGCTGGCAATTCTGAACCAGCATCCAACGCCTGCTGGTACGGGCTCGGCTCGATTCTGGGCAGACGCATTTCAGTCGCAGTTCGGCCCCATGGGTTTTGCTGCAGCGGATCGACTTCCTGCTGGATCTCGTAAAGGGCATTCTCACGTCGCAGTGTGCCAAACGCGCCCTTGAGGTCGTACAAGAGTGTGCGTGGCGTGTAGGTGTCTGAGCCATCTGGTGCGATGCCAGCACGGAAAGAGATGTCATGATTCACAGGCGACGGTTCTGTTGCAGGGTTGTCGGCGTACGTGAAGTATGATTCCTGCGTGTTCCAGTAGTGCGTGCCCAGATGGTTGGCTTGCTGCCCAAACTGGAGCGTGACGATTTCGTGCATGCTCGCTGTGAATTTAGCAGCCTTTTTTGATAGACGCTCAGTAGTGCGGCAAGTCGTCACGTATCAACTCCCTGTCGTCTAGTCAGATGTTGGCAAAGAAGAAGGCCAATTGGATTTCGTTCCGTCGTGATGAGAGATGGAACTGAGCAAGTGCGCGCTTTCCAAAGTTCGGGTGCAAAAACCGCACCCGCATCATCAAACGAAGTGACTTTCGTAGAACCTCACGTACACTTTCTCTTGCAATATGGTCACTCACTTTCTTTTACTACATGTACACAGGAAGGGTTCGCAATGCTAATGTTCAATCTTCATGGACGATTTTCCGGGATATACGAATGTTAAAAGCTATTACGCTCGATATCGCGAGAGAACCCAAATTATCAGGGCCGGCCAGACATTACATGATATGCAGAAAGAGAAATGAAGAAAACGTGACCCAAACAACGCCAGAATTCCCACTTCTTAAACAGATCCAAATCCATCCTTTCAGCACTCACGAACTACCTTCTCCAACAGCAGTCTCTTGGTCTGATCCTCCTCCAACAGCAGTTCCCTCCGACTCACTCGGCTTGTATTCAGGCAGCTCGCTCATGGCCCTGCTGGAAGGACCAGTGCTCTGACCCTCGTTCTTGATCTCCTTCTTGATCTCCCGCCTGAGCTCGTCCTCTTGCGGAATAGGGACTTGCGGGGGCTTGCGCGCGTCCGGCACGCTGCTCTCGTCGATCTTCCACTTTTGCATCGACAGCAGGATGTCCACAGCCAGCTGTGCTCCATCGCGACGCATGGCGCGCTCCCAGTGCGGCGGCAGGCCGTCGCCGAGGACGAACATGCGTGCAGCGCAGCTAATCATCAACTCACGCATCGGCGAATCGGACGCGGTGTTGCTGTAAATGTATTGTACACGGCGCAGACCGGGCCAGGAGTCGGTGTCGTGGTACCATGTGCGGACAGTGTTCATGACATCGAGCTTCAGCTTCGAGATTTCCCACTTCTCGCCCATGAGGTATAGGTCGAGGAGAGGGCCCAGGTCTTTTTCTTCCTTCGCAGGGGGGACGACGTCGGCGTAAAGCCAGGCTACGAAAAGGCGGAAGGGGTGATCTTCTTCGTCGGGCAGGCCGAAGTGCTCATTGCGACGGCCGGTTTTGGAGATGAGGGCTTTGCGGAAGAAACGGGAGCGGTGGCAGAGGAGCTTCTCGTGGAGGATCCAGTGTGTGTTTTCGAGGCCGACGTAGATGTCGACCATGTCGCGGGAGAGGAGCCTGTGAAGATTGTTAGTGATCGAGTGTCTTGCGGCGTTCTCTCGTGGGATTAGTCAATCGACAGAGACCACTGCCAGCATCGCGCAAACATGTCCCAGTCGATTTGTCCCCCGAGAGATCATATCGTTAGGAAGCGGAAACTTACTCATGGAGCTCCTTTTGCCTGGGAAGAGCGGCCATTATGAGGTTGTTTCGAGATATCCGGTGAGGTGTCGAGTGCGGCGATCAGGTAGAGGACGAGGGACCAATGTCTCGTCGTGTGTATGTTGCGACTTGGGTACTACTGAGTACTTTTGAGCTTCACGTGTCTAAGACAAGAAGGAGATAGGTATAGTCAATGGATTGGGAGAGACAGAATGTAAGACAAGAGGGGATGTGGCTGATACTTCACCAGGGGGAGCTCTCTTATTCTTCCCGTCTTATTCTCCTACGGGCGCCAGCCAGCACAGCACATGCACGGTGGCTGGAGACAGATCTTGGATTACTTGGTTGTGTTACCAACTGCTATTCTTACGCGCTAAAAGGTACGTCACTAGTTGCGAAACTCTACCGGGGATCGTTCGATCAGTCCTCCGTGCAGCGATCGTAAACGGGCGCGTACTCGAAGCGGTTTGGCGCGCTGTTACAGCTTGATCTGACGTTATCTATCACGTGATGTAAGTGAATGCCATCCCGACGGCTTTCGGCTTTCGGCTCCGACTCCGGTTTAAGCTTTCAACGAGCTTGAGCTCCTATCGATTGTTGATCTTCTCGACATCACCGTCCCTTGGTCACGTCCTCTCATTTGCCGCGACACTCGCCTTCACACAACACCGACCATGGCTACCGACAACACACCCCTAGATGAGCGCTTGTACTCGCAGCCCATGCAAAATGCTTGGTACATGGGCCACATGGAGAACTCGGAGTTCCGATTCCCTTTCATGGGCGAGAACATGCTGCACCACTACTTCAAAGATTCGCCCTTCTTCGACTGGACGACCAAAAATGGCCTGGAACTCGAACAGGCGTCGAAAAACATAGATGGCTGGCGCCGTACTCATAACCGCAAGGACTTTGAAGCGGGTCTGGCGCAGCGCATTGGCACAGAATACATGATCGTCGAGGGGGAAGGGATGCAGTTCGACAAAGAGGGCAAGCCAATCAAGGGAGGTGTATGGGTCATCCGCAAGCAAGAGCGCACCAAAGACTCGCTCGAGACGCTGGGAACGTACTTCATCGTAGGTGAGAATGTATATCAGGCCCCTAGCGTCGGTGACATACTGGGCGCGCGGCTGCTGTCCGCCTCAACAGCGCTCAGCAATTGCTTCTCGCAAGCCGCTACTTTACCTCGATGGAGTCCCACAACTGGCCACACATACCCCACGACTGCCGCAGTGAGCAAGAACACCGCAACATCAACCAGCTCCGGCACAACCCCAGCAGCCAGCACACCCGGTTTCGAACGCGAGCCCAGCCTTGCAGCCGAAAGTAATGGACAGCGCGCCAGCTCCTCGGCCCCAGGCGGTATGCCTTCTAGCAACAAGGCAGGCGCCTCGGCCGACGCATTCGCAAACATGCTTCTACGCGACTCCATACAGAAGTCCTTCACCTATGGCGAGGATCCATTCACCGACGAGAACCCACTGCAAGGCGAGCCCGGAAATCTCAGCTTCGCAACCTCCACAGCTGCGGCGAAGAAGCGCAAGGCGGATGCTGAAGCAGCAGCGACGAAGGCTAAAGAAGACGCCCTGCAGGCCGCTGCGGCGGCGTTGGCTGCATCAGCGGCGGCAGCGGAATCCGCAGCAGCAGCAGCGAGCAAACCAGCGACTCCGGCTGCAAGTCCAACGACGCCTGGCGGCAAGGTGGGCAAGAAGGTGAAGAAGGAAAAGAAGAGGCGCAAGAGCAAGCACGATGCGCACAGCCCGCCGATGTCACCGACTGAGAGCACGCCTGCAGCGACTCCGGGGCCTGCGGTTGGATGAAGGGAAAAACTCTGGAGCCTAACCGAGACGCTCGGCCATGGAATGGCCTCAAAGCAGAGTTGGAGTCATTCCTTTTTATTCTTCCTTTGGAGTTTCTTTGTATGGCGTTCTTGTTAAAATGATACCCTCTGTAGGATTAGAACATGGAGTTCCGCCTTTTCGTCTTTTTCCTTACATAACCCTACTTACACAATTGTTCAAGAGCACGGTGATGGCGTCGACCAGCGATCCAGGATCCGGAAGTAACCTCTTCATACAAGAATTTGAACACAAGAGCCGTGGTGCCTCTGCGTTTTCAGGTTCGAAAAGTGGCTATTGGAACCATAAATTCTAAGCCCGATGTTCGCGCCCTCGACAAACCCACTACTAACTCGAAGCAAGCCTATCCGGATCCTGCAACCTCGCCAACTCCAGCATCAACCGGTAAAGATAAACAGCCTGATCAACCGGCCTCAACCCCCTCAAACTCCACCTCCTCCCCTCCTCCGCCATAAAAGCCGCCAGTTCTCTCCCCTCCTCCTCCTCAGCCAGATACCGCACAACCTCCAGCAGCTCCTCCATCCCCAAAGATATAGGAACATAATGCAACCATGGCATCAACCGTTCATCATGCCATTCACGGAAAACAGTCTGTTTCAGCGGCAAAGACCTCGAATTCAACAACCGATAAAACCGGCCCGAGTGTCCATTGCCGTCCAGATCGAAATTGAGCGTATACTTGAACGACTCGTTCCTTGCGTCCGCGGCGCGGATGTCGAAGTAGGAGCGTATGGCGCCGTTTGTAGCGGCGTCTGCGTACTGGACGACGTCGGTGAAGTGCACGCTGTAGAGGGATGTGTTTAGGACGCCTGAGATCTGCGGCTGCCACGCGGTATCTTGGTTCGGTCTCGTGAGGTACGTGTGGTTCTTAGCTTCGAGCTTGTTGACCAACGCCACGAATCGCTGTCGATGGTGTTTCTTCCAATCCTGATCGACCACACCCTGGAAGCTCCCGGTGGTTTTTCCCGCCCAGTATAAACCCGCAGTCCTGTTCTCCCGCGCGACGTCTTCAAGCTCGTCGTACGTGTACGCTTTGTTGGTATATGCAGCTGCAGGGATGGGGATATCGCCTATTGTCGACAACACTGCAGGCGAAAGTATTGGCACAGCGGTACGGGTGGTGCGGAAACTTGTCGGGGAGTCCCAAAGACCGTGCAGATGGCTGTACTCGGGGTGTTGGCAGAGATCCAGCGTTTTC
>Ga0265797_10009223_pt1 | contig 12904 bp, 8 predicted proteins | sample P2T30metagenome_FD_192433 | JGI IMG/M metagenome (GOLD analysis project Ga0265797, IMG submission 192433) | Plant litter microbial communities from East Loma Ridge, Irvine, California - P2 T30 | ecosystem: Environmental > Terrestrial > Plant litter > Unclassified | place: USA: California... | reverse complement strand
GCTACGGCAAGGGCTACAACTACGACGAACGCCAGGTCGGCGCGCTGTTTGGCCACGAATGGCAGGGCGGCCAGTTCACCGCCACCTTCCAGCACGACTACCAGAGCCCCCTGAGTGGCCTCGATCGCGACTTCTACCGCGCCGACCTGCGCGACCGCGGCGGGCGCGATTACCGCTCGATCCAGTGCCAGCCAGGCACCATCGTCGTCGGCAGCAACTACGCCATCCCGCAGGGGGGCGTCACCGCCGCCAACGCCGGCGCCCTGGTCCGGGGCACGGCCAATAGCTGCGACAACCTGAAGTACTACGACCTGCTGCCCGAGCAGGAACGCAACAGCGCCGCCTTCACCTTCAACCAGGACCTGGGCAACGGCTACAAGCTGTATGCCGATGGCTTCGGCACCCGTCGCGAGTACTACCAGCACCGCGCGCTGACCGCGTCGAACCTGAATGTCCCATCCACCAACCCGTTCTACGTGCGTCCGCCGGGCGCTCCGGCCGGCACCTCGCAGACGGTGGCCTATTCCTTCGGCGACCAGCTGCCGACCAACGACGCCAGCGGCTTCTCGCGCAGCTTCCAGGGCACGGTCGGCATCGACAAGGACCTGGACAACGGCTGGAAGGTCGGCGGCCTGTACACCTATGGCGTCAACGATGACCTGAACGGCACCTACCGCGGCCTGGACAACGCCGCCGTCAACGCCGCGCTGCGCGATACCAATCCGGCCACCGCCCTCAACGTGTTCGGCGGCCCGAACAACCCCGAAACCCTGGACCGGATCTCGCGTTCGGTCTCGATCTCGCCTGGTGAGACCGTGTTCCAGAACGCCGCGTTGAAGGCCGACGGCCCGCTGTTCGACATCGCCGGCGGTACCGTGCGCGCGGCGCTGGGTTACGAGCACCAGCACATCCGCACCGAAGGCGGCCAGACCACCGGTCCCAAGCTCACGCCAGAGACCGGCCTGGTGCAACTGGGCCGCAACATCAACTCGCTGTATGGCGAGATCGCGGCGCCGCTGGTCAGCCAGGCCAACGCGATCCCGGGCGTCTATAAACTCGACCTGAACGCGGCCTGGCGCTATGACCGCTACAGCGATGTGGGCAGCACCAATAATCCGAAACTGGGCATCAACTGGGCGCCGGTGAAGGGCTTCACGGTCAAGGGCAGCTACGGCACCTCGTTCCGCGCGCCGGGCCTGACCCAGATCCGCGGCTTCGCCCTCAATGGCCTGGGTGGCCTGTACGTCCAGAACTACTCGGATCCGACCATCGGCGGCGCGCTGCGCGTCGGCGTGACCCGCAACGGCCCGAATGAGGGGCTGGAGCCGGAAACCGCCCGTACCCGATCGATCGGCTTCGAGCTCGAGCCGTCCTGGGGCCGCAATACCCGCATCAGCATGACGTATTTCGACGTGCTCTACGAGAACCAGGTCACCGGCTACCTGTCCGACCTCTCGATCCTGAACCGCGAAGACCAGTTTGCCGGCACCGGCATCATCACCCGCGATCCGTCGCCCGAGCTGCAGGCGCAGCTGATCCGCGAGCTGCAGGTGGCGTCCGGCGTGCTGCCATCGAACTGGACCCTGTTCGTCGATGGCCGCAACCAGAACCTGGGCAAGTCGCAGACCAACGGCATCGACTTCCAGGCCAGCACCCGCATCCCGACCGAGCACTGGGGCAGCTTCGGCCTGGGCCTGTCGGGCACCTACTTCACCAAGTACGAAGTGGCGATCACCCCGGGCGCCGAGATGCTCGACCAGCTGAACCTGATCTACAACCCGATCCGCTTCAAGAGCCGGCTGGCGCTCAGCTGGAACGAAGGCTCCTGGTATGCCAACACCTACGTGAACTTCGTGCGCAGCTACGGCAATAATCTGGCCACGCCAGTGCAGCGCGTCGGCAGCAATACCACGATCGACTTGCGCCTGGCCTACGAGCTCGATGAGCGCGCCGGCTGGCTCAAGGACAGCACGATCGCGCTCAACGCGACCAACCTGTTCGACCGCGATCCGCCGTTCGTGAATATCGCCCAGAGCAATAACGGCGGCGGCGGCTTCGATCCGACCGCGAGCAACCCGATCGGGCGCGTGGTGTCGCTGTCGCTCAACAAGCGGTTCTGATGCTTAAGGGGATCCCAGCCATGTCGACGCTTCGTCCAATCGTGTTCCTGATGGCGGCCGGCCTGGCCGGCGCCGTTCACGCCCAGCCAGCCGAGAAGGAGTATCCGGCGCCACCACCGCCGCCATGGGTGTCGCCCGACACCCCGCAGGGCAGCGGCCCGTTCAAGGCCGTGATGGAGGCGGATCCAGGTCTGCCGACGCACACCGTGTACCGGCCGGCCGACCTGGCGCGGCTCGGCGCCGAGAAGCTGCCGATCGTCGCCTGGGGCAACGGCGCCTGCCTGAACGTCGGCAACCGCTTCCGTTACTTCCTGTCCGAGATCGCCTCGCACGGCTTCCTGGCGATCGCCACCGGTCCGATCGGACCGAAAGAGGCGGAAGGGCGCGCCACCAGCGCCAGCCTGCGCGGCAATCCGGCGCCTGGCTCTCCCGGCGCCTTGAAGCAGCTGCCACCGGACGTCAAGCCGCGTCCGTCCGACACCACGGCCGCCCAGCTGCTCGATGCCGTGACCTGGGCCATCGCCGAAAACAGCCGCCGCGGCAGCCCGTATTACGGCCGCCTCGACACCGGCAAGGTGGCGGTGATGGGTCAGTCCTGCGGCGGCGTGCAGGCGATCGACGCCGCCCACGATCCGCGCGTGACCACGCTCGGCGTGTGGAACAGTGGCGCCTGGCCGGGCAAGGGGCGCGGTTGGGACATGGCGGCGGCCAGGAAAGCCGACAAGGACGACGTCAAGACGCTCAAGGTCAGCGCCATCTATATCAGCGGCGAGCCGCTTGAAGTGGCGTTCAAGAACGCCGACGCCGACTTCGCGCTGCTGCAGGGCGTGCCGGCCTTCCGCGGCTGGCGCGAGAACACCGGCCATGGCGGCACCTACCGCGAACCGGATGGCGGCGAATTCGCCGAAGTCGCCACCGCCTGGCTGCAGTGGCAATTGAAGGGCAACCAGGAGTCGGCCCGGATGTTCACCGGAGTTGACTGCGGCCTGTGCCAGCGACCACACTGGCACGTCAAATCAAAGAACCTGGGCGCACCACCAGCAGCCACGGGTCAATACAAGGAGACACGATGAAGGGTTTCACCATCGCGGCCGGGGTGCTGGTGGCGCTGTGCGCCGCAAGTAGTGCCGCCGCCGCCGCCCCGCGCGCACCGTCGGCCGACTTCGGAAAGCCTTTGCCGGCCGCGCAGAACGAGACGATCATGACCTCGGTCTACATCCCGATGCCGGACGGCACCCGGATGGCGGCCGACATGTATCGCCCGGCCAGGGACGGCAAGGCCTTGCCCGGCAAATTCCCGGTCATCTACCACGCCACCGCCGCCCGTCGCCGCTTCGCCGACGCCGACGACCGCTCGGGCACCGGAAAATTCAGCCTGCAGATGATCAACCTGGCCAATCACGGCTACGTGTATCTGCAGGTCGAGCGGCGTGGCATCGCCGCCTCGTTCGGCGTGCGCCGCGGCTACCACGACCGCAAGGAAGCGAGCGATTCGCAATACCTGATCAACTGGGCTGCAACCCAGGACTGGTCGAACGGGAAGGTTGGCGGCTACGGCTGTTCGAATACCGGCGACGCCGCCATGCATTTCCTGACCCTGCCGAATCCCGCGCTGAAGGCGGTGTTCGCCGGCTGCTTCAACTGGGATAAATACAGTGGCGGCCTGCGCGGCGGCGTGCTGGCCAACTGGGGCACCGGCCCCCAGGGCAGTTTTGAACTCGACATGAAGTCGACTCCGGTCGACGGCGATGCGGACAAGGTGTTGCTGGCCCAGGCGGCGCGTGAGCACGCGGCCAACACCAATCTGCTCGAGCTGTGGAGCGGCATGCCGTTCCGCGATTCGGTCTCGCCGCTGACCAACAGCGCGTTCTGGGAAGAGGGCAGCATCGGCACCTATGTCGAGCAGGTGCGCGCATCGAAAGTGCCGGTGTATGTGCAGGGCGGTTGGGACGACGATTTCCGCGGCCAGGGCTTCCTGGCGCTCGAGAATCTGACGCAACCGTCCAAGCTGATCGTCGGTCCCTGGGCCCATTGCGAGAGCGAAGGCTTCTCAATGACGGCCGAAGCGCTGCGCTTCTTCGACTACTGGGTGAAAGGTGTCGACAACGGCATCATGAAAGAGCCGCGCATCCACTACACCACGGCCAACACGCCGTCCGGCGACGCCTGGCGCACCGCCGAGCAATGGCCGCTGCGTCCCGCCGCCAAAACGCCACTCTACCTCGGCGCGCCGTCCGGCCTGGCCGCGAACGATCATGGTCTGGCCACCGTCAAGCCAGCGGTCAAGGCCGCCGCTGCCCTGCTGAAAGTCGACTACGAGCCGCTGCCTTGCCCGCAGGGCAATCGCGTGCTGGGCCCGACCTGTCCGCAGGATGCGAAGGGACAGACCTTCACCAGCCCGGTCTTGAAGGCCGATCTCGAGGTCACCGGCTTCCCGGTCGCCGACCTGTGGGTCTCGCACAGCGCCACCGACGGGCCGCTGTTCGCCTACCTGGAAGACATCGCGCCCGACGGCGGCATCACCATGGTCAGCGAAGGCCGCCTGAAGGCCAGCCTGCGCACGCTGGGCAAGGCGCCGTACAAGCTGCCCGAGGGGATGCTGTGGCCGACCTTCCTGAAAGCCGACGCCAAGCCCTTGAAGGCGGGTGAGATCGTGCGCCTGCAGTTCGACCTGATGCCGGTGTCTTACATCTTCAAGGCCGGCCACCGCTACCGCCTGACCCTGACCGGCGCCGATCCGCGCGAAAAACTGCGGGTGGTGCTCGACCCGGCGCCGACCTGGACCATCCACCGCGACGCCGCCCATCCATCACACCTGATTCTGCCTATCGTGGGAGCACCACAATGACCAGCCTGATGATGGTAGGGGACCTGGTCCTCGATGAACCGGATCCCGATTTCTTCTTCGAGGCCGCACGTGCGGTGCTGCACTCGGCCGACCTGCTGGTCGGCCACGTCGAGACCCCGTACACCCTGCGCGGCCAGGAACTGCAGTCGGACATCCCGGCCGAGGCGGCCGATCCGGCCAAGCTGGCCGCGCTGAAACGGGCCGGCTTCCATGGCGCCAGCCTGGCCGGCAACCACGTCTTCGACCGCGGCGCCGAAGGCATCGAAGACACCGTCGGCGGACTGCGCGAGAACGGCATCGCCGCTTTTGGCGCCGGCCCCGACCTGGCGGCGGCGCGTGCGCCGGCGATCCTGGAAAAGAACGGCAAGCGTTTCGGCTTCCTGAGCTATAACTGTGTCGGCCCCAAGGATTCCTGGGCCAGCGCCACGAAAGCCGGTTGCGCCTGGGTGCACGTGCTGTCGCACTACGAGCAGGAGGGCGCCAACCCGGGCGGCCCGCCGCTGATCTATACCTTCGCCACCCCGGCCAGCCTGGAAGCGATGCAGGCGGATATCGAGGCCCTGCGCGCGCAGGTCGACGTCGTGGTGGTGGCCCTGCACAAGGGCCTGGTGCACACCCCGGCCCAGCTGGCGATGTACGAGCGTCCGGTGGCGCGCGCCGCGATCGAAGCCGGTGCCGACATCGTGGTCGGCCACCATCCGCACATTTCGCGCGGCATCGAGTTCTACAAGGGCAAGCCGATCTTCCATGGCCTGGGCAACTTCGTCACCGTGACGCGCGCGCTGAACGTGGAAAAGAACGCCCACCCGGCGCGCCTGGCCTGGGCCGAGCGCCGCCGCAAGCTGTTCGGCTTCACGCCCGACCCCGAGTGCGAGTGCTATCCCTTCCACCCGGAGTCGCGCAACACCATGATCGCCGACATCCGCATTGGGGACGACGGCAGCATCAGCGCGGGCTTGCGCCCGGTCTGGATCCGCGCCAGCGGCCAGCCCGAGGTCCTGGGCGATTGCGAGCGCGGACGCGCCGTGGTCGACTACATCGAGAAAATCACGCGCGACGCCGGCATGGCGGCGAGCTTCGCCTGGGATGGCGAGCGCGTGGTCGTGACCCCCGTGAGGAAAGCCGCATGACCTTGCCCGATTCACTTGCCGCGTTGCGCCAGGCCTGCGCCGAGCCGCTGCTGGCCGCCCAGCGCGCGCATGCCGCAGGCAGCAGGGTGGTGGCCTACCTCGGCAACGCCACCCCGGTCGAACTGATACTGGCCGGCGGCGCCTTTCCGCTCGAAATGCGTGGCGACGCGCGCGAAGAGACGCCGCTGGCAACCCGCTTCATCGACGACGACTTCGATGGCGACCTGAAGTCGGTCTACCAGCGCATCGTCTCGGGCCACTACAACCTGGCCGACCTGATCGTCATCCCGCGCAGCTCGAACGGCTACCTGTACCTGTATTACTTCCTGCTCGAGACGCGCCGCATGCTGCCCGATCATGCCTTCCCCGAGGTGGTGCTGTTCGACGTGCTGCACACGCCATACTGGTCGACCGGCCAGTACGTCCAGGGCCGCATGACGGCCCTGAAGGAAAAGCTCGAGCAGGTGTGCGCGACCACCATCACCGACGAGGCGCTGGCCGCGGCGATCGCCTCGGTCAACCGCAGCCGCGCCGCGCTGCAGGTCTTGAACGGCCTGCGCCGCGCGACCAGATTGACTGGCGCCGACCTGCTGGCCGCGGTCGCGGCAGCCGGTTGCGTCGGCCCCGAGGCGGCGACGTCGCTGGCGCGCGCCGTGCTGGCCGAGTCGGAAGGATTCGAGGCGCGGCGCGGCATGCGCCTGATGGTCAAGGGCGCCCCGCACGACAGCCTCGATTTCTACCGCCTGGTCGAATCACTCGGCGCCATCATCGTGGCCGACGACCACGTCACGGGCGAACGCAGCTTCGAGCACCTGGTCGACCCGGCCCTGGCGCCGATCGCCGCCCTGAGCCAGCATTATCACCTGCATACCCCCGGCATCCGCTCCTTCCCGCAGGCGGCGCAAGACCGGCGTTTCATCGAGATCGCCGAGCGCGCAGGCGTCGAGGGCGTGGTGTTCTTCCACGACGAGTTCGACGACACCCTGGGCTGGGATTATCCGGAACAGAAACGGCTGCTCGACGAGCGCGGCATCCCCTCGGTCTTCCTGCAGCAGCAATCGTATCGGGCGCCGGATCGCGCCGCCCAGGAAGCGGCGATCGTCTCGCTGCTGGAAAGGAGGGCGGCATGAGCGACGTCCAGAAAGAAGAACGCCTGCGTTCGACCCTGCTCGCCAACGAGCACCAGAAGCAGGACTTCATCGGCTTTCGCAAGCGGGTACTGGAAGACAACGAACCCTATGTGATCTCGGACGCGGTGGCGCCGGCCGAGATCCTGCACACGATGGACATCCCGGTGGTGCCGGTGGTGTGGTACTCGGCCATCGTGGCCGCCAAGCAGCTCTCGCCGCATTATTTTTCGGTGATGGACCAGCTGGGCTACCACGAGCGCCTGCCGCGCTACACCAGCCTGCCGCTGATGACGACCCTGGACGCCGCATCCGGCATGGCGCCGTATGGCGGCCTGCCGAAACCGATGCTGTTCCTGAACCGCTTCCGCGACGATTATGGCCAGCGCATCATGGAAAAGTGGTCGCAGGCCTATGGCGGCGTGCCGTGCTTCCCGCTCGAGTCGAGTTCGAGCACCCGGCTCGGCGAACAGTGGTGGAGCCGCTCCTTCCACGGCTGGGAGGATTTGTACGAGACCCACCGCCTGGACTTCCAGGTCGAGCAGCTGCATTCGCTGGTGCGCACCGTCGAGACCCTGAGCGGGCGCACCTTCGACAACGGCGAATTCGTGCGCCAGATGGACCGCATTAACGAGGCCGGCGAGATCGTGGCCGAGGTGCGCGACCTGATCGCGACGGCGCGGCCATGCCCGGTGCCGCTGACCGAGCAGCTGGCCAATGTGATGGCCCCGACCTGGGACCGCGGCAGCGAATGGTCGGTCAACCACCTGCGCGCCTACCGCGACGAGGTCAAGGAGCGCGTCGCCGCCGGCGTCGGCGCCTGCAAGAACGAGCGCGTGCGCCTGCTGTGGGTCGGAAACGGCCTGTGGTTCAACACCAAATTCTATCGCGCCTTCGAGGAGAAGTACGGCGCCGTGTTCGTGTGGTCGATGTATTCCAACTTCTTATCCGACGGCTACCGCCGTTATTTCTCGGATGAGCCGGGGCAGGCCATGCGCGCGCTGGCGTCGCGCCACGTGAGCATGAACGAGCAGCTGCACGTGCCGCCCTGGATGGCCGACTGGATCATCGAACAGGCGCGCATCTATGGCGCCGACGGCGCGGTGATGCTGACGCCCCAGCATGACCGCATGGGATCGCTCGGCAACCGCATGACCAGGGCGGCGCTGGAAGCGGCCGGCATCCCGGTGGTGGAGCTCAAGGCCAATATGGTCGACGCCCGCCTGTGGGACGACGCGGCCATGACCCGCACCGTCGAAGAATTCATTGAAATCCGCATTCAACAAACGCCGAAAGGGCAGCCATGAACCAGAACACCGACAACCTGCCACGTCCCCTCGAAGGCGTGACCGTGCTCGATCTCACCACCGCCCTGGCCGGTCCCTATTCGACCCTGCTGCTGGCCGGTCTCGGCGCGCGCGTAATCAAGGTCGAGAATCCGAAGAACCCGGACTCGGCGCGCACCAATTCGCCGTATCTCGGCCGCGACGGCATCAAGGTCGCGAAAGAGCATGATGACGACCTGTCGCTGGCCATGCTCGAGCGCGGCCGCAACAAGGAAGCCGTCACCCTGAACATGAAGCACCCCGAGGCGCGCGCCATCTTCTTCGACCTGGTGCGCCATGCCGACGTGGTGGTGGAGAACTACAGCGCCGGCGTGGCCGACCGCCTCGGCATCGGCTACCAGGCCTGCCGCGAGGTCAATTTGAAGATCGTGTTCACCTCGATCAGCGGCTTCGGCGCCAACGTTAGCCCCAAGCAGAACAAGGCGATGGACAATATTGTGCAGGCGATGAGCGGCATGATGATGGCCTCCGGCACCGAGGGCGAGGCGCCGGTGCGGGTCGGCATTCCGTTCGGCGACCTGACCGCGCCGCTGTTCGCCACCATCGGCACCATGGCCGCCGTGATGCAGGCGCGTACCAGCGGCCAGGGCCAGCACGTGGACGTCTCGCTGCTCGGCGCCCTGAGCGCGCTGGTGGCGGCCGAGCCGTTTGAGATCATGAAGAAGCTGGGCCGCCCGACCCGCTCGGGCAACTTCATGGCGCGCCTGGCGCCGTTCGGCGTGTTCCCGACCAGCGACGGCTATATCTCGATCTGCGCGCCGAAGGACGAATTCGTGGCCGGTCTGTTCCGCGCCATGGGCCGCCCCGAGCTGCTGCAGGATGAACGCTTCGGCGGGCGCGATGCGCGGGTGCGCAACCACGTCGACCTGCACGATATGGTGAGCCAGTGGACCCGCACCATGACCACCGACCAGGCGGCGGACCTGCTGGCCGACTTCGACGTGCCCAACGGCCCGGTGCGCGACCCGGCCGACGCCATGCGCGACCCCAACCTGCTCATGCGCGGCGAGACCGTCAAGCTCGAACACCCGGTGTATGGCGCCACCGAGGATATCGTGGTGGGCGGCCTGCCGATTCGCATGTCGGGTTCGTTCACCGGCTTCGACAAGCCGGCCGTGACGCTCGGCGCCAGCAACGACGACGTGTACCGCGACCTGCTTGGCTACAGCCAGGACAAGGTCGACCAGCTCAAATCCGACGGCGCAATCTGACGCCAGGTTCAGAAAAAATATTAGGAGACAACGAACATGATGGCAGATAACACCGGGCCTGCCCTGGCCCCGCACAAGCGCTGGATGGTCTACTACCTCGCGACCGTGGTCGCGATGATGGCGCTGCAGATGTCCAGCCTCGGCTTCTCGCCGCTGCTGCCGGCGATCCAGGCCGATTTCAATATGTCGTTCTCGCAGATGGGCCTGTTCACCGGCATCTACGGCCTGGTGGCGCTGGTGGTCAGCGTCCCAGCCGGCATCCTGGCCAAGCAGTATGGCGAAAAGCGCATTCTGATCATCGGCATGGCGATCCTGGCCCTGGGCCTGTTCGGCCTGTCGCTGGCCGAGACCTATGGCCAGAGCCTGACCGCGCGCGTATTCTGGATCTTCGGCTACCGCCTGGCCTTCGTGTGCGTGATGACGGCGATCGCGCTGACCGCACCGTCGCACCTGAAGGGCCGCGCCATGGGCGTGCTGGGCGCCTGCGCGGCGCTGGCCACGGTGCTGGGCGCGCCGTTCTGCGCCGGCCTGGCCGAGGCCTGGGGCTGGCGCGAAGCGGTGGTGGGTTTTGGCGGCATGACCATCGTCGGCCTGGTGATCTTCTCGATGTTCTACCAGCAGCGTCCCGAGGTGATGCAGGCGGCGAAAAGCGGCGCCAAGTCGCAGGGCGCGTTCTCGGCCTTCAAGTACCCGATCGTGTGGACCATCCCGCTGCTGGGACTGACCAATGCCGGCGGCTTCGCGGCCACCTTCTTCCTGCCGTCGGTGCTGGCGGCCGACTTCGACCTGGGCCCGTCCGAAGCGGCTGGCGTGATCAGCGCCTCGTACATCCTGGCGATCATCGTCAACCCGCTGTGCGGTTGGCTGGCCGACCGCTACAACCGCTGGAACGTCCTGGCCGGCATGATGCTCCTGATGATCCCGGCCTGCCTGGCGATGACGTCGCATAACCTGCTGGTGTTCGAAATCTCGGCTGCGCTCCTGATCTCGCTCGGCCTGGCCTCGACCAACCAGCTGTACCCGACCATCTCGGAACTGATGCGCGGCCGCGACGTGGGCCCGCTGATGGGCATCACGGCGCTGGGCGGCGGCATCTTCGGCTTCCTCGGCCCACAGGCCCTGGGCTGGCTGCGCGACCTGTCGGGCGGCTTCCATGCCGGCTGGTACACGCTGACCGGCGTGGCGATCTTCTCGGCGGCATTGATCCTGTTCCTGAAGAACTACGCCGAGCGCCAGAACGCGCGCCTGGCGGCGGCTGGCGCCGGCCAGCCCGCATGAGGCGCCCCTCGCGTCGCGTGTCGATGGGCTAATATTGAAAGATCAGCCGTATCGATGAAAGGACCCCGATGCGACCCGACCCTGTTGACCGCGCTGGCCGGCGCCCTGTGTTTGCTGGCCAGTGCCGGCGCCTTGGGGCCGCCGGCCGCCGCGCCCACCGTGCTGCAGAATGTCCGCATCATCGACGGCCAGGGTGGCGCGCCGCTGATCGCCATGGGCATGGACCAGGTGTATCGTCCGGCCACGATTGCGGCGGTGCGCAAGGACTTCGAGAAGCTATGGCTGCGCGGCGTGCCGCTGGAGGGCGCGCGCTGAGTGACGGGCGGCGCTGCAACGCGGCGCCGTTTTCCTTGCCCGATCTGGCCCGATGCCGACACGATCGCGTACAATGCCCCTTCCTTAATCACAAAACTCTCCAATGGAATGGCTACTTGACCCGAATATATGGGTCGGCTTGCTCACTCTTGTCGTGCTCGAAATCGTCCTGGGCATCGACAACCTGATCTTCATCGCCATCCTGGCGGACAAACTCCCCCCGCACCAGCGCGACAAGGCCCGCTTGCTCGGTCTCTCGCTCGCCATGATCATCCGCCTCGGCCTGCTGACGATGATCTCGTGGCTGGTGACGCTCACCACACCGCTATTCTCCATCGGCACCCTCGGGTTTTCGGGCCGCGACCTGATCCTGCTCGTCGGCGGCATCTTCCTGCTGGCCAAAGCGACCATTGAACTGCACGAGCGGGTCGAGGGAAAGTCGCATGTCCAGAGCGGCAAGCGCGCCTACGCCAGCTTCGCCGCGGTAGTGGCGCAGATCATCGTGCTCGACGCCGTGTTCTCGCTCGACGCCGTGATCACCGCGGTCGGCATGGTCGAACACCTGGGCGTCATGATGGCTGCCGTCATCATCTCGATGGGCGTGATGCTGTTCGCTTCCAAGCCGCTGACGCGCTTCGTCAATGCGCACCCGACGGTGGTCGTGCTGTGCCTGAGCTTCCTGTTGATGATCGGCCTGTCGCTGATCGCCGAAGGCCTGGGCTTCCACATTCCGAAGGGTTACCTGTACGCCGCGATCGGCTTCTCGGTCGTGATCGAGTTCTTCAACCAGCTGGCGCGCCGCAACTTCATCAAGCAGGAAGCGCACATCCCGCTGCGCGACCGTACCGCCGACGCCGTGCTGCGCCTGCTGGGCAGCAAGCGTGGCGCCGACCACCACGACGAGCCCGAGGCCGAGGCGGCAGCAGCCGACGAACCGACTTTCGAAGCCGAAGAGCGCAATATGGTCAGCGGCGTATTGAGCCTGTCGCAACGCTCGGTGCGCACCATCATGACCAACCGCTCGGACATCTCGTGGATCAATATCGAAGATGACGCCGACACCATCCGCGCCCAGTTGCTGGCCACCCCGCACGGCTTCTTCCCGGTGTGCCGCGGCCAGCTCGATGAAGTGATCGGCGTGGCGCGCGCCAAGGACCTGATCGCCGACCTCACGCTGCATGGCGCGATCGACGCGGCCCATATCCGCACCCCGATCATCGTGCCCGACGCCAGCGGCGTGCTGAAGGTGATGGACCGCCTCAAGCGCTCGCACGGCCAGCTGGTGATCATCGCCGACGAATACGGCACCCTGCAGGGCCTGGTGACGCCGATCGACATCCTGGAAGCGATCGCCGGCGAATTTCCCGACGAGGATGAGCAGCCGGTGGTGCAGGTGCTCGGCCCCGGCCGCTGGAAGGTCGATGGTAGCGCCGACCTGCACTACCTGGAGCAGGTGTTCGAGGTCGATGCCCTGGTGGGCGAGACCGATGACTACACCTCGCTGGCCGGCCTGATGCTGGAGCGCTTCG
>Ga0265797_10009222_pt1 | contig 12904 bp, 10 predicted proteins | sample P2T30metagenome_FD_192433 | JGI IMG/M metagenome (GOLD analysis project Ga0265797, IMG submission 192433) | Plant litter microbial communities from East Loma Ridge, Irvine, California - P2 T30 | ecosystem: Environmental > Terrestrial > Plant litter > Unclassified | place: USA: California... | reverse complement strand
GCAACGGTGAAGGGATCTAAGACTGCAACAGGGATGGAGCCATAGACAACAGTTGATGTGCGAGCGCGCCAGGCACGGGAGCAGCCTCCCTGCGCGTGCTGTGGATACGGTGCATGGAATACCGTGCGTGTTGTGGCGGGTGCCGTGAGGATGGAGCACCCTTCTCGAGCTCGGGCAATGGCATAAGGTGCAAGGGGTGAAACAGCGAACCGGCGTTGGCGACAGCAAATCGATCTAGCGCAAGGCGTGGAATTGTCGAGTACGCCAGATGGAAGGTCGGCGGCAAAGCTACTTGACATTAGACGAGCGAAGCGCCAGAGCAGGACCGGGCTTCAATTTTGTAGTAAATGACGGTTCAGGCTCGCAACAAGGATATAGCTTCCCCGACAACGAAGAACGACCGGGTAAACCCATGGTGGTAGCGGGCGATCAGCGCTCATGCACTTACGCCACAGACCTGTGACGCTGGCATGCCATCAGTGAGCCAATCTTCTTTACACCGCAAACGAGGCAAAGCAATAGCACGTACGACCCCAAGGCTGCGTTACCACGAATTACCAATGGCTGCAGGTGTGCCCGTGGAGTGACGTGGTAAGACACGGCTTGAGTCAAGGCGGAGAGACGGCCGGCAACAGACACGAGAGGCGGTGTAAACGAGAGGCCATTGGTGCAGGCGGCGTCGCAGCATTCGAAGCTAAGGATGTTGGTTGTCCTTAGATCCTCGGGAACAGGCGTGATGATCTGGCACAGCTTGGGAACGCAAGATCTGCATGCGGCTTGCACGCGTCGACGTTTGGGAACGCTGCGCTGCGACTGCTAGACATAAGGTGCAGCTACGCACTACAATCATTTGCAGCTATCGTTGCTGTAACTAAACCTAACAGCGAACGTGTCAGCCGTAAACGTGGGATTTCTGTCTGCGGACTTGGCGAGTTTTGCAGCTCGAGCCGACGCTGAACCGAACAGGGAAAGCTTCATACAGTACCTCATCCTTCGAGATGCGCGCTCGGTTCGACACCCAAATCTCCCCCAAGGATTGAAGGACTGGGGATCGGAATGCAGGGGACTAGGCGGTGAACTACCGCAAAACAACGTCCGGTAGCGAGAGTCGAACGAAGCTTAGAAAGTGCATGCACTGACGTCCAAGAAAGCCCTGTGACACCAGCAACGTGAGGGCTTCGAGCCAGATCATGCCGGGCTCGTGACTGACGCGTGGGTTGGTTCGCCTTGGATGTTCCTTTCGGATCTACTTTATCGTGCGTGTTACAAGCTCACGGCCTCCAAGTTTTTCGACACAGTCTCAATCAGTGGTGAGGTTGATTTTGACGGACTCGGCGCGACGCTTGACAAAGGCATTCTGGATGCATGTTACGGGTAGCTGCTGGCGGTGAGGACATCCGACACTGTGCGATAATGCAACGATACGCTATTGTCAAGGGTAGCGGCGCATACAGGACATGATAGGCAAGTCGGGGTCTGGCGCAGAGGCGGATCGCGCACAGACGTGGTTCATGAGATTGGCAAGGTCCGCACTACGCTGGTGTGTGACAGGAACAATCTGCATGAGATGAGGCAACGCAATGGATACGGTATGCATCAGGTCACGGGACAGCTAGATCCGAGTCGACCGAGCGGCAGACTCCTCATCCGGTCGATCGGGGCGTATGCAGAGACGTTTGAAGTCCCAAATTTTACATAGGTTAGTAGTCTATCGTAGTAGTCAGCAGTGTAAGAGTCGGTATATCGGTACATTCGGTACCATTACTAGGGCATGAGTATTTTGGGGTTTAGTACAAGGTCAGGTAACAGTGTGACTTGGCCGTGGTGATTCCTCAGTTGGGAAAGCGCAAGCAAGCGCAAACGGCGCTGTCATCAAGCAAAGCCAATGAGCCTGTTTGCACGCTGCGCCTGGCACCATTTTACTTTTCGCTTATACCATGTATCCAAGCAAGGTCCTTCTAATGTTGATGGGTTTGATGAACACATAGATTGGCAGCTCATAGAAATGCGCCAAACATGTTCACAGCCAAGCTTCCCTGCACACTGCAATGCACACTGCACACTGCACGCCTTGATTATTCCTTGAGGCTGGGCTCGACTCGCAAGTCTCTTTTGGCCCGCGCAAGTTACTTGAGCGGTGAAGCCCTCTGCGTTGTGGCCCCTTCCATCGTTCATTCATCTTCGACGCTGCTGTCTCGGTCACGCATCGCATCCTGTCAATAATGCCAAGCGCCCAGCATGCGGCTGTCTTCGCTGTCTGTTGTCTGTAGTTCATCGCATGATCTGCATGCCTTAGTACGCCTGTACTAAGTGACGCCTTTGCTCGGCCGTGCGAGCCTGCTGTGCCGTATCATGTATGTATTTATGTGGCGGCCGTGCCGTACTGTGTGTAATTAAAATCATGCGAGCCTGTCGTGCCGTGTATGTATACAGACAGCACTGTATGTGATGGGCGCATCCGTACTGCAGACTACCGGTTATACGAAAGTTTGTCATTTCTCGTATTCGAGAATCTCATTTTACTGACTCTCTTTGGTAAGTAATGCTACATGATTTTTTGATAGATCTCTAAAAGTATCTATAGGCCTGTGAGTTCCTCAATCAGAGCTTGTTTAGTTGAAAAATGGGTGTGTAGTGAGTTTTCAAACAGTCGGACATGCCGTTCTTTCGTATAACCGGTGGGATGTTGCCGCAGAGAAATGGCAAGGTCGTTTTCTGATCGCTTTATCGTTATGGTCATCAGTAGTACGGTTCAGAATACAACCCCCCGGCAATGACGACGAGGAAGACCTCATCTCGCAATCGTACCAACTACCATCTTCCTGGTTGTTGTTATTCTCGTCGCCACCGGTCTAGACTAGACCGAAGCGCGAATAAGAACGTCCATGAACATCCGATGTTCTGCCCTTGGCGTGAACTTCACCGACGTCTTGTCAAGCAAACCTGCTGACGAGACTCGAGAGTCGAAACTTGCATAAACCTGCATCCCTGACTAAGGCGATATAAAATTACCCTCGACACATCGCCCGTTTCGCCGATCAAGCACCCTCCACGATCAGTGACAGCACACGGACGCCACCGTAAATCTCGTGATCTTTGAAACGCCGGGCTCGAAGCAAGAGTGTAAGAACGAAAGCCGCTCAAGCCAGTCGCACCTGGTAATCGCCCAAACACGCTGACTCGGACTCGGCAGTGTGGCATTCTAGAACAACTCTACCTACGCACGTCCTGGCCTCTGTGCGTCTCAGCTTCTGCCACATCACTGCGACGGTCAGCAGACAACAACCAGACAAGACAGCGGTGCCTTGGCCCTCGTGTTTCAGCAGGCAGCGCCCGACACGGACCCAATATCACAATGGCCACCGCAGCAGACATCCCCCTGCTGATCGTGTCTGAGAACTCGTCCTCAGAGCGTCGCATCTCTCCCTCGTGGAGTATCGCCCAGCTCAAGAATCGTCTCGAGCCTGTAACAGGCGTGCCAGCGACATGCCAGAGATTGAGTCTCAAGATTGGCTCCCAGACCGCGCAACCCATCGAGGCAGCGGATGAGGAGTCGACGATTCTGGCCGCGTGGCCACTTCAGGCTTATGCTGAGATCAAGGTAGGCATGATACATTTTTCTGTCCGCGATGTTTTCCATTTTCTAGGTTGGTTTTGCTGGAGATATCGCATTGGTGCAAGAGCGCGAACCCACGTTGCACTCATCTGTCTTTGTTATACCGAGTCCGAAACAATGCCGCATGAACATAAACATGCAGCATGGAATGGCCTCGAGATCAGTCATCTCCCTCATAGAAGGGAACAATACACTAGACATGACAAGACACCGCAGCTGTCACGACCAACAAACATCACTTGATAGGGAAAAACAGAACAATGACATACTAACATCAGATCCTACCACCAGATCATCGACACCCGCCCACCAGGCGTCCGCCCAAACTACACCGACACATCCGCAGTCGAAAAGTACAACATGAGCACAGAAGCCTACGAGTCCCGCACCGACAGCGTCCTGGCCTGGAAGAAATCACAGAAACTCGGCCGCTTCGACCCCAACGCGCCGGAAATCGAGCAGTCCAAGATCGAGGCTTCGTTCCAAGAAGTTGAAGCCAGAGGTGCGCAAAGCAACTCCTCCCCAACCTCACTACGTGTTCGATCGATTGACCTCAATTAATGCAGGCATCAAACAAGGTCTTCGCTGCCGCGTCCTCCCCTCAACTGACCACCGCCGTGGCGTCGTGGCTTTCGTCGGCCAAGTGCCCGAAATCACGGGCAGCGTGGGCGCCTGGGTGGGAGTGGCGCTCGACGAGCCGACCGGCAAGAACGATGGGAGCATAAATGGCACAAAGTACTTCTCGTGCGCGCCCAAATGTGGCGTTTTCCTTCGTGCCGAGAGGGTCGAGGTCGGCGACTTCCCTGAGCTTGGCTTGGATGATGAGTTGGCGGATAGTGATGAGGAGTTCTGAGGCGGCGGCGCATGTGAGCACGAAAAAGCATCATGTAAAATGTACTGCGGTGGCGACACGTGTCGTTCCAATAGTGGACACAAAAGTGCACTGAGATGGCAAGTTCAAAAAAGAAAGAACGAAAGAACTAGCGAAGGAAGTCTTTCAAGTCAAACCAATTCATCATAGGGTAGCAGTGGTATCTCATGCGTTGGACGAAAACAAAAAGAGCATCTCCAATTCCCGGCACAGCTAGCCAAATGTGCCACGCAGTGTCAATACATCTGCAAAGAAGCACCACCGTCGCCCGGTGCCCAATCGTGGTGGTATTTGATCCAAGCATAAAACGTACGAAATTCAACGAGAGACACGCGCAACTTATTCTGCGGCTCCCTGCGAAACCATATCAGGCAACATCTCACAGCCCTGCGCGAAGAAAATGCGCGCGTTCTTCGTGCGGCTCTCGTTGGAAATCGAATAATTGTTGCCTGCAGTTCGGGTCAAAGTTAGTGATTGTGGTCTTCAAGAAATGTGTAGTGACAAAACAACAAGCAAAAATAACAAAGACGAAACAGCTAGCGCCACACGAGAACGTCCCGCAAGGATTTGCGTGCGCGCAAAGTCGCACAACAGCCGGGAGCACCCCAATATGTCGCCGATGTAGTGCGACCGAAGATAAAATGCGTGCTGGCATCTGCGATGTAACCCTTCCGAGGACTTCTTGGTTTTGAAAGGAGGCACGGTGCCTGGAAGTGGGAGGCGAATCCAGTGCCTGCCGACGGTGCAACGGTACGCAGCTCGTGCAGTGTTTCGGTGCGATGGTGAGGTCATTCCGACGGCTGGTCGCACACACCGCTTCGCACCGGCGTCTTCGAGGTTCTCGAGGTTGGAGATGAGCTGGCAGATATTGTTGACCGCTCTTCTCCGAGCGAGAGCGACGAGAGAGCGTGAGCCCTGCGTCCGCGATGGTGGCGTAATGTGGCTTTTCGGATCGAGCGTTTTTCGATGGGGTGGCTGAGATGTAATGCGTGTGGATGTGAAGGAAAAGGGAAGAAAGAAAAGCAAAAACGTACCTCTTGGAACGACCCACACACCACCTTTGGAGATTGCGAACTCGTTCGTCTCGGCCTCGCCGCCGGATGTGCCGCGTCCATTCTGCTCGACGGCAGGCGGGCCTACCGTCACCAGAACCTTGCCTTGGTGAACGAAAAACACCATCTGCATCTTGCGCGAGTTCTTCGCGCGTTTGAATCCCTCTGGCGGCAACTCGACAATACCGGAGCCGAAGAATGGGAGGGTCATAATCTTGGCGTACTGGAAGGACGATCCAGCAACGTCCCTTGTCACAATCGATGATGAAGCGAACGCGATATCTGTGAAAATTAGCGCTTATCATGCATCGAAGCAGACAACGAAGCATACCTTCACGTATAGGATCCTCTGGGATCCCTTGTTGCAAGTCGGGATCCCAAGCAGCGACAGTGCCTGCTATGACACCGACCTGCTCTTCCCACTCGTCTGGAACTGTGCTCTCCGTATCGCTTTCTTCGGCAATCATGTCAAGATCATTGCTAGCACCCCGACCTCCTGCACGAGGCGCACGGCGGCGGCCCTTTGCTTTCTTCTTCTTGTCGCCTTTGGGCGTCTTAACTTCGTCCGCGCGGATGATGCCCTCAACCTCACCGTTCTTCCACACATAGCTCTCACCAGCCCAGTGCTTCAGTGGCGCCAAAATCGGGCGACCCGAACGAGACATGCGCTGATGCGCATCCTCGAATGGTGTGGAAGCCCGCAGATTGACGTTGCTAACGCTCCCTGCGCGTTTTGATGGACTACGGCTCAAAGCAAGGTCGCGAGCGTTGGCTTTTCCAGGGCTACCTGATGGGGTTCGGCGCATCGATTGGTTGGGGTCTCGTTCTTTGGGCGCCTTTGCGGCTTTCTGTGCTTTCGGCTTTCGGCCAGGCTTCTTCTTCGTAATCGGAGACGCCGGCGCGGCCTCTACTTCATCGTCCTCGTTGATAGGCGCGAGGTAAGAGTCACCATGTGCCGAGACAGCCTGATCAACCGTTTGTTCGTTGGCTGTTATGACTGTCACATCGCTGTTCCTCGGTCGGCCAGGGCGCTTCCTTGCGGGACTCTCCTGTGCAGCGGACACTTGCGAGGCGTCGTTTTCGTTTTCGTTTTCTTCAACGCTGTGAATAGACTCGTCGACTTTAACAGGATCTTGCAACACTGGTATCTCATTCTTGCGTGGCCTCCCGGGCCGCCGTTTGATGGCGTTATCTGTCGTAGCGGAGACTTGTGAAGTCTCGACATTGTCGCTCTTGCGAGGCCTGCCTCGTTTCCGTTTCGCGGCGTTGTCGGATGTTGTAGAGGTATTTGGGACGTCATTTTGGGACTGTTCGATACTCTGAAGTGTTTGATTCTCGACGTCGTCATCGGGGGCATCCTCCTCCTCTTCCATCTCTGTTCGATCACGCTTTCTACTGCTCGAAGCCGTCTGCACAGTCTGAGGAGTATGCTGTGAGATGGTGGTCTGATCAGATTTCCTAGGTCGTCTATGCGCCTTCGCTGTGGGAGTCGCTGTATTGGGTGTTGTTTGCAGTAGCAATTCCGCATTTTGCAGAGCTTCATTGATCTCTGCGTCATCCGATCCGTGCTGCGTGTCGTAAAAGTCTTCGTTATTGTCGAACATGAGTGGAGCATCGTCGTCTGATGATGGTTCGTCCCGTTGGTCGTTGTTTTGGGCCTGAGGTATATCCGAGCCATCTTTGGCATCAGCTCCAGCTTTGGCTTCGAGTTCGTCGGAATCCTCTTCATTCTCCTCGGTGATCTCGGTGTCCGCAGTCGGTAGCTCTGGAGCGTCCTCGGGCTGGTCTTTTCGTGGTCCGCCGAAAGACCTCCTGAGAACCCGTTTTGGCTTGAAAGGACTGCCGTTGTCCACACTCATGCGCGTAGCCTGTCGTCCAAAGTTCAAGACTCGATTCGCAGGCGGCTGAGAGGTAGCTCGGTCTGGACTAGGCTCGCTGGGCACGTCTGCATTTCGCGATTGTGGGCGCGCGGACGACATGCGCTTTGGCGATCCAATATTGGTGTGCCTTGGAGTAGTTGCGCGCGGTGGTGGTAAGCGAGGGGTTTTGCGCATGTGTAATGTCTCGTCGACATCCGGTGCTGAGCCTGTAGAAAAACGTTAGCCTCGTCCAAGGCGTACACATCTGCGAATCTCCAGCTACGTACTCTCTTGCAATTCCATGGCGTTCGAGCTTGAAGTGCCTTCCGTAGCCTTCTGGGGTGAGTAAGGCGACGAGAAAATGCCGGCCATGGGCTCCATGCCGTGCTCATCGCGCACACCCGTGTCTTTCAGCACAATGCCAGTTTTACTGTCCCAACGTCAGCCTCGTGCATCCAACCACCAAGCGCGCATTTGCGCGACTCCTACTCACCGGCCGACCTTGCCTACGTCAAAGTATTGATTTCCCGTTCTCCCCCTCCGCCCTGGCGTGTTGCGCGCGCCCTGCCTAGCATCTTTCGATGGATTCGCAGCAGCCATATTGCGCGATCGTGTGATTCCCTTCTACAGATCCAGTTTGTCGGCCAGTGTATGCGAAAAGGCGCGGTGAGCGACGCGCTGCGCGTAATATTCGAAAGAGCGTTTGCGCCAGGCGGTCGATACCAATGTCGAGGTCCAATTGGGCAGATCTGTATACAGTGCTGGCGACACGACAGCGCGTATGTGGTGTGAAGTGTGAGGTGCAGGTCGGTGGAGTGGTGTACTGTAGCGATAATGCGCGCGGCTTCGGTTCGGATTGCTCGCGGTCAAGCTCAAGTTCAAGCGGGCGATTGTTGTTTCTTGCCGAGCTTTGTTGATTTCCAGCCCCAACAAGGTTTGGCGCCATCTGCGGCCACTTGCGCTCCTTCTCCTCCAACCTTCACGTCATGTCATGCCTGGATTCGTGAAGTGTGGTCTAGATTCGCCTTTGCTGGCCGCTTGCGATAGTATAAATAACGTGTGAGTACCTACATAGTCATTTCTACGTGTGATCACTTACCTTGTGACATTAACAACCTCAATTCTATAATCCCCTTCAACTACATCAACCCGCAAACGCCAAACTAATCATGACGGCCTTCATGCGCATCATCCACCTGGGTCAAGCCCTTTTGAGTGGTTACGGCGCATTGCACAGCTACCTGGCCGTCACCAACCTACAAAAGTACGAAAAGACCAGCGAAAAGCTCGCCGAGTGGTCTGAGGAAGCCGCCAATCAACTGCGCAAGACCCGCACCACGCAGACAACAGCAGCTCTAGCCGTACGTGTCGTGCTATCCTACTCAAAAAACACCAATCGACTAACACCTTACCAGATCCTCCTCTCAACTCTAACATCCCTCACCCTTGCGACGGTCCCCTCAGCAATTCCCGCTACTGCCGCTTACGCCGCCTCGCCATGCCTCGTCATCCTAGTGCTGCTTGCGCGCGGGCACGTAAAGAACTACTGGGCGCCTTCGGATGGCAAGACGGTCGGGGTGAAAGTGCCGCTGCCGAACATGGGTGCGTACAATGATGCGCAGAGGGCGACTGAGAAGTTGCTCGAAGTGCTGCAGTGGATTGAGTGGAGCTGGGTGGGCGCCTCGCTTGGAGCTGGTATGGTTGGGTATTGATGTTTGATATTCGTTGGCTGGCAGGTTGTTTGGTTGCAGGTTGGGCTGGGTTGGGTCGGGTTCATCAGGTGCATCAGTCGGCTGCATGACTTTGAACGTGACGTACGGATGGGCTGTGGACTGACAGATCACCTCGATTACCTTTCTGCGTCTTGATGATGAGACCGGAAATCATGGTCTTTAGAGGAGGTAATATCGACCCAGCAAGAAGATCTCTCATGCAGAACACTCGAGTTCTTGAACTGTGTGAGCTACCACCTTTGCGACGGAGTAGTAAGGTACAGTATCGTAGATTGAGCACATGCATAGATCTTCTTCATCATTTACTACTGTAGGTACACTGCATTTCTGATCTGAGTATTTAGTTCAGAGGTCAAGGTGCCGTTCTAATGGTTGTCTTTTCGTGAAAGAGTAATCAATTGTCTGACGTTGTCTTTTGTCTCCATCTCCATCTCATCTTGGTGCGACGTCTGATGTCTTATTAGCTTTCAGGATGTGTTTGACATTTGGGTCATGTTTGACAAATGTACAGAGCGATCTAAACTCGTTACGGACGTGGGATAAACAGCTCGCTGAAATCGCTACACAAAAAAGTTGCAGCAGGCACTTTATTGCAGAACATCCAGGATCTCCTCCATCAACCTCTCCTTGTACCTAAACATCTCGCCCTGAGCGACCATGGCTCCAAACTCCAAAGCCCTGCACCTAGACTTCCAATCAATGCCATCGTCACCTTCGCCACCGCGACCTCCAGGCTGAGGCGAGGCCTTGTCCATTTGTGTTTGCGCACGTAGGCGGAAGGTCTCCTCGTCCGGTGGGTTGGAGATCTTCCTTGCCGTCTCGGTGACAGCGCGCAAGACGGCGTCGTGTATATCTGGGTTGGTAGATCGTTCGGGACGAGCGATCTCGGCAGGAGCAAGGGAAAGGGACGTCAGCGAAAAGCTGCCGGTGCAAGTACCTTGAGTCGCCGTCCAGTACAAGTCGTAAAGTTCCCGCAGGTCCTCGCCTGGCCTGTTCTGGTCTGCAGGGACGATTTCCTCGTACCCTTCTGCGTCGGTGCGGAAGCGCGTAATATTGATCTTTTTCGCATGACCAATAGCAGGTCCGAGAGGGATGTGCAGTTGATCGCCGAGGCCGAGCCAAGATGCTGTGGTGAGAAGCGCGATAACGTCGCGCGATGGGTTTTCTGAGGGAGTGCGGCGGACGGAAAGGCGTTCGAGAACGGCGTCTGCAAGCCGTTTGGCTTCTGCGCCTGTGAGACGCCTATCGCGGCCGATGATCTCCGCGCGGAGTAGATTTGTAGTCAGAGCTCGTTTTAGCATTTCGAACGAAAGACCGGGGATGCTTGTATACTCATGATCATGAGCACTTGGCTGATTGTTGGAGAGTTCCTGGCGGTATTGAGAGACTGGCTGTGGTAATGGGTTTGGCGTCTGAGAAACACTTCGTTCGTCGTCTTCGAGGTGATTGGTATCGCCACTAACAACGACTGTAGGTGGCGGAGGAGTTGCTAGACGGACTGGACCTCCTGTGTGTTGAGGAACTTGTAGGGAAAGGGAGAGTCTGTTTGGGCGATTGGATGTTGCACTCTGCGGTGGAGGCATGTCTGGCGGTGTCGCTTCATGTGCAATAGTCGTCACATCCTGAGGGGTCGGTGATGTACCAGCCCCGGGATTCGACGGAAAAGTGGAAAAAGGTCCATCCTGTGAGGTTCTCGACGCAGGCGGTCTCCCTCTCGGCTTGGCTCCAGGCGGGTTCTGCGAAGGCCATGCACTGGACACAGCAGGACCATGCCGGCGCCTTCTTTTGACCGAAGGTGTTATAGCAGATCGAGGTTCGTCAGCAAATGCAGCATCGATATGAGATGATGTCGAACTACCCGGAAGAGCCGTCATGGGATGAGGCGTAGATGGCGTCAGTGAAGTTCCAGCATTGTGCTGCCATCTCAGGTGCGGAGGAACGGAGGATGTGATAGCAGATTGCGATGCGTTTGGCGTGCTGGACCACGGTGCAAATTGCTGCTGCGACATTGCAGAAGCTGCCGTCCAGGGATCATGCTGGTGTCCATCTGGATGGGCGCTCATAGGTATGGCAGACCTTGGATAGGCTGATTGCGACTGGCCGTCTGCCGCAAAGGCTCCCAGCAACCTACCTGTAGATTGCTTTGGCTTCTCTTCAATCGCAGCATCTTGTTCTGCTTCAGAGTTTCTTCGTCTACCTCGCTTGGGCTTGAATGAGGGATCTAGAGCCCTGATTGCCGTGTCTTCTTCGGCCAAAACTCCGTCTCTGCCACCAGCGGGATACGGATTGCTCGGGTGTGGAACTTCAAGAAAGTATGCATGCCCCTTGCCGAGAAGATACTCGAAAAATGCATCGACATGCATTGCCCGCATCCATCGCTTTAGTCTGACCGTGTACTGCTGTACCTTTTGTACAGACTGGCCTTTGGAAACATCGGGAGGCTCGACACCGAGGTCTTGGGCAAGCTGGCCCCAAGTCTTGATGTCTTTGGCATCGAACTTGACGATTAGTTCCCACAAAGCAAAGGTTTGGAATTCTTTGTTATCGCTGCGGGGCGGAGTGTTGAACTGAGCGCGGAGTGTGGTCGTATCGGTACTCAGGTCGAAATGCGGATTGCAATACAAGATGAATGCTACGTACGCATCCGTAATGGAATCGGCGGTGACATCTTTTGGAGGTAAAGAGCGATCTGTCGGACGATATACAAAGGCCGGGTCCATTTCCAAGGACGATCTTAACGGGAATATCGAGTCGTGTTGGGAAGTTGGCTGCGACGAACAGACGTGCCGATAAGATGCTTCTCTTGCGGAAGTATTACGTGTACATAGCCACGATCGATGAGTCAGCTGGCAGACACACTGCAGTGTCTTGTATGTTGGATGTCTTATGCTGTATGGTTTATTCTCGTGGTCAAATGCACATGGACTGTGTACTTTGGTCTGATTGACGAAACGAAGAAGGCAGTATTAGCCAGGTATCTGAGCCGTCAGATGACAGCTAAAAGGGTAGAAAGGGTTAAGATGTGGGTCGGAAAAGGAGGATAAAAGTGGCAGGGCAGGACAGGACGAAAACGAGGCAGAAGACCCGCGAGCCCGAGCGTCTTTCCTGTCCTTGGTGGTTGGTGGTTGGTGCTTGGCTCTCCCCCGCGAACGCCTTCACAAGCTTTGGAGCTGCTTCCCACGGCCGAGGCAGAGAGACGGGCAATCACAAGGGATCCGGTCACCAGCACAGGAAGCCGAGCGAGCGAGCGAGATCAACAGGAAGCAAAAGCAACACCACCACCTCACCTCACTTCCATACCTCTCTTCCCTTGCCCTGCCCACTGTAGTCCTGGCGTGAGGTATCGACTACCTGCTCAACCTTTGCCATCACTTTGCCATCATCTTTATACCCAGCCTTTCTCTATACCAACCCATTAATCCCATCCACCACATTACAACCTACCGCCGTCATCATGTCCTCCAAGGTCGCAGCACCCACTCCCTCAAACCCGCTCCCTTCGGCCGCTCAACCGCACGCCCAAGCCCAGAATGCGCCTGTGGCCTCTGCAGCCGGCCAGGCCATTGCCTCGCAACAGAGCGACAATGTCGCGCACGCGCTGGCCGGCGCGGGAGGAGGACTGTTGTCAATGGCTCTGACGTTCGTGTGCCCGCCCGTGACATTGCGTAGAAATATGACAAGATTGCAAAGCTGAGACGTACATGCAGATATCCCTTGATCACCCTCTCCACCAGAGCCCAGGTCGAGTCCAAGAAGGCCGACACCAACACCCT
>Ga0265797_10009221_pt1 | contig 12905 bp, 11 predicted proteins | sample P2T30metagenome_FD_192433 | JGI IMG/M metagenome (GOLD analysis project Ga0265797, IMG submission 192433) | Plant litter microbial communities from East Loma Ridge, Irvine, California - P2 T30 | ecosystem: Environmental > Terrestrial > Plant litter > Unclassified | place: USA: California... | reverse complement strand
GTGTCCGCCGGTGCGTTCTGATGAACCACCCCAGTCTACGGACCGGTGGGCCGCCCCGCCGCTGAGGACGACCTAACTGTCTCGACGTCGAGCGAGGGGGCCGCCCGCGGAGCCCGCTCGCGCGGGGGACGGGCGGGCCGGCACGGTCGCCGGGGCGAGGGCCCTGGCGGCCACGACCGAGGCGTGGTGGGCGAGCAGCTCGTCGCCGACGCGCTCCCACGTGCGGCCGACCACCGCGCGGCGGCCGGCCTCGCCGAGGCGGGCGCGCAGCTCGGGCTCGCGCACGAGCCGGCGCACGGCGCGGCGGAGCGAGTGGTCGTGCCGGGGATCGACGAGGAACCCGTCCTCGCCGTGCCGCACGAGGTCGAGGGGTCCGCCGGCCGCGGGGGCGACCACCGGGAGGCCGCTCGCGTGCGCCTCCTGCAGGGTCTGGCCGAAGGTCTCGGTCGTGCCCGTGTGCACGAAGACGTCGAGGGAGGCGTAGGCGCGGGCCAGCTCGTCGCCGTGCAGCGGGCCGGTGAAGACCGGGTCGAGCGCGCGCAGCCGACGGCGCAGGGCCGCCTCGGCGGGGCCGCCGCCCACGACGACGAGCCGGATGCCCTGCACGCCGGCCAGGGCCGCGAGGCGGTGCACCTCCTTCTCGGGCGCGAGCCGGCCCACGTAGCCGACGACGACCTCGCCGCCCGGGGCCACGCGGCGCCGGAAGGCCGTGACGCGCTCGTCGAAGCGGTGGTTCGGGTGGTAGCGCACGGCGTCGACGCCGCGGCCCCAGAGCGCGACGCGGGGCACGCCCGCCGCGGCGAGGTCGCGCATCGTCGCGGTGCTCGGCGCGAGCGTCAGGTCGGCGCCCTCGTGGATGCGGCGCAGGACCTTCCAGACGAGGCGCTCGCCGACGGCGAGCCCGTTGCGGGCGGCGTAGCGCGCCACGTCGGTCTGGAAGACCGCGACGGTCGGCAGGCCCAGCCGGGCCGCGGCCGCGAGGGCCCCCGCGCCCAGCACGAAGGGCGAGGCGACGTGCACGACGTCGGGCGCGATCCCCGCGAGCACCGCGTGCAGGTGCGGCCCGGGCAGCCCCACGGGGAACTCCCGCCAGCGAGCGGCCGGCACCCGGTGCACGGGGAACCCGGCGACGCGGTCGGGGCCGCGACCGGCGGGCGCGACGACGACCGCGTCGTGGCCGCGCAGGGCGAGGTGGTCGAGCACGCGGAGCACGCTCGTGGTCACGCCGTTGACGGTGGGCAGGAAGCTCTCGGTCACGACGGCGACGCGCATGTGCTCTCCTCGGCTCGGTGAGCCCAGGCTCACGCCCCGGGGTGGCCGCAGGAGGTGCGCCCGGCGTCGCCCGGGTGACGGTCGCGTGAACGAGGTGGTCGGCACGGCCTCGCTACAGTGGCGGCATGACCGCCCCCCAGGACGCCCTCCGCCGCTTCTACAGCATCATCCCCGCGGGCGGCATCGGGTCGAGGCTGTGGCCGCTGAGCCGGGCCGACGCGCCGAAGTTCCTCCACGACCTCACCGGCAGCGGCTCGACCCTCCTGCGCGGCACCTGGGACCGGCTCGCCCCCCTCAGCGGCGACCAGCGGATCATGGTGGTCACCGGCCGGGCCCACCGCGCCGCCGTCGAGGCCCAGCTCCCCGGCCTCGCCGACCACAACGTCGTGCTCGAGAGCGAGCCGAAGGACAGCACGGCCGCCATCGGACTCGCGGCGGCGATCCTGCGTCGCCGGGAGCCGGACGTCATCGTCGGCTCGTTCGCCGCCGACCACGTCATCGCCGACGTGCGGGGCTTCCACCGCTCGGTGCGCGAGGCCGTGGCCGCCGCCGACGCCGGCTGGATCGCCACGATCGGCATCACCCCCACCGAGCCGGCCATCGGCTTCGGCTACGTGCACGCCGGCGCGGCCCTCTCCGTCGAGGGTGCCCCGAGCGCCATGGCCGCCACCGAGTTCGTCGAGAAGCCGGCCCTGGCCAAGGCCAAGCGCTACGTCGCCGACGGCTCGTACCTCTGGAACGGCGGCATGTTCATCAGCCGGGCCGACCGGCTGCTCGAGGAGCTCGGGCGCACGCGGCCCGAGCTGCTCGCCGGGATCGAGGAGCTCGCCGAGGCCTGGGACACCTCGCGGCGAGGTGCGGTCGTCGACGCGGTCTGGCCGCGGCTCGAGAAGATCGCCATCGACTACACGGTCGCCGAGCCCGCCGCCGCCGCCGGCCGCCTCGCGGTCGTGCCCGGCGACTTCGACTGGGACGACGTCGGCGACTTCGCCTCGATCGCCAAGCTGCACTCGGGCGGCCGCAAGCGCGACCTCGCGATCCTCGGCGCCGACGCCCGCGTGCTCGCCGACGCGTCGAGCGGCATCGTCGTCGCGAACAGCGGCCGGCTCATCTCGCTCGTCGGCGTCACCGACATCGTCGTCGTCGACACCCCGGACGCCCTGCTCGTCACGACGACCCGCGACGCGCAGCGCGTCAAGAGCGTCGTCGACTCGCTCAAGCTCAGCGGCAGCACCGACGTCCTCTGAGCCCGGTCGGTCACGCTCGCGTCACGACCCTGGCCGCGCCCCCGTGACGCTGCCATGATGACCGGATGACCGACCTCCTGCGTCGCCCCGCCACCGTCCGCGCCTCGCTGGTCGCCCTCGCCGGGACGGCCGTGCTCCTCGCGGGCTGCGCCTCGGCGCCGACCCCGGACGTCGACGGCCCCGCCACCGAGACGTCGTGCGCGCGCATGGTCACCAACTCCGGCGGCCTCGAGGACCGCTCGTTCAACCAGTCGTCGTGGGCGGGCCTGCAGGCCGCCGAGGCGGACGGCGTCGCCGCCGAGGTGCTCGTCTCGACGACCGAGAACGACCTCGCGCCGAACGTGCGGCAGGCCGTCGACAGCGGCTGCGGCTTCGTGCTCACGGTGGGCTACGAGCTGGCCGCCGCGACCGAGGAGCAGGCGGCCGCGCACCCCGACGTCGACTTCGCGATCGTCGACGAGAGCGTCGAGGCCGACAACGTCAAGCCGATCCTCTTCGACACCGCGCAGGCGGCCTACCTCGCCGGGTACGTCGCCGCCGGCGTCAGCGAGACCGGCGTCGTCGCCACCTTCGGCGGCGGCAACCAGCCCCCCGTCACGCTCTTCATGGACGGCTTCTCGCAGGGCGTCGCGGCGTGGGACGCCGCCCACGACGACAGCACCCGCCTGCTCGGCTGGGACGAGGACGCCCAGGACGGCTCGTTCACCGGCGACTTCGAGGACGTCTCGAAGGGCCGACAGCAGGCGCAGGCCCTCATCGACCAGGGCGCCGACGTGATCATGCCCGTCGCGGGCCAGGTCGGCGAGGGCGCCGCCGCCGCCGCGCTCGACGCCGGGGGCGTGACGATCGTCTGGGTCGACAACGACGGCTTCGACACCCTGCCCGAGCAGTACCGGCCGATCGTCCTCACGAGCGTCCTCAAGGACACCGAGGCGGCCGTGCGCGAGATCGCGGTCAGCTCGCAGGACGGCGCCTTCACGCCGGAGCCGTACGTCGGCACCCTCGAGAACGGCGGCGTCGGCCTCGCGCCGTTCCACGACCTCGAGGACCGCGTCGGGCCCGAGCTCGCGGCCGAGGTCGACGCGCTCCGGGAGCAGGTGGCGAGCGGCGCGGTGACCGTCCCGTCGCCGAGCGCCCCCTGACCGACCGGTCCGCGCCTCCTGCCCCCGGGGAGGGGCCCGTGTTTCGCGCACGTTGCCGCCGGGTCGCGACCTGGTAACGCCTCGGTCTCATCACGGCCGACGGTCCCGGCCGGGCCGTCGCACTGGGTAACCTGACTGGCACACGTGCCCGGACACCCCCTTCCGGGCTGCACCTTGGAGGACAACCTTGACCACAACCACGCGCAAGGCCGTGCTGTCCGGCCTGGCCCTGGCGAGCACCGCGGCGATCCTGACCGGCTGCGCCTCGGCCCCCGAGACCGACGGCGCCTCCGGCGGCGGCGCCTCGAGCGACTTCGTCCCCTGCATGGTCTCCGACGCGGGCGGGTTCGACGACAAGTCGTTCAACCAGCTCGGCTACGAGGGCCTCACCGAGGCGGCGGACGAGCTCGGCGCCGAGCCCAACACCGTCGAGTCGGCCGACGAGACCGTCTACACCTCGAACATCGACAGCCTCGTGGGCCAGGGCTGCAACCTCATCGTCACGGTGGGCTTCCTCCTCGCCGACGCCACGGGCGTCGCCGCCGAGCAGCACCCCGACGTCGACTTCGCCACGATCGACGACGCGTCGAACACGGCCGACAACGTGCGCCCCATCACGTTCAACACCTCCGAGGCCGCGTTCCTCGCGGGCTACGCGGCGGCGAGCTTCTCGAAGACCGGCGTCGTCGGCACCATGGGCGGCCTCAACATCCCGACCGTCACCATCTTCATGGACGGCTACGTCGACGGCGTCGAGTACTACAACGAGCAGAAGGACGCCGACGTGCAGGTCGTCGGCTGGGACGTCGAGAACCCCGAGGGCGGCACCTTCACCGGTGGCTTCGAGGCCGGCACGCAGGCCAAGGCCAGCGCGCAGACCCTCATCGACCAGGACGCGGACGTCATCATGGCCGTCGGCGGCCCGATCTACCAGAGCGCCGCCCAGGCGATCCGCGACTCCGGCGAGGACATCGTCATGGTGGGCGTCGACTCCGACACCTACGAGACCGACCCCGCCAACGCCGACCTCATGCTCACCAGCGTGCTCAAGGGCATCAAGCAGGCCACGAGCGACGTCGTGACCAGCGCCGCCGAGGGCGACTTCACGAACGAGGCCTACGTCGGCACGCTCGAGAACGAGGGCGTCGGCATCGCGCCGTTCCACGACTACGAGTCGGAGGTCGACCCCGCGCTGCAGGACGAGCTCGACGAGATCAGCGCCGGCATCATCGCCGGTGACATCGAGGTGGCCACCTCCTCCGCGGAGTAGCCCGCCCGGTCGCATCGTCTACGATCGATGCACCAGGGCCCGGAGCGCACGGCCCCGTGCCGCGCTCCGGGCCCTTCCCACGTCTGCCAGGCCCACCCCGTGCCCGTCAGGCCCTGCCGCACACCGACACCCGAGGTGGAACAAGACCGATGAAGCTCGAGCTCCGGGGCATCACGAAGCGCTTCGGCGCGCTCACCGCCAACGACCACATCAGCCTCACCGTCGAGCCCGGCCAGGTGCACTGCCTCCTCGGCGAGAACGGCGCGGGCAAGTCCACGCTCATGAACGTGCTCTACGGCCTGTACCAGGCCGACGAGGGCGAGATCCTGCTCGACGACGTCGTCCAGCACTTCTCCGGCCCCGGCGACGCGATGGGCGCCGGCATCGGCATGGTGCACCAGCACTTCATGCTCGTCCCCGTCTTCACGGTCGCCGAGAACGTCATGCTCGGCCACGAGGAGACCAGGGCGGGCGGGCGGCTCGACCTGTCCGCGGCCCGCGCGAAGGTGCGCGAGATCAGCGACCGCTTCGGCTTCGACGTCGACCCCGACGCCCTCGTCGAGGAGCTGCCCGTCGGCGTGCAGCAGCGCGTCGAGATCATCAAGGCGCTCTCCCGCGACGCGCGCGTGCTCGTCTTCGACGAGCCGACGGCCGTGCTCACCCCGCAGGAGACCGACGAGCTCATGGCGATCATGCGCCAGCTGCGCGACGCCGGCACGGCCATCGTCTTCATCACCCACAAGCTGCGCGAGGTGCGCGAGGTCGCCGACCGGATCACCGTCGTGCGCCTCGGCAAGGTCGTCGGCGAGGCCGAGCCCACCGCCACCAACTCGGAGCTCGCCGCCCTCATGGTCGGCCGGGCGGTCGAGCTCACGGTGCAGAAGTCGCCCGCCGCGCCCGGCGAGGACGCCCTCGTCGTCGAGGGCCTCCGCGTCGTCGACCCGATCGGCCAGGTCGTCGTCGACGACGTGTCGTTCACGGTCCGCCGCGGCGAGGTGCTCGCCGTCGCCGGGGTGCAGGGCAACGGCCAGACCGAGCTCACCGAGGCGCTCCTCGGCCTGCAGCCGCGCGTCGAGGGCCGCATCACGCTCGACGGGCGCTCGCTCGTCGGCCGCAGCGTGCGCCAGGTGCTCGACGCCGGCGTCGGCTTCGTCCCCGAGGACCGCAGCACGGACGGCCTCGTCGGGGAGTTCACGGTCGCCGAGAACCTCATGCTCGACCGCTCGCAGTCGGGGCCCTTCGTGCGCCGCGGCTCGCTCCGGCTCGCCGACCTGGCCCGCTTCGCGGTCGAGAAGGTCCGGGAGTTCGACATCCGCACCCAGGGCATCACGACGCCGGCCGGCCGCCTCTCGGGCGGCAACCAGCAGAAGGTCGTGCTCGCCCGCGAGCTCAGCCGCGAGCTGCGGCTCTTCGTCGCGGCGCAGCCCACCCGCGGCATCGACGTCGGCTCGATCGAGTTCGTGCACAAGCGCATCGTCGAGACCCGCGACCAGGGCGTGCCCGTCATCGTCGTCTCGACCGAGCTCGACGAGGTCGTCGCGCTCGCCGACCGGATCGCCGTGATGTACCGCGGCGGCATCGTGGGCATCGTCCCGGCGAGCACGCCGCGCGACGTCCTCGGACTCATGATGGCCGGCGAGATGCCGCAGGGAACGGAGCAGGCAGCGTGACCGACGCGACCACCACCACCACGACCGCACCCGGGGGCGCCGGGCGCCCCGACGACGAGTCGCGGGGCTCCCGGTTCGTCCGCGAGCTCACGACCGGCAACGCCGCCATCTCGGTGCTCGCCGTCGTGCTCGCCCTCGTGCTCAGCGGCGTCCTCATCGCCCTCACCGACGACGACGTGCAGGCCACGGCCGGGTACCTCTTCGCCCGGCCGAGCGACTTCCTCCAGGCCTTCGGGCAGGCCGTCGGCGGCGCCTACTCGTCGCTCTTCCAGGGCGCGGTCTACAACTTCCGGGTCGACGGGTTCGCCGCCGGCATCCGGCCGCTCACCGAGACGCTCAACTACGCGGTGCCCCTCGTGGCCGCCGGCCTCGGCGTCGCCGTGGCGTTCCGCGTCGGCCTGTTCAACATCGGCGCGCGCGGGCAGATGCTCGTCGCCTCCGCCGCCGCCGGCTGGGTCGGCTTCTCGTTCCAGCTGCCCGCCGGGGTGCACCTCGTGCTCGCGATCGTCGCGGGCGTCGCAGGAGGCGCGCTCTGGGGCGGCATCGTCGGGTTCCTCAAGGCGCGCACCGGTGCGCACGAGGTGATCCTCACGATCATGCTCAACTACATCGCCTTCTACCTGCTGTCGTACCTGCTGCGCACGCCGGGCCTCCTGCAGGCGGAGGGCAGCAACAACCCGAAATCGCCGGCGACGCTCGAGACCGCGATCCTGCCTCGGCTGTTCGGGCCGGGCTACAACCTCAACCTCGGGTTCGTCCTCGTCGTGCTGCTCACGGTCGCCGTCTGGTGGCTGCTCAACCGCTCGACGCTCGGCTTCCGGTTCCGCGCCGTGGGCGAGAACCCGCACGCCGCCCGCACCGCGGGCATGGACGTCAAGAACCTCTACCTCTACGCCATGCTCATCTCGGGCGGGCTCGCGGGCGTCGCCGGCTCGACCCAGGTGCTCGGCACGCTGACCACGGGGTTCAGCTCGGGCATCGACGCGGGCATCGGCTTCGACGCCATCACCGTCGCGCTGCTCGGCCGCTCGAAGCCGTGGGGCGTCTTCGGTGCCGCGATCCTCTTCGGCGCCCTCAAGGCGGGCGGCTACTCGATGCAGGCCGCCAACGGCGTCCCCATCGACATCGTGCTCGTCGTGCAGTCCCTCATCGTGCTGTTCGTGGCGGCGCCGCCGCTCGTCCGCAGCATCTTCCGCCTGCCGACCCCCGGCCAGCGCCGGGCCTCGGCCTCGACCAAGGAGGCGGTGGTCACGAAGTGAGCACCCTCACCCCCGACGCGACGGTCCCCGTCGCCCCCACGCCCGGCCTCGCGAGCGTCCGCACGCGCAGCCTCAAGGCCCCGATCGCCTTCGGCGCGTTCACGGTCGTCGCGGCGGTGCTGTTCGTCGCCTTCGCGCGCGAGGGCGACAGCACGTTCCGGCTGTCGACGTCGACCGACTTCTTCGCGCTGCCCGACGCCGTGCTCCCCGCGGCCGGCACCGGCCTGGTCCTCACGATCGTCCTCGCCGTGATCACGGTCGTGGCCGCGCTGCGCGCCGTCCGCGCGCAGCCGGTCCCGATCTGGCTCGTCGCCGTCTTCGGCGTGCTGTTCCTCGTGGCGTTCCTCGCCTGGACGAGCGCGGGCTCGACGATCCCGGTCCCGGGCCTCCTGCTCGGCGCCCTGGCGCTCAGCACCCCGCTCATCTTCGGCGCGCTGGGCGGCGTCATCTCGGAGCGCGTCGGCGTCGTCAACGTCGCGATCGAGGGGCAGCTGCTGGCGGGCGCCTTCGTGTCGGCCCTCGTCGCCTCGATCACCGGCCAGGCCGTGATCGGCCTGCTGGCCGCCATGCTCGCGGGCGTGCTGGTGTCGATGGTCCTCGCGGTCTTCAGCATCCGGTACCTCGTCGACCAGGTCATCGTCGGCGTCGTGCTCAACGTGCTCGTCACGGGCCTCACGAGCTTCCTGTACTCGCAGGTGCTCAGCGCCGACCCGCAGCTCAACCAGGGCGTCCGGTTCCCCCAGCTGCCGATCCCGGGCCTCAGCCAGATCCCGATCCTCGGGCCCGTGTTCTTCCGGCAGACGATCATCGTCTACCTCATGTACGTGGCCATCGCGCTCGTCTTCTTCGCGCTGTTCCGCACCCGGTGGGGCCTCCGCCTCCGGGCCGTCGGCGAGCACCCGCAGGCCGCCGACACGGTGGGCATCAAGGTCAACGCCACGCGCTTCTGGAACGTCTCGCTCGCGGGCGCCATCGCCGGCCTCGGCGGGGCGTACTTCACGCTCGGCTCGCTGGGCGGGTTCCAGAAGGAGATGACGGCGGGCGCCGGCTTCATCGCCCTCGCCGCCGTGATCTTCGGCCGCTGGGACCCGATCCGCGCCACCCTGGCCGCCCTGCTGTTCGGCTTCGCCTCGAACCTGCAGAACGTGCTCGGCGCCATCGGCTCGCCGGTGCCCAGCGAGTTCATGCTCATGCTGCCCTACGTCGTGACGATCTTCGCCGTCGCCGGGCTCGTCGGGCAGTCCCGGGGCCCCGCGGCCTCCGGCAAGCCGTACGTGAAGTCGTGACCGCGCCCGACCTCGCCGACGTCGTCGGCAGCACCGACTGGGACGCCCTCCGCGCCGCCGCCCGGGCCGCCATGGCGAAGGCCTACGTGCCGTACTCGCGGTTCCCGGTCGGGGCCGCGGCGCTCACGACCGACGGGCGCGTGGTGTCGGGCTGCAACGTCGAGAACGCCTCGTACGGCATCACGCTCTGCGCCGAGTGCTCGCTCGTCAGCGACCTCGTCATGGGCGGGGGCGGCAGGCTCGTCGCGTTCGCCTGCGTCGACGGCGAGGGCGGCGTGCTCATGCCCTGCGGCCGCTGCCGCCAGCTGCTCTCGGAGCACGCCGACGACCGCATGGTCCTCGACACCGTGAGCGGCTTCAAGGGCATCGACGAGGTCCTCCCCGACGCCTTCGGGCCCCGGCAGCTGGCCGCGTACCGCGCCGCGCAGGGCGAGGGCGGCCCGTCGGCCGCCGCGCCCGCGACGACCGCCTGACCCCGCGGGCCGGCCGAGCCGTCCCGCCCGCGTCGCCGCGCCTCCTGCGCCCCGACGACCACCGCACCACGTGCACCACCCCGAGGAGATCCCCGTGCCGGACACCACCGTCGAGCCCTTCGACACCGTCGACCTCATCCGCGTCAAGCGCGGCGGGGGCAGCCTCAGCACCGCCCAGATCGACTGGCTCGTCGAGGCCTACACGCGGGGGTACGTCGCCGACGAGCAGATGTCGGCCCTCACCATGGCGATCTTCCTCAACGGCATGGAGCGCCGGGAGATCCGCGACCTCACCCTCGCGATGATCGCGACGGGCGAGCGCATGGAGTTCTCCGGCCTCGGCAAGACCACGGTCGACAAGCACTCGACCGGCGGCGTGGGCGACAAGATCACCCTGCCCCTGGCGCCGCTCGTGGCCTCGTTCGGCGTCGCCGTGCCCCAGCTCTCCGGTCGCGGCCTCGGCCACACCGGCGGCACCCTCGACAAGCTCGAGAGCATCCGCGGCTGGCAGGCGCAGCTGTCGAACGACAGGATGCGCGAGATCATGGCCGACAGCGGCGCGGTCGTCTGCGCGGCCGGCTCGGGCCTCGCCCCCGCCGACAAGAAGCTCTACGCGCTCCGCGACATCACGGGCACGGTCGAGGCCATCCCGCTCATCGCCTCGAGCATCATGAGCAAGAAGATCGCCGAGGGCACCGCCGCGCTCGTGCTCGACGTGAAGTTCGGCTCGGGCGCGTTCCTCCAGGACATCGAGCGCTCGCGCGAGCTGGCCCGCACGATGGTCGACCTCGGCAAGGACGCGGGCGTCGCGACGACGGCCCTGCTCACCGACATGAACGTGCCGCTCGGCCTCACCATCGGCAACGCGCTCGAGGTCCGCGAGTCGGTCGAGGTGCTCGCCGGCGGCGGCCCCGCCGACGTCCGCGAGCTCACCGTCGCGCTCGCGCGCGAGATGCTCACGCTGGCCGGCCGGCCGGACGCCGACGTCGAGGCCGCGCTCGACGACGGACGCGCCATGGACGCCTGGAAGGCCATGATCCGCGCCCAGGGCGGCGACCCGGAGGCCCCGCTGCCGACGTCCGCGCACCAGCACGTCGTCACGGCGGACGCCACGGGCTTCGTCACCGAGCAGCTGGCCCTGCCCTTCGGCATCGCCGCCTGGCGCCTCGGCGCGGGCCGCGCGCGCCAGCAGGACCCGGTGCAGGCCGGGGCGGGCATCGAGCTGCACGCCAAGCCCGGCGACCGCGTCACGGCGGGGCAGCCCCTGTTCACCCTGCACACCGACGAGCCGGCCCGCTTCGAGCGCGCGCTCGAGTCGGTCGAGGGTGCCTGGTCGATCGGCGACGTCGCGCCCTCGCGCGGCCCGCTGGTCGTCGAGCGCGTCTCCTGACCCGGCAGGGCGGCACGGCGGCAGGGCGGCCCTCCCGGTCGACCCGGGCCGGGCGAGTAGGCTCGGGCCCCATGAGCGCACCGCACCAGGACCACCGGATGCCGAACGGGGGGCCGAGCATCGTCGACCTGCCCAAGGTGTCGCTGCACGACCACCTCGACGGCGGCCTGCGGCCCGCGACCGTCCTCGAGCTCGCCGACGAGGCCGGCCTCGCGCTCCCCGTGGACGACGCCGACCGCCTCGGCGCGTGGTTCGTCGAGCGGGCCAGCTCCGGGTCGCTGCCGTCGTACCTCGAGGCCTTCGACCTCACCGTCGGCGTGCTGCAGTCGGAGGACGCCCTGCGCCGTGCCGCGCACGAGTTCGCCCTCGACCTGGCCGCGGACGGCGTCGTCCACGGCGAGGTCCGCTGGGCGCCCGAGCAGCACCTCCGGGGCGGGGCGTCCCTCGACGCCGTCGTCGAGGCCGTCCAGGCGGGCTTCGACGACGCCGTCGTCGAGCTGGCCGACGGGGGTCACGACCTCTCGGTGGGGCAGGTGCTCTCGGCGATGCGCCAGGGCGACCGGTCGGCCGAGATCGCCCGCCTGGCGCTCCGCCACCGCGAGCGGGGCGTCGTCGGCTTCGACATCGCCGGGCCCGAGGACGGCCACCCGCCGTCGCGGCACCGCGAGGCGTTCGACCTGCTGGCGAGCGAGTTCTTCCCGGTGACGGTCCACGCCGGCGAGGCGGCCGGCCTCGACAGCATCCGTGGGGCCCTCCTCGACGGACGCGCGCTGCGCCTCGGGCACGGCGTCCGCGTCGCCGAGGACGTCCGCGTCGTCGCCTCCGGGCCCGACCGCACGACGGTCGAGCTCGGGCCCATCGCCTCCTGGGTGCGCGACCGCGAGGTCACCCTCGAGCTCGCGCCGAGCTCGAACCTGCAGACCGGCGCGATCGCCGCGTGGGGGACCGACCTCGACGACCACCCCTTCGACCTGCTGCACCAGCTGGGCTACCGGGTGACGGTCAACACCGACAACCGGCTCATGAGCGGCACGAGCCTCAGCCGCGAGCTCGCCCTGCTCGTGCAGGCGTTCGACTACGACCTCGACGATCTCGAGGCGTTCCAGCTGCACGCGGCCGCCGCGGCCTTCCTGCCGCTCGAGGAGCGCGACGACCTCGCCGACCGCGTCGCCGCCGGCTTCGCGGAGGTGCGCGCGTGACGCTCCCCGCACTGCCCGACGACGCCGTCGTGCTCGCCGCCCGGGTCGCCGACTGGCGGGCCGCCGTGCACGCCGCGGGCGCCGCCCTCACCGCGAGCGGGGCGACGCGGCCCGAGTACGCCGACGAGATGGTGCGCATGATCGACGAGCACGGGCCCTACGTCGTCATCGCCCCCGGCCTCGTGCTCGCGCACGCCCGGCCGGGCGACGCGGTGCTGGCCGACGGCCTCGCCGTCGTGACCCTCGCGGAGCCCGTGGAGTTCGGCCACCCGCACAACGACCCGGTGCGGGTCGTGCTCGCGATCTCGGTGGCCACGGTCGGGGGGCACCTCGAGTCCATCGCCGACATCGCCAACGTCTTCAACGACGCCTCGGTGATCCCCGCCCTCGCCGACGCGACCTCGGCCGACGAGGTCCGGGCCCTCCTGGGGGCGACCGCGTGAAGATCGTCACGATCTGCGGCGCCGGGATCGGCTCGAGCGGGATCCTCAAGGTCAACGCTGAGCGCGTCCTGCAGCGGCTCGACATCGAGGCCGACGTCGTCGCCGCCGACGTCGGCTCGATCGCCGTCGTCGCCGCCGACGCGCAGGTGATCCTCACCTCGGCGGAGTTCGTCGACGCGATCGGCGACACCTTCGCCGAGGTCGTCGTCGTGCGCAACCACTTCGACCAGCAGGAGCTCACCGAGGCCCTCGAG
>Ga0265797_10009220_pt1 | contig 12908 bp, 10 predicted proteins | sample P2T30metagenome_FD_192433 | JGI IMG/M metagenome (GOLD analysis project Ga0265797, IMG submission 192433) | Plant litter microbial communities from East Loma Ridge, Irvine, California - P2 T30 | ecosystem: Environmental > Terrestrial > Plant litter > Unclassified | place: USA: California... | reverse complement strand
TCTGTTCGAGTAGCTGGGAATAGTATGACTGTGTTCCTACCGGGCATGCGAAATGCTACTCCGATAGTAGATGGAGCGACTAGGCGCAGCGATTGACCTGGACTGACCTGCTATAGCTGTAGGAGCCGGCTCTGAGGACCTCACGAGTATATGAGCCTCCAACATCGCCACCCAAGATCATGCTTTTCCTCTATCATCACACACAACAATCACAACAACACCCTCTCAAGCATACAACAGTTTCCTTTGTCTGCATTGCTTAGCATTCACATTCAAGCCATTTCCCCGACCACTCGAAGCACAGCTATCCTCATCCGCAACATATCTCAATCTGCCACCAACCTCGACATCGACATCAACAACACAGTACGCCAAAGATTTTCAGTGTCTCTTTTGTCCAATCAGACCCCATTTCTCTTTCATCCGTCATCTCTATCTATCTCTTTTTCTTCTAAATCATCAGCTATGGGTCGTGTATGTCTTGGCAAGATGCAATGCAATCTTGAAGACCAAGTGCTGACTTTCAATCTCCAGGGTGGATACAACTAAATCAGCCAGTCTCTGATCAACCATCTGTTAGCATTATCGACAGACAGCGGAACTCCTGAACAATTATCAGCGTTCCTCCTATTATTCTTATCTCGGCATCAATATACCGGCATCTACATACCAGCATCAGCTTCGACATCAGCAGCAACTTCAAGATCGGCATCGTTATCAACACCAACACCATACACGGTCTTACCAACAGCAACAATGTTTTCCGACAAGGGTAACGATGACGGCAGAGGGTGAGTGATCTCCCCCATCAATTTGTTTCTCTCATCCATACTGACGCTCTCATCAGTGGCTACAACTGAACTGTCAACCATCTCATCTGCACCGACCTCCCTTGCCGGCCAATGGAGACGATGTCCTGCTCTCCCATCTCGTCTCTCTCGCTCTCCAAGCCGGTTCTTGGAGCATCTCAACTCTCTCACTCTCAACTCTGGCGAATACGATCACGATAAAGACATCACGGTTCACGATGGACGACAAGACGACTATGCATACTTTTCGCATGGAGCGCGGCATTGCTATCTGTTTCATTTGAGCGTTGACGCGATGCATCAGCGAGCGAGCTTTGGCGAAGTTGTCTTCCTGTTTTCCCGGCTCCCCTTTTCTTAACTTTTGCATTTGATTGGCATTTCGGCGCGAGCTCTGGGACAGCATTGTTTTCCGCTTTCCTTCTTCTTTCCTTTCCTTTTTTTTTCCACGTCGCATTGCATTGCAGCGGAGTTTTTCATGGTCATGAGCATTATGACTGCGAGTGGACGGGCATTTACAGGCGCTTGGGTATGGTCATCGGTTTCATACGGAATACTACTATATAGACAGACACCCTCAGACAGTCCTACGGCCTCCGACGAAAAGAATACAAAGGGCCGGATCCCCTCAAAAAATATCCCACGTCTTCCTCCTTTTCACTCATGTCCACTCCGAAATTCGCACTTCACTTTCCCACACAGAATTTCTCAAAGACAACCCCAAGAACCTCTTCCACATCGCCCGCCTCACCTCTACCAGTAATTCTCGCGAGCGAATCTCCAGCGTCGCGCAAGAACTCTGCAGCCAGCACAATGTCCGCTTCGCCGTCTTGGTCTTCGGTGGCGGCTTCGACGAGAGCGGTGAAGTCTTCCAGAGAAGCGATGCAGGTCTCGAGCAAGAGTCTGTGCCGTTCTGTAGCTCCGAGCGATTCTTGCCAGATTGATGGGTCGGCTTCTGCGTCGTTTGTGTCCGGACTGATGGCGGAGGTGAGGGTGGTGAATTGCTCGACTAGGGTGCGGAGGAAGAGCTGGATGCTGTTGTTGTTACCGTCTGCGGTTGCCTTGATTGCGTCCTCTGTAGTACAGGAGATCAGATGGATTTTCGAGCGCGAGAGGCCTGGGATGGCGGCTTGTGTGGCGGCGAGGGCTGCTTCGAAGTTCTTTGGGTCTTGATTGTGGACGGTGTCGGTTTTGTTGATGACAACGAGAACATTGTCCTTCTCTTCGACCAGTCGGGCTGCAGTCTCGATGACCTCAGGATCGAGCCTCACAGTGACCTCACCACTGCCCCCTTCGCTCTCAAAGCTCAAGACGACAATAACGACATCGCTCTCTTCCGCCCTCGCCTTGGCCCTCCTCATACCTTCCTGCTCCACTAAACCCACAATATCTCCATCCGCACCACCAAGAGCCTTCCTCAAGCCCGCCGTATCTCCAAGCCTACACAAAAACCCACCCAAATCAATCCCCACCTCTACAACATCCCTCGTAGTCCCCGCCTCCCGACTCACAATCGCCGCCTCCCGCCCAACAACAGCATTAAGCAGCGAGCTCTTACCCGCGTTGGGAGCCCCGAGTAGCGCAAGTGAAATTCCACTCCGTAACAACTCTCCTCGAACCGCGTTCTCGCGATGCGCCAGCAAAACCCTTCGCAAGGAAGTGACCTGTGAGGAAACAGAGCCGAGCAGCTCGGCGATGCTCTCGTCGAAATGCTGGTCTTCGCTGAAATCTATCAGCGCTTCCAGCTCGCCGCGCGCTTCAAGCAGGAGTCTGCGCCAGCTCTCGTAGCGGTTTGCGAGGGAGTTAGTCGTGCCGCGGACCGAGAGGCGGCGCTGCTGTTCGGTGGTGGCAGCTAGCGAGTCGCCCAGGGCTTCGACTTGAGTGAGATCGAGGCGGTCGTTGGCGAAGGCTCGGCGGGTGAATTCTCCTGGTTCGGCGTAGCGGATGGGTCCTACTAGAGACTCGGGAGTCTGTGTTTGGGGAATTGCGGCCAGGACGGCGCGAACGATGGCTGTGCCCCCGTGGACGTGAAGTTCTAGGAGGTCTTCGCCTGTGACTGTTTTGGGAGCCGGGAAGTAGAGGATCAGGGCACCGGAGTCGAGGACTGAGGATGGCGTAGGAGGTGTTGTGGGGTCGTAGAGTGTCCGGACTGTTGCATGGCGTGCCTTTGGATCTTTCTTTCCTGGACAGAGAGCGCGGTAGATGGAGAGACAGGCTGGACCTGAGATGCGGATGATGGCTATCGCGCCACGGCCTGGAGCTGTAGACAGGGCGTAGATTGTCGAGTCGCCATTTCTGCGAGGCGTCGGATTCAAATAGCACCGAGTCTGTCGTATTGCTGGTAATGGTAGTCCGATGTGGCGAATGGTGTTGCTTTTCAAAACGTGGATTCCCCTAGACGAGGTCTCAAGCTGGCGGCAAACAGCAGCACATGGACGAGTTTTCGCCAGATGAACGGAACCGCGTGTTCTCCATGCCCGCGCCAGTACCCTCATCGACGGTGATTAGTGTACCAAAGAAAGGGAGCTCACACCTCCTTAGAATGTGTAATTGAAGCTTCTCGAGCCCCTTATTAACCTTTCACGCTCTTACATTCGCATTGCAAAAACCAATACCCTAACCCTACCAACCCCAAATTTCGACTGACCTATGAAACCGTTTGCATTTTACACAGACCACAGACCATACCATGAAGAACAAAGCTCAAACTCACAGACCAAGAAACAGAAACTCTCACACAGACCACGCCGTTACCGTTACAGATTTGCCTTGATTTCTGTTCAGATCTCCAACGTCCATTTGCCAATCGCAATCACCAGCCCACCAATCCCGAAATACCTTGAGGCACGCCTTAGACCCGAGCGAAACGCAGACCCACCGCGATAAAACATACATAAGCGTCAGGCGTACTGCTAGTATCACAAGGCAGGGACTATCATGCTGTCAAGAGGCACAGCGTAGGCGAATTTTGGCGAGGCCCAAGATAATAATGATGGTAATAATGATAATGGGGTGCATTCGAGATTCGGTACCGCCATTTTGTTAAGCGAGAAGCACGTTCGCTCAATTGACGAACATGGGGATCTAATGGCATGCCTGTATGCGCACAAGCGAGGAGGCACTATTACCACTGTCGCGGTGCTGAAGGCCGACCTCACTTGTGATGTGATGGACCGCGCATGATGTTCACACGGAAGCGGAGGGTAGGCAAGTTTTCTGGATGCACATAGAAGCGAAAGTATGCAAAGCAAAGATGGACATACATGCGATATCAACCAGTGGATCGACGGCGAATGAGGACCGGTGAGAATGAGACAAGGGCAGAGAAGAAGTCGAAATCGAAGTACGAAAAACAAGCATGCCTTTCGGACTATTTCCACAGGGTAGCAGCATCCTTCCTATGTAACCATAAACCATAGCCACGAACAGAAGAGACACTGTACATCCATCGAAAAAGGTCCGAACAACGACATTCTTGAGGAAAAGTGTGTAATGAAGAAAAAGAAAGAACCAGCTGTCCTTTTCACACCAGAAACGCCGATTGGCTTTCTGTGCCAGATGCAAGACAGACCATTTCCCATGCTGAGACCTGGTGTGGGGCAGGGCCCCGTTGAGCCAAGTGCAAGACTTCTTGCCCGTGATTTTCGCAACTGAAAGAAACCTTGTCGGTAAGAGAAAAAGCAGATGCATTGCCGTCGTGAGTTTACGGGAAAACTGATTGGTAGCAAGTCTAGCTCGCATGCTCAATCGAAGAAGCCCGCAAATGGGGGTGCTATGTAGACAAGCGTCTACATGCCGTCGTTCCAGTAGCAGGTGGCGTCGCCACGGGGCTTAAGGATGTTGGCGGCGTATTCCCCTCCCATGTTACCCTGTGCCTTGTAGTTGCAGACGGTGAAGTAAGGAGCCACGTTGCCGCCAGTGTTGGCCAAGTTCGTCGAAGAGCAGTCGACAGTAGCGCAGCCGACCTCGGTGGTGTTGACCCAGACCATTTGAGAGAAGTGACCCCACTCGTGGAAGTTGGTCATAACAGGGTCCTTGGCGTCCTTGTCGGTGGGGTCGGGAGCGTACAGGTCGTCGTAGTAACCAACTTCGCCGTTGTAGAACAACTCGGTGATGACCGCGGAAACGTTGTCAGCCTTGACACCAGCGGCGATGTTTTGACCGTAAGCGCCCTGGTCAATATCCATCTCCCTATTAAAAAAGTCAGCGTCCATTTAAATATACTTCACAAGGATTGGAAATGTTCGTACATGTTGTGTGCGTAAACGCACGTCTCGCCAATCTTCTGGGCAGTAGCGGCAAGGGAGTCGCTCCAGGTAAGGTCCGGAGCGGAGTGGTTGGCACGGTGAATGTTGTGGTGGTGCAAGACCATGCCCTGGTAGCCGGTCGGCTTAGCGTTGGAAGAAGAGGCAGCCTTGGTGCTAGTCGGGGTCTCGCTGTAGGACTTCGGGGCGTCGTAGGAGGTGGGAGCCGGCTCGGACTTCTCGGGAGTGTAGGCAGGGGGAGCCTGTTCCTGAGCAGAGGTGGCGGCCGGGGCGGACTCAGACCACGAGGTGGACCAAGAGTAGGCCCAGGCGGTCTCCTTGGCGGCCTCCTCAACATCGCTGGAGCTGGAGGTGGCCTTGGGGCTGTCCTTGGGGCTGTCGTTGGAAGAGGCCGTGGAGCTGTAGCTGGTGGGCTTCGGCTTAGATCTGGTCTTGGACTTGGAGCTAGAGCTGGTCTTCTTCTTCCTGTGGCCCCAGTGCTCGCTCGAGGTCGAGTAGGCAGGCGGAGCGGCGGTCGGCGCAACGTCACCTGCAGTGACAGTCACGTACTGGGTGGCGTAGACGACGTCGGTCTCCCAGACGACTTCGCGCTCCATGAGCGGCACGGCGAGGGCGCCGGCGGCGAACGCGGCAACGACAAAAGCGGAGCGCATGTTGATGATTGGTTGGAGATTGGTTTGTTGGTGGTTGTTGATTGCGGTTTGCGGGGATCACAGATCCTTGAGGTTTTTGTTGATTGATTGGCTGATAGAGCGAGAGTGGTTTAGCGAGGGGTGCTATGCGACGCGATGCTGACCAGCAGATCCGGGTTTGATGGTAGGAAACAACAATGTGCAGGTGAAAGGGCTTTGCTGACGTCGCCCTTTATAGGTGACGGTAGACAATTGAGGTTGTGCGATGGACAATGAAGGGCAGACCGAAGTCGAGTGAGGGTTGCGAACAAAGGGGATGCTCGTGAAGGTTCAGGGGTCTATGTGGAAGGGAGGAGGGCGCATGAACGTACCAGGAAGGTGTGAGTGATGTTATGGTTGGCGGTGGGAGTGACGGTGCAACGACTGGCGCGCGAGGCGTGAATGAGGGCTGGTTGTTGAAGGAGTGTGGTGCAGCGAGCTGCGGGAAAGAATGACTGTGGTGAGGTTGGAGTTGGAGTTGTCGTGAGGTCGCGGTGGTGTTGTGGAAAGGGAGTCGGCGTCGTTTGGCCTCGTCTTGTATGATCGATCAGCGGGCACGCTAGTAAACCTACGTGCCTGTTAGCGCAGCCCAATGATGAAACACGTTAGGCACAAGCCTCTAATCTCACCGCGGGGCTAATTAACGGCGGGCTGAGGCAGGAGCAGGACCAGAGCAAGCAAGCAGCAGGACCATTCACAGGCGTATCAAAGTACCGTTTTCTCGTGTTGACCACGGTCAGCGAGCAGTACGTGCTACAGAGGCATCAGCGTTCGAGGCGGGCTTGATCATGCACCACTGAGACACGTCTGTATCTATGTACTCTTGTTTGATACGCCTCCTTGCGTCGGCGGCATTGTCAGGGTGGCTCCAGCAACCTCGTGGAATGACGCCAGTTCTCGCCTACCAAAAATCGCTACCTGCAAGCCGGGCTCGATCGTACATACGGACTGCATAACCTGCTACCGTCCTACGTATTACTACCGCTGCCACGAACGTGCGTCGGTCCGGCTGGTACTGCGGTCTTCAGGAAGAAAAAAAGACTCTTGCTAGACCAACCCAGCACCACGCCGAGCCCGCTGGTCTACACGCCTTTCAACCTTCTCGACTTTGCACAGACCACGGAGAAATCGTCTGGCGGTACAGTAGTGAGTAGTAGTGGCGGTACGTACCCCAGACCACGCAACGCATAAGCAGGAACCCGCGCACGCCAGGAACCAGCAGGCTGAAGCCGAAGCCCCTCGTCTCATCATCCGAAAGACACCCGCGGATGACTGCACCCCATGGTGCCGTGCTACCACCACGCGGCGCCTAGCCGGTGATCTTTTGCGCCATCCCCCGACTCAAATCACCTCGGCCTCCAACCAGAACCTCTAGACCGGCCTTTCTCGTCTTCGCCTGTGGGGTATTCTGCGCACCAAGAAACTCCATCTGCAGACCCACGCGAATCGCCCGGAACGACTTTGTCACTTGTATAAAGGTACCTGACATGCAGGGAAGACTCAAACTTCTTAGTCTGCCTCAACCCGTTTCAAACGGGACGACACTTCTGGCGTGCATCCTCGATCCAATCTGGATGTGAGCGAAAGAAGTCTTACCATCTTCTGGACTCGCCAAGGAACTATCTAGATTCGCCAAACAATTTAGCTAAATATTGGCCCTACAAGAACCCTCACGCCTTGCATTTCGGTAAAAGCGTTAGGATCGACCGTACAGGTCGCGTAATCTACTCGGATTGGCGATGCTGGTCCTCGTTTGCTCGCACGGATCACCGTAGCTTCCTGGACACGAGTGTCTTGTTTCACATAACTGCTCGCAATCAAAACTTCAGCAGAGTTGTCTACGCCAGCACTATAAGACCCCGACATGAGGAGCCTGGCACCGAGTGATTTTTCTTTGTGCAAGGTAATCATGTACTCATCATGGACTGCTGACGTGGCGGAAGTACTGGTGTTGACGGGGCTCCGAACGCTTGATCCGAGGTCCACATCTCGTTGGTCCTTTGTGTGAGTGTTCCTAGGTGTCCCAAACCTGCTAATGCTACAGAATTCCGACAGCCAGGTTTCACCGCTTGCAAATAATGTGTGCCATGTGCCTTAGGCTTCACAACACGACCGCCTGCTCTACTATCGACATGCACAACGAACGCTGAAAGCACTACAGGATAGCTCTTGCTTTCTGACGCTGGCGTTACCACAAATCTACAATCCGCTCACCAACGATACAACTTGAACCGGGTGCCATCGAGGAAACAATGAACCTCACTTCTCTTGTTCTCGGACGAATTGAGGTGCCTGGTGCGAAGGTGATACGAGAGCACTCCACCTGCACTCGATCCACACCCACAAGATCGCACGCCACGCTCTCCAGCCGGTGAACAGCATGACAGACATGGTATTCGGCATTCACTGTATTCGAAATTTCTGGCAGAAAGAGGATAGCAATCCAGAGTTTCAGACTTCAACCCTTCCTTACTCCACCAACAAAGTTCTGGACCAGGTCCGGCGGCCTTCGCGTTTCAGGTTTTCAGATCTCTCCACACTCCAACGGCTTGGCTTCAGCAGCCACATTACTAATGCACAATGCAAAGTGCACCTGGCAAGCCTTGGTTCGCTACAACTTTACTCAGCCGTGAAGGTTCACGGAAGCCCTTGCGTGGTGCTATTTGCACGAACCCAAATACTGCGCCAGCTGGTGTGTTGCATTGCCTTCCACCCGAACAGACGCAACCGAGCACTCATCTCCATCGTTAAAAAACAGTGATGCGATCAACCCCACAGCTTGGTGTGGACCCATGTTTTTGATGGCTACATGTACTGTCAACAAGGAAAGCAATCGGTTAAATCGTCGACTGGAGCAACTTGGACGATCAACGTTGATAATCTGTCACAAATACAACCGACGACAGCGAAGTAAAGGCCCACAATCGAATCGTGGTGCCATCGCCTTGAGGAATCCGAAGTACATGAGATTGGAGACTCTGAGACACACAACGACGTGTAGGGCTACACGCTCGCACGAATGCCGCACCGTGATCTGTAATTTCGGCCGCGACTTCCCACATTCTCAAAGAATTCCAGTCGACTTGAACCATGCCGCGGTGTCATCAACAGAACGGTAGTAATCTATCATAGCTAAACCGTCTGAAAAGCAGGTAAAGATAACCAAACATTCTGGTGAACAGCGAAAACTTCCTGCAGCCGTCTAATATTTGTCTGTAGCGACTCTCGAGGGACAAAGCAACTGAGACAGGCTACTGCCCATGTCGACCAAACCTGCTCCAGCTTATTTGTCCGCCGAGAGCGACCCTTGGACATAGTTAAGGGCTACCAGCTTGATAGCGCATAATTTTGTACCATCGTGATTATACATGTAGCCTAGCCTAGCCTGCCAGGCAGCCTCCGAGGCCATAGAGATCACATGATCAAGTCACGTGAGAAGCCTCCGATAGCGCTGGCGCTTGCGTTTGCGGGCGCTTAGCTGCACGACCGAGTCGCACCTCCGATCATGCTAAAGTTTGTCGGACCCTCAGAGAGGTATCAGCGACTCTCGCATGTCTAATACATCCTCTCACCAGTGAGACGTTGCCAAAAATTCGGTGGACAAAGTCAAGTACCTCGTCGGATAGCATTCTCGTGGACGGTGCTACCAGCAGCTTGAGAACACTGTTAACGGTTCGACACCAGTGAGACAAACTTTGGCATATGCGGAGCCACTACAAGGCATCCTGGGATTCCTGGCGCTTCTTCTGCAGCGTGGACTGTCGCACCATTCTGTTCGCTTGCCTGTGCCGCCCCTGGACGAGCTGTACAACCTCGTACAACTGATCGCACTGGATCTGAAGGACACTCATTTCAATCCGGACGAAAGCCTTGCTGGGTATTCCAACGACCAATTCCAATGGGAGGGCTCAATGTTGCATACCGCTACGGCGGTTCAAGGATGATCGTGAACCTGGTTTCACGCGAGCTACAAGCTAGGCCGCCATGGATATGCCACTGTGCATTCTCGCTACGTAGCGACTTTCCCCAAACCGTCCACGCAATAAAGTTGCTACAGCTCTCTCGAACATGAGCGCTTGCGCAGATCTAATGATTGGTTCGTTAGGATCGAGACTCAACAGCAACGGAAGGCTGGTATTCCTAGCGCTTTATGCCTCGCGATGGCAAGACTCTTATATGTAGCCCGCACCGCACGCACGCTCCATGCACGAAAAACTGCAACCCTACCGGTACCTTTTAGCGCTTCTACAAACCACTGCCATCGGTTTCCATCTTGCATCTTGCCATCGAGACAAGTGCTGTCGTCGCTGGAATCGGAAACCGGGTAGCCTGGATTGCATGATGTCCTCAAAACCAGCGAATGTCGGTATGCACTGGCAAGCACCCACGACCATCATGCTGTCCTACGCAGCCAGCTTAGCCTTTGCAATTGGGCATCATGTCTTCTACAAATCTCTGGATCAGCTGCCCGTCGACGAAAATCTGTTCGATCAGCAGACAAATATTGCTATCGGTACCGCTTTCGCATTTCTCTTCCGTGCAAATCTCGTCCTAGCCACTTGTACAGCATACTGGCAAGTCTTTTGGGCAACGGCACTCCGCAACACCATCACAATATCCAGTATGGATGCCTTAGCTGGAGTGTTAGGCTCTCTGCTGGATTTTGCCAGCGTCAAGACATTCTTCCTCAATCCTGGACTTGCGGTACTGGCTCTATTGGCATGGGTAGTGCCCTTTGCGTCGCTTTTGCCTCCTGCCACTTTATCTGTTCTATCAGCAGCGATGACAAACAACACACAAATGCCCGTCCCTGTACCATACTTTGCCGACTACACAATGACCGCCATCAACTACTACTCTGTAGCGGGCGATAAGTTCAGTGGCCTCGAGGGTGGCCTGGAATCGACTATGGTGGAAATTTACATCAAGCCAACTCTACAACTCTCGCGTCTGGCCACCACAACTGCATATCGGGGTGCAGTCCCTGATCATCGAACGTCACTCCCCAATTCGACATACCAATTGGAGTTTCAAGCGCCTGCCCTACAATGTCAACCGATGACTGTGGATGTCATGACAGGTTTCAATAGAGCTGCAGGCTGCAACTTCACTAGATTCAGTACAGGTTCCGAAAAACGCTGTGGGCAGGTTGTGCCCTACGTTTCTTGGGTGCCCGACAGGTTATCACTCGTTCCTTTTGGCAACGGCACTGTCAAGAGCGGATTTCTACCACTGGACTCGGCGCTGGAAAACTTAGAGCCAAGCGAGGACTACAGTAAAAGTTACCTGGGCTATTATGAGGATGGTCCTTCGAGTTTATTTGTTGCAACAAGGAATGATCCACGACCTGAAGATCCAAGCTGGAGTATCTTGAATTGCTCGTTGTTCAACGCATCGTACACGGTCCACGAATCGTCGGATTCGAACAGTCGGAGCCAGTCTCGCCTCACTGATGTTCGCTTGCTTAACTCCGTGCCTTTCATGCAGCAGACAGACCACAAATTCAGCGAGCCGCGTAATGCGACAGAGGCAACCGTCTTCAGCTACCAGGCGCTCATGGAGTCTTTTAATAGGCTACTAGTAGGATCGATGGTGTCCCGCACTGCTGGCTACAATCAGTCTCAATACTGGAATGGACCCGGCATGAGGTCACAAAATCCGAACGTGATGAGCACACTGCTAGCGTTCAGCAACGAGCTCGTGCGATTCCTGAGCGACTCGAGGACTACCGGCTATGATCCTCTCCCTCAAGACCCTCTGTGGACAACCGTCCAGGAAAGCGAAAAGGCACTCATCTCCTTGCCGAACGAGGCGCTTGAATCACCATCCTACAACCAATCACTCTCTTCAGCCCTCGAAGAACTCTTTCAAAATTTGACAATGGCACTTTTCAGCGACGCACGTTTCCTGCGAGACTCGGAGCAACCCGTCAACGTCACCGTCTCGTACACTCGCAATATCTATTCCTACAGCTCAAAGAACCTGCTCCTCTCCTACGGTATTGCCCTCAGCCTTACTCTCCTCGCCAGTTTAACCGGCTGCCTCGCGATCTTCTTCAATCGCGCTTCCTACACAAATAAGTTCTCAACTATAATGCGTACGACGGCCGGTTTCGAATACCTGGTACATGAGAAAGACCGCACCGGAGCCGATCCTCTACCAAAACACCTCGCCAGAGCCCGCATCCATATTGGCCATCGTGAGGGATCCGCAGATGACGTGCCAAGCTCGCACGACACGGCCGGAGAGCGAAGTGCTATGATGGACCGGAGAGAAGGAATACCCAAGGTGCCTGAGATCGTCAGCCAGAGGAGTGTCTCGCCTATCACGTAGTGCGTGAAGGGGAAGATGGATCTCTGGGCTGTTATGGTTCCGTTTGAGGGAGAATTCGGCCGACTGATTCTAACTGTAATTTAATACTGTGATGGTTCTATTTGGGATCCCCTGCGACGATGCGAATGTATATACTGCTTTACAGATATAAATAAGGGAATACGCGATTCATTACATGCGACGTCGTTTGCCGAATCAGATTTGTCATCGGCGATGTTAGACCACCACCTGCATGAGTATCACCTCCGCCTGTGCCGGAGTTTGTCGTGTGGGCGTTCTCACTGGCACCAGCATGTTTATAGCGTACTAGGCCTGCTGATACTACCGTTCACCAAAGCCTGATCCAGTGGGATAACGGCATTCGGAGACTGCTCTCTCACTGGTATAAGGGTGACTTGTGCATTAGGAAGTTGCTGATACCACCATGAAGCGACAAATTTTCAGCATGAACTGAGGCATGATCATTCCCCAATCTCCCACGGGAATTTCTTCCTGCATACACTGCGTGCACATATTTGGAAATTCCTCTTGATTCTGCAGGATCGCTTACTTGATTGATGACCAGAAGCCTTTGAACTCGAGATTCCAAAATAAGGCGAATCCCTCGAACGATCACGATTCAAGTACAATCCAATAATAATGCATTGCATCGATGAAAAGAGAAGTAACAGTTGCAAAGATCCAAAACATTGAGTTCACGCATTCGAAAGAAGTATCACATTTAATCTCGCGAGTGCCACCCGCGCCTAGAACCCAAGGAACTAAACGTCCGCTCGGCTCACGCTTGCCGCGCGCCACATCTTACATTACGCAATTGGGACTCAGACCCCTTA
>Ga0265797_10009219_pt1 | contig 12909 bp, 10 predicted proteins | sample P2T30metagenome_FD_192433 | JGI IMG/M metagenome (GOLD analysis project Ga0265797, IMG submission 192433) | Plant litter microbial communities from East Loma Ridge, Irvine, California - P2 T30 | ecosystem: Environmental > Terrestrial > Plant litter > Unclassified | place: USA: California... | reverse complement strand
TTGGTGGTCAATGGCATCCGGCCCACAAAAGCAAAAGGGTTACAGACAATGCGCTGTAACCCTTCAATTTGGCTGGTAGGCCTCCCGTGAGTCGAACACGGCACCAACGGATTATGAGTCCGCTGCTTGCCAAGGTTTGACTAGAGTCCCCCTATGAGACACCATCGAATCTTTGGTGAATTTACCGGGTCATTTGGGTCATGGTTTGGGTCACTTAGTATACCCCGCTCTCCCTTGTCTGACACGAACACTGAGGCAACTCGGCGTCGTTTGGCTACGACATTTTTGAGAAAAAAACCAAAATAATGTTTCACCCAGGTAAGCGTTTTCAGGTTCAATAGCGTCCATCCTCCGGAGGAGACACATGCTAAAGACGAAAGCCTACCTACTCTACAAGACTATATGCCCCACCACAGGTCAGTTCTACATCGGCGTACACGCCACCCGGAAGCCATACTTGGACGGATACCAAGGCAGCGGCGACTGGGTGAAGAACTGCTTGGAGACTAACGTACACCTGATCACTGGGATTTTAGAATTCTTCCCTACAGAAGCCGAAGCGTACGCCAAGGAAGCGGCGCTGGTTACGTGGGAAAAGGTTCAACACGATCCGCTCATGATGAATCGTATTTCAGGCGGTCTCGGCGGCTGGAAGGGTATGACACCCGAAAAGTGCGCAGAGCGAAACCGGCGCATTCAAACCGATGGGGAACGGCAGAAGCGGTCGGAGACGTTGACCGCCCACTACAAGATTGCTACTCACCACACCACGGGAAAACCAAAGAGCGCCAAACAGAAGCTTGAGATGTCCAAGTCTCAGCGTGGCCGGACGTTCAGCGCCGAAACTCGTGCCAAGATGAGCGAGACCCACAAGGCACGGATAGCCTTATCAGGGGTCAAGCCCGTGCCACCTTGCATGAAAGGGGTCAAGCGCAACCTAAAGGAGGTGGAGTGCCCTAGGTGCGGCTTTCGGGGTAAGGGGGGTAACATGACAAGGTACCACTTCGACAACTGCAAGAATTAATCTGAGAATCTGACGCGATTTCGAAGAAAGCACGATATGAACACGATACCCCACAACGCCGGCTAGAATTGTCCTTGAAGCTTCGTTGGACAGTCTCTGCTTTAATCAGGCCGCCGAGGGTATAGTAAGACTTTACATTTTCCGATGTCGGATATATTGCCGTAAGACGGGATCTACAAATTCGTACACACCTTGGTCAATTCGCTCCAAAACTGGTCCAAATTTCTTTTCCACTAAACGCGGCATTACTTGGTCAACGAATTGGACGCCCATCGCCTCTGCTACGGTTCGAGAGTCTTTTAATGTAACTCGACCAATCTCATCAGTGAATGAAGACTCAGTTGCCTGCTCAGCAAGTAAATGCAATAACAACTGCCGTCCTTCGGATTCCCCTATTGCACGCTTATACGCATCTTCTAAGCTTGGAAAAAACCGACCTTCGCGAAGACCATCGACCACCCTCTCAAAAATTGTCTCATCTACAACGGCTCCTCCACCAGAATTTACTTCGTTCACACACTGCTTGCCAACAAGCTGAACAAAGTAAGGGTAGCCCTGCCCAATTTCTGCAATCTTAGACGCAATACCAGGGGAAAACCGTATTTTCCCTCGGAACAACTCCGCAGCTTTCGCAATGATTCCTTCCGACTCTGCTAGCGTCATTGGCTTAACTGCAAGGACACCTTGTTCCATTAGCCGAGCTACGGACGCATGGTCTTCTACAAGGTCAGAAAGGTCGCGCCCAACACCGCACACTGCAAACTTGACATATGGGGTAGTTAATGACTTGATTAAGGAGCCAATGCCCTGCTTATTTGCAATTACGTCAAATTCGTCCAAAATGATAAGTAGGGAGTCCCTTTTCATTCGCTTTTGAACTTGATGTTCAACGATCGAAGAAACGAAATTTCGGAAAGACTGAACCACATCACCCGGCACTACTTTGGCATATTTCGATGCTTCGATTCCCTTCGCGCCCCAGCTAATGACCTTAAGATCCGATCCACCGGAAACTTCTTTTGTCCTCGTAAACTCAACAATCTGCTTGCCATCATTAGGTACAAGACGCAATAATCCATCTTCTGGATCTTGGTCATTGATCAAGCGCGATATCAGATCCTTACCATCGGCGATGAGCGAATCACAAGTGTAATAGACTGTTAGGTAGGTTCGCGGTCGCTGCGGTATCTTCTCCGCCAACCCAGCATTTTTAGCGAGCGTGTAGTCGCCCAAGGCCATCTGCTGAATCTGTCGCATTAATGAGGATTTCCCTACTCCCCTTTTTCCATAGACCGCAATGAGGCCGGTCGTAGCATTCAGGGCGGTGATACAGTCTTGAATTAACCCTGTGCGTCCGACGAACCGCTGGGGTGAGCGGATAACGTCAGCGGTGAATCCAATTTCTGGGTCTACAATCATGTCATGCTACCAAAGTGAAGAAAGTATGAGTCTATCCCGGAAGACAGGATTAGCGTAAACATTTCGGTCTCGCAGAACAATATCACTCTCTATTAGTAGACCTTCCGAGAACCTTCCTGTCGTCATTTTTACTGCTCGTTCTGCAGCCCCATTCTGTACAAACAAGCACACACTCGCACAATGTCCAACAACAGCAACCACAGCCGACCTTTAGTCCGCTTTTTTAAGTTTCTCCATAGCGAGACCACCGGGGGGGCTTTTCTTGGGTGAATAAATTTTTCCTGCATTGGGAAGACACTCTCAGGGAAGCCGTGCATCCATCAGTTCGCCACAGTGTCGTCGAGGTAGTGCTCCTTCTGACCCTGCTGAATTCCTATCGATATGACTATGACATCAACCCTCCACCGGGGAATGCTGGCGGTAGGGGGGCAATGCCAGCATAGCCATACCAAGATCGGCCATGCGTGATACTGTTCGCATATACAGTAGTTTGCCACGGAGTAACCAATGCAGGTCAGGGTAGTAAAGATGCGCGAAAAAGGCGTAGAACACGACCGTAGAGCCTTGCGTGACCTCTTGGGCCACAGGGGTATGCTGATCATCATGGATGTCTCTGATCAGGGTTTACGCCGTCCTGCGAAGGTCGCACGACTGATGCAAGGGAACCATGTTCGCCATGAGCTTACCGACGTACATATCGTGTGGTGTAGCGAGGGAAGATTCACACTGGCCGGGTTTGAACGGCATAGCAACAGCGAGGGTAAGCCAGTGGACTACGCACAGTCTTGGCTGTGCTCTCTAGACTTCGATTCCCTACCGGACCTGTCGCTATCGAAGCAGCGTAATGTTAGGCCGCCGGGTTAGGCGGATGGCACAGCATGTCACCTCCGTTACTCATCAGTGTAACCTCGGTTACTCAGGTCAGTGGCTTCGGACGACACATCATGTAACGTCCATTACTCCCCAGTGTAACTTCGGTTACTCAGGTTAGTGGCTTGGGATGACACACCATAGTAACCTCGGTGACACAGGCTCCCTTCCGTGGGGGGCACTTGTCTAGGGGACTATTGGTGAGCCTCAGCACGAACCGTTGCGTGTTGGTAGCTTAGCCTTTACTGGGATAAATCCCACTCACTCGCACAATGTCCAACAACAGCAACCACAGCCGACCTTTAGCCCCCTTTTTTGAAGTCTGTGCATAGCGCGACCACCGGGGGGCCTTTTCTTGGGGGAAGGGAGAAGTCTAATAATGCAGAGCAATCCAATCCAGATAACTCATGGATTGCGCCTCTACGTCCCAGTCATAGACGCTGTTGCCCTAGAGGGATCTCAAGTACGCTCTTGTGCCATTGCCCATTTCTAACGCCCCTTGCGCTGACGAATGACAAGACCGTAGCCAAGCTCCTAGATTTCGCTTCATGCGGGGGTGTCTCTCAAAGCAGCGGATGGTTAAGCAGCATGTCCAAGATATTTCGTCGCGACTTCATACTTTTCGCATTGGCCCGCGCCGGGCTATGACCTGCCTCACTAACAATTTGAGTGCTGCCGGATGCTTGGAATACACCCTTTCCATCACTGATTCCAGTATGTCAAGCGCGTCAAACACGCTGTCCCGCGTAAGGACGCTTGAATGACTTGCAGCATTGCCTAGCCACTTTATCGCCATGAAGCACTCGTACACATCTGGATGCGATTCCTTAATACGTTCGATCCTGTCATGTAGGGAGAGGCGTTGCCGTTTATTTTTTCTATTTACAATCTGCTTCAGGACCTTTAACGAGTCGAGGATCCGTTCGGTTGCCGAACGAATGTGATTCCCCGCTGCAGCAAAGTCGCTCCAAGATGACAGGAAAGCGTATTCAAGCTCCAGACGGACTTCGTGCGGACACTTTTCTGGAATTGAAATTAGCAATGGTGATGGTTGCACATGGTATGGCAAGAACAGATGCTGGTACAGGTGATTTCCATCGTCATCATGCCAATCATCGACCCATCCTTTTCCTGCTACTACGGCAACTTCTCCGCACCTTTCGTTGTCGCATGTCAACATTGCAACAAACCTTAATTCATCATATTCTGAATCGAACCATTGCTCATTCTCAATCTTCTTTGTGTCTGCCGTCCGTTGAAATTTTAAGGACTCTTTAACCAACCTATAGTGTCCTCCGGTGCAGCGCGGACAACGATAGTGGGGTGATCCTGTCTCAGTGAGATGAGATGTATAGAGCTTACGGTTCACCGGCATAATTATGTCTCCTGAGCAAATCTTGATATTACCTCTAATAAATTGTGATGCACGTCGCGTCTACCACAAGGGCAGGGTCTAATGGATGAGCAATGAAAACTCTCAGGAATCTATCAGAACCCTTGCAAACACTAGAGTCTAGTGATAATATCACTGCATCTAGAATTTTTTGGTAAATTTCATGGCTATCTACGGTTACGCACGGACCTCCACGGTTGAACAGGTCGCGGGGCTTGCCGATCAGGTCGCAAAGCTCAAGGCGGCAGGCTGCACTGACCAGACCATATACCAGGAACAAATTAGCAGCGTGAAGATGGCCGACCGAGTCGAGTTCGCAAAAGTACTTGCCAAGCTCACCAAAGGCGACGTACTGGTTTTTACGAGTCTTTCCCGTGTGGCGCGTTCAATGATCCACATGATCGAAATTGAGGCCGCTGTGGCAGATATAGGGGCTTCCATGCGCATTCTAGATATGGCTGTGGATACCAGCACGCCCCAAGGTCGTTTGACGTTCAACCTGTTCAGCAGCATCGCGCAGTTTGAACGGGAAAACATGCTGGAACGCCAAAAGGTCGGAATCGCCGCTGCAAAGGCTGAAGGCAAGTACACTGGCCGTGCGCCTACCGCACAGGCCAAAGCTGCCAAGGTGCTGGAACTGCACAAGAAGGGAGTGAGCAAGCAAGACATTGCCAAGTCATGCGAGATTGGCATTGCTTCAGTGTACCGCATCCTCAAAGCAGCCTGACAACGCCAGTAGGGCCACCACGCTATATAGCCGAAGTCGTCGTGGCCCCATATGGCGCGCTCGGCACATCAACTTCAAACCAGTGTCGATAGTCGCGGAAGTCAATCAAGATAATTCTGTTGAATGAATGGCCTATCGGTGGGTCAATGATGAAATTTTCGTAGTCCTCTACCTCCATGTGCAGATCAACGTAGTTGACAAGAACCAGCCACCATTCATTGTACCGATCCCGGTACGGAGCGATCTTCCTCTCCTTCTCTTCGATGCACAGTCGTAGATTCCGCTCGACCTCCGCCAGTATGGCGCCGCCTGCATCACCATCACAACTGCCCAAAAGGTTGAAGAAGCTTCCAGCATCCTTACGCGAACGTTCAAGATCAAGTTCAAAGCTGTCACCAAACTTCAGCGTAGTGTCTGCGCGGTTGACTGACTGCTTAAAGTTGTCTAGTTGCGATACGACGTCCTTCTCAATCCTTCGCCAATCCAGCGGCCTACGAAACATCATGATGACATGCCAGCTTTCGCCCTCATGCGAAGGGCCGAACTGCTTCAAAAGCTTTGTCATTCGGTGCCACATGCGGATTCCCAAATGCTCGTATGCGTGTTTCTCACCATCTGGGTACACATGGTTCTGATTCAGACGCCTGACCTCTACACCAATCTTCCTTCCGTCCACTTGAAAGTCAGGCGGAATGTTGCCATCTGGCTCGTAGCGCACCCCCCCTATATTCAGCGACTTCAGGAACTCGTTCGCAATCGCTTCGTCTTCGTTCATCGGCACCGTCTTATCTTTTTGCCCTACTGCGTGTGTGCGGTCGAACATACGTGCCATCTTTCCGTGTATAGCCCTTTACGCTTACTGGTCCGCAAACACTTGTAACGCACGGCGCACTTCTGCTACCGCCACTGGCGCTGCCATAGGTGCTCTTCGCTGATTCAACGAGGTAGGAACGAAATCCATAAAGTTCGCACCGCTGATGTGAAGGCACATACGTACCATCTTTCAGATAGTAGCCAAGCTCACTCCTACAAATTCCTGCTGGCACACTTGCTATCGCCTCCGCGTTAAGACAGCGGTACGCAGTAGGGACGACCTCGCCGTCTTTTTTAACATGCTCGGAAACCACTAAGCATGTCGGCGCTGTTTGAGGAACGCCGTATGGTGATGGTGATGGTCCTGTAGCTTGAAGAGGCATTGCTGTAGGAGTAGCACACCCGACCAGCGTAGCTGCTAGTAATAGTCCAGCGATAAAACGATACATGCGATCCCTTGGAACCCGCTTCAGCCGGGATAGCTGCAAGCGTTACTCAAAGTATAGTCATCTTTGTAGCCAAAATGTCAATTTCAGGAATAGACTGTTGCATTTGATTCACATGCACATTGATCGGAACTGCCCATTTATTGTGCAAATTTTTTATAGGCATATGAGAATCGTTCTTATTTAGAAGCTGACCGTCGAAGCTTTAAAACCTGCCGGTACGGCTTGGCCATGTCTAAATCACACAGTATTGCAAACTGGTCTTCATAGGGAAAGCTAAAATCCACACCTAAGAGACCCATCGCGATCTCGCAGGGGCTGCTCGGCTTCCTGTTCACCTCCCATGACACCGTAGCAACAGTCCAGCAGGACGGCTGCTGCATGGGCGAACTACTAACAGAACTATGACCAAATTCTTCCCCCCAGTAGCACCGAAACACTTTGAGCAGGCGATGGACCTTCACTGGACCTCTCTAGGAAATAAATCAAGCCCTGCACTGAAGGAAAGCTGGTTTGAACAAGGATGCGCATATGGGCATCAAATCTTTAATCACGATAATGAAGACGCCCCGGACGAGCGCACAAAATGGGTCGTTCTAAATCCGCCTACAGGCGCTGGTAAAACAGAAGGTTTAATTCTTTACTGCTCGATGATGGCTGGTTTGCCGCCAAATCAACACCCTGGGGTATTAATAGTTACGCGGACGATAAAAGGCGCTGATCTTGTAGCCAAACGAATCAACGAACTCTCTGGAAAATCAGAATATGCGGTTAGCTTTCACTCTGAAAATTCAGCTAATACTGCACGCAATACTCTAGCAGAGAGTTCAGTACTTGTAATTACACATGCTGCCTACGAGGCGGCGATATCCCAATTTCAAAACGAACGCGCATTCAGTCAAACTTGGCTTTCATTCTACAAATGGCAAGAAAGCGGACGCAGACTCGTTATCATTGATGAGGCGCCGACCCTGATTGAGCACACGCAAGTTGATTTGAATGGATTGCGACGCACGCTGGCTATGGTTCCTCAAGCAATGCGAGACCGTCATACCTACGATGTGAAGGTTATCAATGACATCATCGGAGTAATGGAGAGCCGAGCCAACCAAGATAAATGTGAAGAATGTGTGATACCAAAGTATAAAGCGGATAACGGCAGAGTCGATATGGAAGGCTTAGCACATTCAATGCGCAACATTGCATTCAATGAGGATTTCGACCAAGAGAATTATCTGGACAACAGTAAGCTATTCAAGATTCATAGAGACCGCTTGATGGCACTTCAGCAGGTACTCACCGGGGATATGTACTATGCTAGGGTACGGGGTAAGCACACGCTAAATTCATCCTCATTGATAGTTCCTGATGACCTAAAGGGCGCAATTATCCTTGATGCGACTGCAGCTGTAAACGTGATATACGAACTTTTCGATAAGGTCAAAATGACGGCTTTACCAAAGGGAATCCGTCGGTATTCCAATGTACAGCTTCATGTCAATAGAGGCCAAAGCGTCGGCAAGACATATCTGAAAGAAAACACCGAAGAAGTGCTTTTGCCCGTTATAGCGGACTTGGATGAGCGCCTGCGCGGATGCGATGTATTCTTCGCCACCCACGTAGGAATCAAAGAAAAGGTTCAATCAGCGGTTACCAAGTTCAAGAAATCCGTTGGAACCTGGGGAGCTATTGACGGTTCAAACGAATGGAAAGACTGCGATACCGCTGTTATCATTGGCTTGCCCACTAAGCCAGATACATGGTCGGCAAACATGGTTAATGGATTCCGAGGTATGCAAAGCACTGAATGGCTACGGGGGCCGGAACGCCCCTTTGGAAACCATGGTGACGTTCGCTCTGCCTTAAAGACTGGCGATACCATTACTCAGGTTCTACAGGCTATCAACCGAATTCGGTGCCGTAAGGTGATCGACGTAAATGGCAACTGCCCTGAAGCGAATGTTTATTTGCTTCTACCGGATGGTCCTTGGGGAGACCAAATACTGCAAAAGATCAGTGATATGATGGAAGGGATCGTGGTCAAACCTTGGGTTATCCAAGGGTTTCAACCAAAGGAATCAAAAAGAGGGCGACCATCTGGTAAGGGTACAGCCGTAAAGCCACTATTAGATTTTCTTTTCGCTATGCCTACGGGTAAAGTCAGCAAGTCTGCGGTCATGGAAAGTACTAAGGTTACTCCAGCTACTTTTAAGCGGTTCGTTGTCGAGACCAAGAAGGAAGCTTCAAGCATATGGGAATTCCTAAGCGACCTAGGTATCATCTACGTTACAGGAAAAGGAAAAAACGCTCAGTCATATTTCAATAAGGTCGAACAGGCCCAATAAATCCTGTAAGTAGCTTATAGGAATTAATGAGCCAATTCGTTCTTCGCTAAGTATCCGTACAGAGAACACTAAGAAGAAACGACCATACAAGCCACAAAATTGGTCATAGTTTCTGACCTTTTTTACTCTGCTACGGATTTACCGTTGCGCATGGTCTCCCCGTAAAGGGTACGTTCACAATTTCATTGCAGGTCTATAAGAATGATTCAGTCAAAGTTACCGCGATTAGCCAAGCCGAGCTAATAAATCCGATGGTCTTAGGTGCGTATAGCGTTTCAGCATAGACAAACTTTTGTGGCCAGTAATGGTCGATACTTCCATCATGTTAAATCCCTTTTCAAATAACCGTGAGGTTGCTTCGTGCCGTAGGTCGTGCAGGGTCAACCCGTTGATTCCACAGGCATCACAGGCAGCCGCAAAGGCACCACTGATGTTATCGCGGTGTATGGTGATGAGCCGCCCTTGGGGTTCCTTGGTTAGAGTCATCAAGGCTCCTATGGCGCGCGTGGACAAAGGAACAACCCTAGAAGTGCCATTCTTTGTTTCGTGTAGACGAGCCATCCGGGAATCAATATCTACGTCATTCCAGTTCAGGTTCGCAATTTCGCCCCGGCGCATCGCGGTTTCTATAGCTAGAATGATAAATGCGCGAAGGAGTGTATTTCCTTGAGCATCACAGTGTGTCAGAAGGCTAGTTTCTTCACCGGACAAAAGGCGTCTTTCGCGTCCTCTAGGTAGCTTAGGCTTCCGTATAGCCTTTACAGGATTGCTTAGGGCTTCCATTCCCCAATCCTTACGGGCCACCTCAAAAACATGCGAAACAAGAGCAAGGTCCAATCGAATGGTGTTGGCCCCTGCTCCCTGTTCTTGGCGCTGATCGCGGTACCTTGCAAATTCCACTGCCCTTATACGGGACAAGGACTGATCGGCAATCGGATTTTGCTGCCACCTCCGTAGTCGCGAAAGTTCCTGCTGTTGCGACCGTTTCAACGGCGTTACCTCGTTAGCGTACCGATCAAGGGCTTGAAACAGCGTCATATCGTCGGCCATCCGCATAGCCTCCCCAAGCCCTTGGGAAACCATCCGTTCACGCTCGTTAGCCCATTGAACAGCGTCTTGGCGCGACGAAAAGGTACGAGTCACTTCAGGATGACCAGTGAGCCTTACACGGGCTTGGAATTGCGATGGTGCGCGCTTACGAATCTGTGGCATATGTCTTCTCTTTATGAAGACCCAATGGCGCAGAAATGGCGCAGATTCGGTAAAAACGTCGGGATACAAGAATGTCCTAGAGGACGCAAAGGAAGCGAAAGTTAGTGAGAACTATCGCTATGCGCCGCCTGTGCCGTCGGTCTTCCGTAGAGGGAATTCCTAAGCAAATTTGGTAGGCCTCCCGTGAGTCGAACACGGCACCAACGGATTATGAGTCCGCTGCTCTAACCAAGCATGAGCTAGAGGCCCAGAAACTGGGATGGTGGCAAGCAACGCGCCACCTGCGCATCAACACGAACGTGATGAGCGAAGTGGCGAGAGCATATTGCCTTTAGTACAGGCGCGTCAAGCCCGCATCAACAATCAGCTGTTGTTCTCCAGGAAGCTCTTGAGCTTGTCCGAGCGCGACGGGTGACGCAGTTTGCGCAGCGCCTTTGCTTCGATCTGGCGAATCCGCTCGCGGGTGACGTCGAACTGCTTGCCAACCTCTTCCAGCGTGTGGTCGGTCGACATCTCGATGCCGAAACGCATGCGCAGCACCTTGGCTTCGCGTGGCGTCAGCGAGTCGAGCACATCCTTGACCACGCCGCGCATCGAGGCGTGCAGCGCGGCGTCCGATGGTGCCAGCGTGTTGTTGTCTTCGATAAAATCGCCCAGATGCGAATCGTCGTCGTCACCGATCGGCGTTTCCATGGAAATCGGCTCTTTCGCGATTTTCATGATCTTGCGGATTTTATCTTCCGGCATTTCCATCTTGATCGCGAGCGTGGCCGGGTCGGGCTCGGCGCCGGTCTCTTGCAGGATCTGGCGCGAGATCCGGTTCATCTTGTTGATCGTCTCGATCATGTGTACCGGAATACGGATCGTGCGCGCCTGGTCGGCGATCGAACGGGTGATTGCCTGGCGGATCCACCACGTCGCGTACGTCGAGAACTTGTAGCCGCGGCGGTACTCAAACTTGTCCACGGCCTTCATCAGGCCGATATTGCCTTCCTGGATCAGGTCGAGGAATTGCAGGCCACGGTTCGTGTACTTCTTGGCGATTGAAATCACCAGACGCAGGTTGGCCTCGGTCATTTCGCGCTTGGCCTTGCGCGCCTTCATTTCACCGGCCGCCATCTGGCGGTTGATGTTGCGCAGGTCTGGCAGCGGCAGCACGACGCGCGCTTGCAGGTCGATCAGGCGTTGCTGCAGTTCCTTGATCGTCGGGATGTTGCGGCCCAGGATCGCGCTGTAGGCGTGGCCGGCGTTGACTTCTCCGTCGACCCATTCCAGGTTCGTCTCGTTGCCCGGGAAGACCTTGATGAAGTGGGCGCGCGGCATGCCGCAGCGGTTCACGGCCACGTCGAGGATCTGCTTTTCAATATGGCGCACTTCGTCGACCTGGCCGCGCAGCGTGTCGCACAGCTTTTCCACGACCTTGGCCGTGAAGCGGATGCCCAGCAGCTCGTTCGAGATCGCATCCTGCGCCTTGACGTAGGCTTTCGAGTTGTAGCCGTCCTTTTCGAACGCCTTGCGCATCTTGTCGAATTGCTGGGCGATCTCGGCGAACTTGGCCAGGGCCGTGACTTTCAACGCTTCGAGCTGCTCGGCCGAGTAGCCGGCGGCGCCAGAGTTGCTTGGCGCCTCTTCTTCTTCCTCTTCGCCTTCGGCGTCGTCCTCGTCTTCTTCGTCGTCGTCCGACTCGCTGGCGACGGGCGCGGCGACTTGCGGCGTGTTGTCTTCGCCTTCCTGGTCGACCAGGCCGTCGACGATTTCGTCGATCTTGATCTCGTCGCTGTCGATCTTGGCGGCGGTGCCGATGATCTCGGCGATCGTCACCGGGCAGGCCGAGATGGCCTGGATCATGTCCTTCAGGCCGTCTTCGATGCGCTTGGCGATCTCGATTTCGCCTTCGCGCGTGAGCAGCTCGACCGAGCCCATCTCGCGCATGTACATGCGAACCGGATCGGTGGTACGGCCGAAATCCGAGTCAACCGTCGATAGCGCAGCTTCGGCAGCCGCTTCGGCTTCATCGTCGCTGGTGGCATTCGGGACGTTGTCGGACAGCAGCAGCGTCTCGGCATCGGGCGCGTGTTCGTAGACCGCGATGCCCATGTCGTTGAACGTGCCGATGATGCCTTCGATCGCTTCCGGATCGACGATGTTTTCGGGCAGGTGATCGTTGATCTCGGCGTACGTGAGGAAGCCGCGCTCCTTGCCCGACTTGATCAGGGCCTTGAGCTTGCTGCGGCGCAGCTCGAGTTCTTCTTCGCTGGCCTCGGTATCGGACGAGAATGCATCCTTGAGCAGCGCTTTCTCTTTGGCCTTGCGGTCCTTGGCCTTGGCCTTGTCCGCAGCCTTGAGTTCGGCGCGCTCGACCGCGTTCAGCGCGGCGATCTCGTCGTTTTCAGGGGTGAATTCTTTTGGTTTGCGGCCGCGCCGGCCCGGCACTTTGACAGACGGCAAGACGTAGCCAGACGTATCGATGGCGGCAAGCGTGGCCGCATCGGTCGTCTGGTTGACAGGTGCCGAGGTCGCCGTACGCACCTCCGCCTTGTCTTGCGCGTTGTCGGCCTTGGCGGCGGACGTTCTCGTGGTCGTGGCAGCCACGTTGGTTTCGGGTTTCTTGGTTGGCACAGGCGCTTTCGATGTCACAACGACTAACTTTACGGTGGTTA
>Ga0265797_10009218_pt1 | contig 12910 bp, 13 predicted proteins | sample P2T30metagenome_FD_192433 | JGI IMG/M metagenome (GOLD analysis project Ga0265797, IMG submission 192433) | Plant litter microbial communities from East Loma Ridge, Irvine, California - P2 T30 | ecosystem: Environmental > Terrestrial > Plant litter > Unclassified | place: USA: California... | reverse complement strand
CCGTCGTCCTGGAACACGTCGGTCCCGGCGAGCTGGAAAGCCGTCGCGTAGACGATCGCCGCGGCCGGCTTGTAGAGGATGAACGCGACCAGCCAGCCGACGTTCTTCCTGAACCAGGACTTACCCATCTCCGTGTTCGTGAAGGACGCCGAGAGAGGCAGGATGCCCGCCAGGATGACGAGCATGCCGCCACGGGCGATCATGAGCACGATCTGCACGGCACTCGCGATGATGGCGATGATGCCCAAGATGATGATGAGCAGCGCGCCGAGCCCGCCTCCGTTGGGGTTCGTGAGCTGCAACAGCTTCACGATGTTCTGGCCGAAGCACGCGCCGTCACCGCCAACGTCGCACTGAATGGCTCCACGCAGCACCCAGACGGAGAAGGAGTCCAGAGCGGCCACGAGTAGGCCGACGACTGTCACTCCGACACCGGCCACGACGACGAGGGTCAGGAGGCTTTTCAGGGTGTCTTTCCCCGGGTCCGCTCGTTGCTCCCACGCCATGCGGATGCCGCCGATGATGACCGAGACAACCGCCGCCGCGCCCATGATCCACCAGAGCGACGACTGGATGAACAGCACTGCCCCGCCGGCAGCCGTAGGGCCTCCCGGGAGCAGGGCCGACACCAGGCTCGTCGACCCGGCCATGAGGATGACTGCGCCCAAGACGATGCCGATCCGACCCACTGCCGAGAATCCCTGGCCCCGGCGGATGCTCATAGCGATCATGGCCCCGAGGATGACGATCGAGATTGCCGCAACGATGAAGCCAACCCACGTGACGTAACCGAGGACCGTCACGATGCCGTCGGCCTCCGGCGCCGACGCGCCGGCCTCGATCGGAGAGCCACCGCCGTTGCCCGTCAGGTTCGGCGTGCGGACGTTGACCCACAGGGTGCCAAGAGACGCGACGGCCTGGCCGAACGCCTCGTAGACGGCATTCGCCAGATTCTCGATCGCGTCACCGACGGCGCTACTGATCCACTCCTCGGCCTGGCACTTCATGCCGAACAGGCCGCAGTCCTCCCCCGCTGCCATGTTCTAGCCTTCCGTCCAGGACGTGTAGCCGGACAGGTCCGGCAGTTGTGAGATTCGGGCCGGGTTGTCGACGTCAGCGTTCAGCTTCCAGTCGCCGTCGACCCACACCATGTCCGCGACGAGAGAGCCGTAGACGACCTCACCGTTCAGGGTTGCTCGGTACGCCACATCGACCCGAGAGGTATTCCCCTCGTACGCCAGCATGCGGAATCCAGCGATGGCAGCTCGCACGTCCTGGTCCGAGTCGCCCTGGTCAGAAGCCAGAAGGCTGTCTCGGTAGGTCCCCTCGGAGACCACGTAGTCGAGCCATGCAGCCCGCCCCGTCCCGTCGAAGGACTGCACGACCATGTTGCTGGCCGCGAACAGTGCGCCCTCGGGAGAGTGCTGGAAGCAGTAGCGGTAGCCCTCCGCGGCAGTCTCGGCCGGACCAACGCCCTCGGCGGACGGGTACGAGTACACGTCCTGGTACTGCCACTGAGCCTCAGGGGCAACGGTGATCGTCCCGCTCAGCTCCACGCCCCCGAGTCCGCACACGCTGGCACCGCCCGCGTCCGCCGTAGGTTCGGCGGACGGGGCGGCGCTGGCGCTGCTCGACGTCGGGGCTGGGGTCGAAGCGGTGTCGTCGTCGCTGTCGCCTCCGACGACATTGACGACGGTTAGCACGATGCCGGCGATGACCAGCACCGCCACGAGCCCGGCTCCTGCGATGAAACCGGGCTTAGTGAACGTGCTCTGCTCGTTCTCGTCCTCAGCCATGAGGGTCCCCCTTAGACGCCGGCGATGGCGCCGATGATTGCTGCTCCGGCACCGATCACGATCGCGCCGGCACAGGGCCAGAGAATCTTGGGGAGGGCGTCGCTGCCTTCGCCGCGGCGGAAGCTGATCGAAATCATGATGCCGCCGACGATGATGGCGCCCGCCACGACGATGTAGCCGATGTACTTGATCCACGACAGGAGCGTGGTCACGCCCTCGGTGCCCGGAGGCTGCTCCGGGGCGGGGTCGGGGATGAGTCCCGCGAGGTGCGTCACGTTGGACGCAGCCAGGTTCAACACGTCAAGAGCCAGCATGGTTCTACCTTTCGTTGGTGGTGCCAGCGGCACCGGTTCCGAGAATTGCGTGCAGCTCGTCGACGAGTCGCTGAGCTTCACGCGGGGCGTTCGTCAGAGCCGGAGGCTCCCCCACTCGCCATGAATCGACCCACGGCACAGACCACGTGCGCGGGACTCCCCCGCCGACGACCTGCAAGAGGTCGCGCAGCGGGCGAGGCAGACGGCCTGGTGCGTCCGCGAGGACGACCAGACCAAGAACGTCGACCGCAGGCACGAGGCCCGCAGCCCACTGACGCATCGCGGCCTGTGCGGCCCGAAGGCCAGAGGCGTTAGAGCGCGCCACGAGCAGCACCCGAGCGGGTGCTGTGGCCTCAGCGCGAGGCCACGAGTGCCCCGTCGCCTGCCACTCCGGCACGAGGGCGGCGAGGGTGGTCTCCCCTGCGCCTCCGTGCGTTCCGACGAGCCATAGCGCAGCAGTGCCGCGCTGGTCTCGGATCGGGAGCTGGTCGACCTGATCGGGTGCCGGCACGCCCCGCTGCGGAGCGGTCGGGCCGCTCGTCGTCGGAGCAGCCACGACGGGCGCGGCCTCAGTCGGTGCCGGCGTCGAAGGCCGGGACAGCCACGGGTTGAGCGGATCGCTCATGCTTCCCCCCTAGTTACGGTCATTGGTGACCATTTCTAGTGCCAGCTTACTCCGAGTAGGAATGGATAGGAAGACCGAGCGGTCTTTATCCAATTCGTAGACATACCGGGCTAAGCCTGTACCCTAGACGGGTGAAGGTAGAAGAGGCGACGCCGTGACAGCAGACGCGCTCGATCAGCTATTCGAGCAGGACCCACCGACGTTGGGGCCTGCCGAAGTAGCCGAGCGCCTTGGCACGACGCAAAAGACGATTTACGCCTGGCTGCGGCAGGGGATCATCCCTGGCTACAAGGTCGGAACGACGTGGCTCATCATCCGTGACGAGCTCAAAGACTCGTTGAGGCAGGGCGCGAACGCCAAGCGCGAGACGGGGCCGGTCGCCGTGATCGAGCCAGGGGAACACAAGGGGGATTGACCATGAGGAAGATCGGGACGGCCGCACTCGTCATCGCCGCGGCGGTGACACTGACGGCGTGCACGGCGCAGGAGCCTGCGCCCACGCCGACACCAACCCCCAGCAGCTCCGGTCCGAGCTTCCCCACCGACGCCTCCTCGTTCAACCCCGCTCCGAGCGGCGCGATCGACGAGGACAGCGGCGAGGTCATCACGCCCCAGCCCGTCCCCGAGTGGGACGAGGACTCCCGGCAGGCCGCCGTCGCGGCCGCCGAGACGGCGCTACGCGCCTACGCCCGACCCGGCCTGCCGGCGGAGGCGTGGCGAGAGGGGCTGATCCCTCTCCTGGACCAGAAGGCCCAGCAGGACTACAGCTACCTCGACCCGGCCCGCATCGTCGCGTCCGAGGTCACCGGTGCTGGCACCATCACCGACGACACCAGCGCCTATGTCGCTTTCGTCGACGTGCCGACCAACGCCGGCACCTACGGCGTCGTCGTCAGCCGCACGGACGCTGATGCCCCGTGGCTCACGAGCCGCTTCATCCTGCCGGAGGGGGTGAACTAGCCGTGGCTGAGCGCAAGGGAGGGGCGCTCTCGATCGCGGTCGTGCCGGTGTTGCTCATCGGCAGCATCCTGGCGATCCCGCTCGTGATGGCCGACGACACGTCGTGCGGCCCCGCAGCCGTCGCCGCCGGGCAGTCCGGCGCCAGCGTCTCGATCGACCCCGCGTCGGTCCCTCAGACCGAGATAGCCGGCTTCAATCACGAGCAGCTCGTGAACGCCGCCAACGTCATCCAGGCCGGAAAGGATCTCGGCCTGAACGCGCGCGATCAGACGATCGGCGTCATGGTCGCCATCGGTGAGTCGAGCCTGCGCAACATCGACTATGGCGACTACGAGACCGGCGGCGTCACCAACCCCGACGGGTCCCGTACGACCTCGATCGGCCTGTTCCAGCAGCAGGACGGCTGGGGCAGCCGCGAGGAGCGCCTAGACCCCTACATCGCGTCGACGAAGTTCTTCCAGGCGATGACGTCGAAGGTCCCCGACCGCGAGTCCGTCGAGCCCACGATCGTCGGCCACCGCACGCAGGTGAACGCCGATCCGTACCACTACACGCCGTTCTGGTCGCCCGCGGTGCAGATCGTCGAGAGCTTGACCGGTGTCCGCACTGGCCTGAGCGAGGGCGACGGGTCCGCCAGCGGCACGTGTGCCGGCGGCACCCTGCCCGGCACCGTGAACGCGCAGGGCTGGGCGTCGCCCGGTGCCGGCCCCATCACGAGCCCCTTCGGTCCCCGCATCCACCCCGTGCACGGCTACGCCCGCCTTCACGGCGGAACCGACCTCGCAGGAGGCGGCTGCGACGGCCCCATCTGGGCCGCCCAGGAGGGCGTCATCACCTCCCGCGGATTCGACGGCGCCGGGAACGGCACCATCACCGTCGACCACGGCGGCGGCGTCCAAACCAAGTACCTCCACATGTACGACTCCGGGATGCTCGTTCAGGTCGGTGACAAGGTCACCGCCGGCCAGCAGATCGCCCGCGTCGGGTCCTCCGGTGAGTCCACCGGATGCCACCTCCACTTCACCGTCGTACTCAACGGCGAACTAGTCGACCCCGTGCCCTTCATGGCCGCCGTCGGCATCACTCTCGGCTGATAGATCAGGAGCACACCATGACCACCGACGTTCCCGCGTTCCCTCGTATCGAGGCCCGCACGTTCGACAACGGAGCCGGAGAGGTGACCATCAATGGCACCTCGCACCCGATCGAGACGGACACGATCGACGACGCCCGCGCCGCGATCCTCGCCCTCTCAGCCGAGACCGCGCAGAAGGTCTCCCGACCCGTCCGGGTCACCACCACCGGTCCCGACGGCGAGTGGCCGCTGATCGTCCACCCCGACGGCAGCGTGGAGGCCGACGAGACGCAGACCGCTAAGCCGGCCCCCGTCGTTGAGCCCGAGCCCGAGCCCGAGCCCGAGACCGAGCCCGTCGAGGAGCCGACCCCGGTCGTCGAGACCGAGCCCGCGGCCGAGGAGGCTGCACCCGTAGCCGTCGAGGCTGCGCCCCCCGCCGAGAATGCGTGGGTCCGCAGCTCGTCACCACGCGCGTCGGCCCCTGTCTCCGCGGCTCAGCCGGCACCGGCGACCCGTCGCGAGGCGCGTCAGTCGTTCTTGACGCAGGAGCAGACCGAGGAGCCCGCCACGCAGGGCTGGCGCGGCACTCTGACACGGGTCGGCATCCGCATGAGCCCCAGCGACTCGGAGCGGTCCGAGCGCTCAGACGCACAGGCTGTCTCGCAGCACTGGCCCGGCCCCCGCACGATCGCGATCGTGAACGGCAAGGGCGGCGCGAGCAAGACCCCCACCACCGTGTTCCTCGCGGCGATCTTCGCCCGGTACGGCGGCGCAGGCGTGCTCACGTGGGACAACAACCAGACGCGCGGCACGCTCGGATGGCGCACCGAACAAGGCCCGCACGAGGCGACCCTGCTCGACCTGCTCCCCCAGGTCCCGAAGCTCCTCAGCACCGGCGCCCAGAGCGCCGACCTGGCGCACTTCGTGCACCACCAGACTCGAGACCGGTTCGACGTCCTACGGAGCAACCCCAACCTGCTCGCCAGTGAGCAGCGCCTACAGCCCACCGATATCGACGCCATCCACGCCGTCGCATCCAAGTACTACCGCCTGGTGTTCATCGACTCCGGGAACGACGAGTCCGCCCCGCTCTGGCTCCAAATGCTGGAACGGTCCGACCAGATCGTCGTCACCACCACGACCCGCGAGGACCACGCCGAGTCCGCAGCCCTCCTCCTCGAAGCCCTCGCGCTGCGCGACGAGCGCAGCGCCGCCCTGGCCGAGAACGCCGTCGCCGTCGTCAGCCAGGCGGACCCCAACTCCACGGCCGCAGACCTCGACCGCATCGCCAGCGGGTTCCACACCCTCGCTCGCGAGACCGTCACCATCCCGCACGACTCCGCAATGGTCGAGGGGCGCCTGCGCCTCGGCACCCTCAACCCCAGCACGCAGCGCGCATGGCTGCGAGCGGGCGCGGCGGTCGCCCGCGGCCTGTGAACGTCACACAGCCCCTCCCGGGACTGCACCAGGTGCCGAGCTGGCCCAAGCTCGTCGCCACAGTCCGTGACGACGGCACCGGCACCCTCATGGTCAACGGCACCAGTCGGCCGTGCTCTGCCGAGTCGGTGACCGCACTCCGCACGGGCATGGTCGCCCGGTGCGTCGCGATCGCGACGAGCCTGCACCGGCCCGTCCGCCTCGACGTCACCGAGGGGGGAGAGACCTACGGCCTCGCCGTCCGACCCGAGGGATTCGTGCAGCTCGTCGAGCCAGACGGCACGATCCCCGCCCCCGACGGCCTCACCGTCGATGAGGGCCGCTGCCGGCACTGCCGACGCCTACAGCCCGTCACGTCGACGACGTGCGGCCAGTGCGGCGTCGACGAGCCGCTGCGGGTCGAGGTGGCCCCGCCCTCCAAGCCCAACGACCTCGCACCGGCACCCCTCGCCCCCGTGCTCGTCACTGATGTGCCCGTGGCCGCACCTCCGGCGCCGCCAGACGCCGGGGCCACCGCCGTCGGTATGGCGCTGCCTCCCCAACCCGCCGTCGAGCTCCACGACGTCGAGCTGACGCGCATGCGCACGCCTGCCGTCCCGGACCAACCCGCACGCCCCCGGCTGCACCTGGTGTTCACCAGCCGCGAGCCGGTCACCGTCGAGGACGGCGCGACCATCGGCCGCCAGCCGACCGCCGAGGGCGGCCGACGGCCCATCCCCGTCCCGAGCCCCGGGCGCATGCTGTCCAGGACGCACGCCGCTATCGACCTCGACGAGGACGGGCAGATCATCGTCACGGACCTGCACGCCGGCAACGGCGTCAGCCTCCAAACGGAGCCGCCTGTCGACCTGATCCCTGGCGAGCCGACCGTCGTTCCCGAGGGCGCCACAATCCTGCTGGGAGACGTGTACTGCACCGTCGCGACAATGTGACACGCCGGACCTGTCTACTTTCGTCTGTAGATGTAGAAGCGTCGCTAGAGTGGTGCCATGTCCAGTCAGTACCGGCGCCCCAGAGGGACCCCAGTGGTTGCGCTCAACCTCTTCGTCTCCCCTGAGGTCAAGAACCGGATTGACACCTACGGAGCCAACGCGAACATGCCTATCTGGGCGATCGTGGAGGCCGCCATCCTCGCCGGCGAGCCCGGCGCGAATGGCGTTCCCGAAGGGTGGGACCTGCCCGGGCAGCCGTCCCTCGACCTGGACGCCGACAGCGACAAGGAGCTGCCGATCAACAGCCCCTAACGCATGAACCCCCCGCCTCTACGAGACGGGGGGTCGAAGCTATGCGCCTGATCTGACTTCTGTTTGGCGACTGAGCAGATCACGGCGATGAGTAAAAGAAACCGGTTAGGGACCGGGGCCTTTTCGTACCTACCGAGGCAACCCGAAAGGTGGTGCCATCATACATCCCGCTACTGGTGACGTCACCCCTTCTGTGACGGCGAGTTCTTGGGCGCTGAGCTACGAGCTGAGCCCCCGCAACCACGTGCGCGTCGCCATCGTCGACGCCTACGGCGAGACGCTGAACGAGTACCGCGACCGGCGCATGGCCACGACCGCGCCAGCACGCCCGTGGGCGGTCTACCTCGCCGGGAACGATCACCGGTTCCGTCTCCTCTCGTTCGACCTCGACGCCAAGGGCGACCCCGCCCGCGCCGCACGCGACGCCGACGTGCTCGCCGGCCTCCTCACGGACACTGGCATCGAGCACGTCGTGTGCGCCTCCGGTCCCACCGGCGGGCGCCACGTGTGGGCTGCCCTCTCCGAGAGCGTCGACGCCGCCACCGTCGACACCCTCGCGCGCCTCGTGCAGCACCTCTGCCCGAGCCTTGACCTCTCGCCCCTGACGAACCCCGCCACGGGCTGTGTGCGGCCCCCAGGAGCGCCCCACCGTGCCGGCGGGCACTCGACGGTCCTCCGCGGCGACGTCGCCGCCCTGACAGCCCCCACGACCACCGCGGCCGCCGTCCGCGCCCTCGTGGCCCGCGTCGCCGGCCTCGTCGACGACACCGAGCCCGCCGCTGCGATCGACCCCCACACGCCCCTGCCCGTCGACGCGCACGGCCGCCTGTACCTGGTCGGCCCGCGCCGCCCCCTGCCCGCAGTGAGCGCCGCAGCGCTCACCACCCCCGCAGCCGACGAGAACGCCTCCGCCGTCCTCTGGCGCGTCCTCATCGGCGCAGCGGCCGCCAGGTGGCGGCACGCCGACGTCGCCGCCCTCGTGCCGACGTCGCCCGGCCTAGAGCACGTCCGCACCCGTGCAACGCCCTCAGGGCGCCGCACACGGCCGCACGGCGAGCACGCCGCCGTCCTTGCCCGCCAGTGGGACAAGGCCGTGCGCTACGTCGCCAGCACGGACCGGCAGATCGGGGACGATCCCACCTTCGAGCGTCGCGCCCACGAGATGAGCGCGCACGTGCGCCACGTCCAGGCCCGCGCGGACGCGGCCGCCGGCCGCTGGACCCACGGCGGCGGCCCCGCCGACCGCCGCGTCCTCGACGTCCTCTGCTCCCTCGCCCTGCAAGCCATCAGCGCCTCCGTGGAGGCCGACGGCCGCCGCCTGGCCCTCCTGGCCGGCATCGGCCGCGAGACGGCCCGCACGGCCCTGCTCCGCCTGGCCGAGGACGGGTGGATCACCCGCACCGCGGAGGCCGACGGCCCCCACGGCGCGCACTGGACGATCGACCCGCAGCAGCTTCTCCACAGCTCCTCAGACCACGCCCGGTCACAAGCGGACCCGCGCCCCCTGGCCGGGTCCGCTGAGAGAACAGCTCTCCTCGCGACTCTGCGCACGCGCACCGAGACCACCGCACACGACCTCTTCACTGCCACCCGCCCCGCTCTCGGTCACCTCGCCGGAAACCTTTACGCACGCACCGACACCACCCCCCGCACCACTGACGACCTCGCAGCGGCTACCGGCCTTGACCTCGCCCGCACACGCCGCCTCCTCGTCCGCCTTGCGTGGGCCGGCCTCCTGGTGCAGCTCGGCCCGAGCTGGCAGCGCGTCGACGCACCGCAGGCCCTCGACGCGGCCGCCGAGCGCGCGGGAGTCGCCGGACGCCTCGACGCCCGCGCAGAGCGCTACCGCGTCGAGCGCGAACTGTGGGCGTGGTGGAAGGCCGAGGAGGCATGGATGCACGCCCCGCGTCGGCCCGGCGCGAACCGCCGACCGAGCCGCGGGCAGCTTTCCCTTGTCCCCGACGACGGCACCCACGCCTACGGCCCACTCCCCCGGCAAGCCGACGGACGACTCGACTGGGCCGCAGCTCGTCGCGTGGTGCTCGACGAGCGTGGAGGGAGCGCCCTGCGGCCCCAGGACGAACGACGCCGCCAGGCCCCCCAGAACTCGAGCCCTGCCGTCGAGGAGCCCACCGCGGCCGAGCTGATCGTGACGCGGCTGCTCGGAGCCGTCCGCATCGCCTGAGAGCTCAGGCCGGCACCGACGACCGTGGACGGCTGCGCGCACCCGCCCACCGCCGTCGGCGCCGGCTATCGGATCGTGCGCCCCCAATGGGCACGGCCCAGCTCCCCCCGCTCCGCGGCTGGCCCGCACCCAGTGGGGACGACGCCTCGTGTTCACCGCCCGTCCCGGGCAACGAGGGGCGCGCCCCTCGCGCACCCCGGCGCCCTTCGGCCGCTGACCGAGCCGGCTACGCCGGCACCCTCTGGCCCCTGCGGGGCCGTTTCTTTGCCGTGAAGCCTTCGGCATCTCGGTCGCTGCGCTCCCTCGTAGCAACCTCCGGCCGCCCCGCAAGCCGCTGCGCGGCCGGTCCCCCGAGAACTTCGGCACGCGGTCGCAAGCTCCCTTATTTCGCGCCGAACTTCTCTCCTCCCCGCCCCTTCGGGGTTGCCCGCCGGCCTGCGGTCGCTAGGCGGTGAAACCGCCTTCACGGCAAAAAAACGTGGGGGAAGCAAGAACACATCAGTACTAATCCCGTTAGGTGGAGGTTCCCGAGATGGCCCGCAAGATCAGCAGCACCAAGACCCCCGAGCAGCGCCGCGCCGAGGCCGAGGGCCTGCACGAGACCATCACCCAGCAGGTCGAGGAGCTGCGCGAGTCGGAAGCGTGGACCCGGTTCCTGACCTTCGCCCAGTCGTTCCACCGCTACAGCCTCAACAACCTGTTGCTGATCCTGGCCCAGAAGCCCGAGGCGACCCACATCGCCGGATACCGGACGTGGCAGAAGCTCAACCGCCAGGTGCGCAAGGGAGAGACCGGCGTGCGCATCTTCGGCGGCCGCGACGTCACCGAGACGGTCGAGGACCCCAAGACCGGCAAGGACAAGGAGGAGCGCCGTACGCGGTTCTTCCCCGTGTCCGTGTTCGACATGTCGCAGACCGACCTCATCGACCCCGAGGAGGGCGACCCCAGCACGATCGCGCACCGCCTCACCGGCGACGACCCGGCAGGCATCTACGACGCCGTGGCCGACTACCTCACCGGGAAGGGTTGGACCGTCGAGCGCGAGCCGATCGCTGGCGAGACCAACGGCTACACCATGACCGACGGCAGCCGCCGAGTCGTCGTCGACGCGGGCCTCTCCCCCGCCCAGGCAGCCAAGACCGCACTGCACGAGGCCGCGCACGTCATCCTGCACGCCGAGGAGGACCCCGCCGAGTACGTCGAGCACCGCGGCGTCAAGGAGACCGAGGCCGAGAGCGTCGCCTACATCGTCGCCGGGATTCTCGGACTCGACACCAGCGCCTACAGCGTCGGCTACGTCGCCGGGTGGAGCCAGGGCGACGCCGAGACCATCAAGGCCACCGCCGCCCGGGTGCTGCGCGCCGCCCACACCATCGGTGACGCCATCACTGAGCCCGCCGCCGAGCCCGTTCCCGCCTGACCCGATCAGTACTAATCCCGTTACCCGAGAGGAGCCCCCCATCATGACCGGAGAGCCCACCCTGTTCGATCTGCTCGACTTCGAGCGCGAGGCCGTCGCCGCGACGCCCTGGCAGGGCGCGCCCCTGGCGTACTCCGCCGAGTACCACGACCCCGCCGACTTGGTGGCCGCGTTCGAGCGATTCAAGGCCGAGCGCGGCGACTTCGCGTGCATCCCCCGGTCCCACATGTGGCACAAGTCAGCCGGGGGCATCGAGGACGCGCCAGCCGTCGACGGCCACGACCTGCACCTGTTCCACGCTGACGGCTGGTGCCGCGAGGCCGACCACGACCACAGCGCCGCGCCCTTGCCCGGCGAGGGCATGCACCAGGCGGTGTGCGGGCGGTGCCAGTGGCACCACATCGCCCCGAGCTGGCAAACGGTCGTCGAGGCCCTGCACGACCACGCCCTCCCCGGGTGGCGCGCCCTGCCCGTCGTCCCCGCCAAGCTCTGCCGGTTCGACAGCACCCAGGCCACCGCCGCCCTGACCCGGTGGACGAGCGAGCACTACCCCGAGTCGTGGCAGCGCCCCGGCGCGCCGATCATCACCCCGCGCGGCGAGCACGGTCGCCGCCACGTCCCCGGCCGATCCCCGTTCGGCGGCTTCGACCTCGCCGCAGATTGACCACCTAATTAGTACCATTCCCGTTGCATCACGGTAGCGGGAATGGTACTATTAGTACTAACGAACGAAGGAGTAGCAATGGACACCGAGACAACCACCCAGACCGTGACCCACACGACGGAGGCGTGCATGTTCTGTGGCCGCCGCAGCACGGTCGAGCTGACCGCCGCGGAGGCGACGGCCTGGCGTGCGGGAACCGTCATCCAGGACGCCATGCCGTCCCGCTCGATCCCCGAGCGCGAGCTGATCCGCTCCGGCATCCACCCCGAATGCTGGGCCGAGAACTTCGGCTAACCCGAATAGTACTGATAGTACTGATACGAGAGGACCAGACCATGCTCCGAAACACCCGCGTCACCCTCGACGGCCTCGCGACCGTCACCGCCTACGCCGTCGCGGAGGGGGTGTGGAACGGCTTCGCCGCCCCGTACCTGACCCGCGAGCAGGCCGACGACCTCGCGGCGCAGCTCGAAACGCTCGGAGACCCCGAATACGACGAGACGATCCGCTACCTGCCCGAGTGCCCCGCGCACCTCGACGGCCCGGAGGGTGACGGCTACCTGCATCACTCGCCGCAGTACGACGACGAGTGCCAGAGCTGGACCGCAGGGCAGAAGGTCCCCGGGGACCCCGACGGCCCCACCGTCTACCCGGTGGGCGCCTACGGGTGGGTGTGGACCGTTGTCGACTGAGCGCGCCAGCCGCAGCGGCGGCGCGTACCGTCGGCCCCGTCGGGGCCTGCCAGCCGCTTCCCCCAGCGGTGCACACGCAGCCCGGCAGCTCCTCGCCGCCGATACCCCCATCAGGCGGCGAGGAGCACCACAGCCGGCCATCGCGGGACGGAGCCCGCGACAGCTAGAGGACGGCCGGCAAGCCGGCCGACTGTCAGCACCCTGCGGGTGCCTGTTTCTTTGCCGTGAAGCCTTCGGCAGTCGGTCGCTGCGCTCCCTCGTACGGGCGTGCTCCCTGCGCGCAAGAGGCTGCGCCTCCGGCCCGCCGAGATTTTCGGCACGCGGTCGCAAGCTCCCTTATTTCGCGCCGAAATTCTCACCGGACCGCCCTGCGGGTTGCACTTCGGTCCCCCACCCATGAAGGCGGAAACCGCCTTCACGGCAAAAAAACGAGAGGGATGGAAGGATCGCGAAATGGACCCCGTAACCGTCTACACGACCGGCCCGACGTGCCAAAAG
>Ga0265797_10009217_pt1 | contig 12910 bp, 11 predicted proteins | sample P2T30metagenome_FD_192433 | JGI IMG/M metagenome (GOLD analysis project Ga0265797, IMG submission 192433) | Plant litter microbial communities from East Loma Ridge, Irvine, California - P2 T30 | ecosystem: Environmental > Terrestrial > Plant litter > Unclassified | place: USA: California... | reverse complement strand
TCTTCGGCATCGTCAATGTCTAGCACCGGTACTGTCAGACCGTCAAATACACTAAGACCCGCCCCCGCAATACATTGGTCCGACTACTACGCCCAGGAGTTCTATCTTGAACAGCGCAGGGATGGGTTAGGGCATGCCAAGTTTCATGTATACCTCACACCGCCGGCGACAGCGAAAGCACCCTTGGTCGTGCTCCACCATGGCGCTGGGAGCTCAGCAATGTCCTTTGCGCTGGCAGCCAAGGAGATTCGCAGGGCCATGCCAGAAATTGGGATCCTAGCTGTCGAAGCACGCGACCACGGAAGTGTAGTATGGAACGCTAGTGGAGAAGTGGACAACGACCTGAGCATTGGGCAGCTCAGTCAAGATTTGGTCGACATGCTGTCGCTGACCAAGAGCAAGATGAATTGGAAAGAGCTCCCACAAATTGTGTTGATAGGACACAGTCTGGGTGGTGCAGTCGTCACCGACGCTGCGAATAAGGGCTTACTAGGAAACAAACTGCTAGGCTTTGGAGTGCTTGATGTTGTCGAAGGCTCGGCCATGGAAACACTGGCACACATGCACACTTACCTTGCGAGTAGGCCCAAGTCGTTCCCTTCGCTTCCCGCTGCTATCGAGTGGCACATACGATCGCGAACGATACGCAACCCCCAGTCGGCGCGAGCAAGCGTACCAAGCCTGCTACTACAGAACTCGGATGGACGGTGGGCATGGCGGACAGAGCTCGCGAGCACAGAGCCATACTGGGAGAACTGGTTCACGGGCATGAGCGGCAAGTTCCTCAGCGGAAAGGGTGCTAAGTTGCTGCTGCTCGCTGGAACCGACAGGCTGGATAAGGAACTGATGATTGGGCAGATGCAAGGTATGTCTATCGCCTTGTCGCTTTTGTATGAGGTATCTAATGTAATACAGGGAAATTCCAACTCCAGGTCTTTCCTGCCGCTGGGCATTTCCTCCAGGAAGACCTCCCGGAAAAGACTGCTGAAGTCGTGGTCGAGTTTGTGAAGCGCAACGACCGTAGTGCGCTTGTTCTTCCGCCTAAGGTCTCCGATCTCCTTGCGCAAGGCAAGAGAGTATAGGACTATCATCGCGAGTCTTTACCTCCAACGCGCTCGCCCCAATTGACCTATATTATGCATGACATACGATCAGGGTAGGTTGTCCCGCCGATTCGACTCTCAGACCTGACAGCCTCCAGTATGGGTATCGCATGTTGGCCCATACTTGGACCAAGTTCTCCTGCTCCAGCTATCATGGCGAGGCAGGCTCACCTCCATCCGGCGCATCGCCGCCATCATCAGCCTTGGACTTGTGCTTCCGCCTCCTCTTACGTGGTGCTGATTCTTCCCGGTCGCCCCTCTGACTGTCTCCACCGTTGGTCTCAGATGTAGACGGCCGCGACTTCTTGGTAGCACTGGGCTGGGCCGGCTTGTCCTTCTTCGGCTTCTTGACGCTCAGAGGGTTGGGTCCCTTGGGGCCCTTGCGCTTCTTCGCCTTGGGCTTTGCGTCTCCCGTAGCCTGATCTCCAATAGATTGATCACCTTGTCCCTCATCTTCTCGTTTCCTCTTCGGGGCCGTGGTCGCATCTGGCTTCCGCTGTCCCTTGAGTCCCAACTTGAACTTTGATTTTTCTTCTCGCTCGCGGTGTTGCTCCGTCACATCAGCCATAGACTCCATGAGCACTATAGACTTGGACAGGTATATGATGGGTACACCGGCGATCTGTCGCATCTTTGCGCGCGTGCTCGGGTCGTTGGCGGCGACGACATATCGATGCTTGTTTGTCGCATTGTCCTTGGGATCCACCACGGAGCTCAGGCACTCCAGCGTGCTCAGCGGCTTCTCCAAATCTTGATGGTTGCACCGCCGACGTTCGTATTCTTTGGCTTGTAATATGAGGGTCTCGTTCTTGGGTTCAGCGAGGTAGAGGTGTCGCATGTCGCACGTCGTGATCATGGGCTTCACCTGTCCGCCGAGCATCTTCTGGAGTCGCGCGAGGAGGTCGATCTTGCAGGAGTAGGCATCTTCGAGGATCTGTGAATCGAGCAGGACTTGGTAGGGTTCGCGGAAGCCGAAGTTGAGTTCGTATTGGTGGAGCTGCTTTTTGTACGCCTGTGGTGCGATTAGTGTACTGCTAGAGGACCTGCAAGGAGATTCCCTCTCTTACCTTTGCGCGCTTCAACTTCATGGCGGCTGTGTGTTTGGGAGTGGTTGATTACTCGCGGGGAAAAAAAGTTGGATGCGGCCAAAGTTTGGACCCAGAGGGCGGAATCTAACGCATGCACCAGCCACACGCGTGCGACGCTAGCCCCGTATGCGACGTCTGCGGCTTGGAGACACCCCCGTTGCTCTCCGCTTTAGTAAATCCGCCTCAGGGCATCCCACGCCTAATTGTACATATTGTACGTACCCGCACATACATTTGAATTGCTTCCTACGGCGGCCCCTGCGCTTTTCCCTGTTGATACGACTGCGAACCTGCCTCTCCATGCGTTTCTCACGGTAGTCCCCACCAGTATGAGCGAGAACCCCGCCGCGGCCCCCAAGAATGAGGGAAATAATGCCGAGACCGCGGAGGTGAAGAAGGAACCCAATGAAGCCGTTGAATACGATGATTTTGGCCTGCCTATACGGAAGAGGCGGCCGCGAACGCCCGTCGAGGACAGTTCCGACTCGGAAGGGGAGAAGTTTGAGGATGCCGTAGCCTCCACAGCCGCGCGTCTAAAGGAAGACGCGGTGCCAGCACAAGAAAAGGAAGAAGCCAAGACAGACAATACTGTGGAGAAGCTTCCCGAGGTCGCACCTGAGGTTACTGTGAAGGAAAGCGATGCGACACCGCAAGTCAATGGGCAGGCGAAGGAGCCCGTGGAGGACACCGACCCCAAGGCACCCGAAGATAAGCCTGTAGAAACGAAGCAAGACACACCCGAACCCACAAAGCCTCCCGAGACCACAGAAACACGCACAAGCACGAGTGCCGCGCCTTCACTTCCCCAACAAACGAGCGTTCCGACCGTATCCGAGTATTCACACCAGCATGCAGTCATACAATCACAAAGAGAAGTCAAGGAGGAGAAGAAGGAAGAGGACGACGGCGAATGGCAGACTATGCCCGCATACGCTCGATACGACATGTACGACGACGACAACAGGCTCATTGCGAAGGAGAACACGGAAGAGCTGGAAGACATGCACGGTTATGCCAACGTCGGAGGCGCCGCCAAAGGATACACCAGAGTCATCATGGACGACGATGCTGACTCGCAAACGAGCATGGACGACAACACCGCCTATCTGTTCAAGGAGAGGAGTACTGCACTGGCCGACGAAGACGAGGAGGGTCGGGATCCGCTCTCGCAAATGCAGGCAACCAAGAACCTCCTCACCGAAGGACAGCGTGTCGCATACGTCGGTCTGGTACGATTGGCCATGGTGGAGATGGAACGCAAGTTTTCCAACTTCGAAACGACCAACAAGAAGATGAAGAAGCTGCTCGAGCTACAGTCAGGAACCACAAAAATGTGGGCACAGAAGATCATGGTCAAGATTTACGGGCACATGGACATCAACGCCTCTGAGCAGATCATGATCGAGCAATTGTCTGAACACGGCGTGGTTCCTGGAGACCTTACACCAGCACTGATGCAGAATGCTCGAGTAAAGAATCCCGCAGCCGAAGATGCCGAGACGGTAAACGAATCAGACTCTGCCAGACCGTCTATATCGTCGCCGCGTCCCGAATCACCCGCAGAGAAGTCAAAACTGAAGAGGGCTTCGACGATGGAATCGCAAGACGACTTGCAAACACCGCCTCCCCCGCCCTACCAGGAACACCAGGATGACGATTTTGATTATCCAGAAGTTAGGTCGCCATCACAACTTCCCACTAGTAAGAACTTGGATATCGATTTGCGGTGGACCGTCTTGTGCGATCTGTTCTTGGTACTCATCGCCGACTCTGTCTATGATTCACGTTCACGAGAGCTGTTTCAGCAGGTTGGGCAATATCTCAGCGTAGACTGGCTGGAAGCTTGTCGCTTCGAAAAGCGTGTCACCGATGCTTTGGAGATGCAGGAACAAGCAGACAAAGAGAACTGGAACGAGGATGAACACATGGTCAGCCGAGCTAAGCGGGCACGCAACAAGCGATTGGCATTCATGGGTCTTGCGACTGTTGGCGGTGGTCTTGTCATTGGATTGTCTGCTGGACTTCTTGCTCCAGTCATTGGTGCCGGTCTCGCTGCGGGCTTTACGACAATTGGTGTGGCGGGTACGAGTAGTTTCCTAGCTGGTGCTGGCGGTGCCGCTATCATTACATCGACCGGCGTAGTCACGGGTAGTACTGTCGGCGTACGAGCCATGAACAGGCGAACAGGTGCTGTCAAGACTTTCGAGTACCGTCCGCTTCACAACAACAAGAGAACGCATCTCATCATTACGTTGGCAGGCTGGATGAACGGAAAGGTTGACGATGTCCGTCTTCCGTACAGTACGGTCGACCCCATCATGGGCGATATATATTCCGTGCTATGGGAACCTGAGATGCTAAGGAGTATGGGTGACACAATCAACATCCTTGCCACTGAAGTGAGTTGATATATATGCAAACTGCAAAGCTGCTTACTGACCACAACAGGCTCTCACACAAGGTCTCCAACAAGTCTTGGGAAGTACCGTCCTCACAGCTCTCATGGCTGCCATGACACTTCCCCTGGCTTTGACAAAGCTTTCTTACCTTATCGATAATCCGTGGATCGTTTCGCAAGCACGAGCAGACATGGCTGGACTGATTCTCGCAGACTCACTCATCGATCGCAACCTCGGGACACGACCTGTCACCCTTGTCGGGTTCTCGTTAGGCTCAAGAGTCATTTTCTCATGTCTGAAAGAACTTGCGAATCGAGGGGCATTTGGTATTGTGCAGAACGTATACATGTTCGGTACACCGGCAGTAGCCAAGCATGATGAGTACATCAGGGCAAGATCTGTCGTACCGGGAAGGTTTGTCAATGGGTATGCTACCAATGACTGGATCTTGGGTATGTCGCACATCTTTCTTCTACTTGTTGTCAGCTGCTAACAGTTTGTCCAGGCTACCTTTTCCGTGCTACCAGTGGTGGTGTAATGCGCGTAGCTGGTCTCGCGCCTGTCCAGATCCCAACCATCGAGAACGTAAACGTGACCGAGTTAGTCCCCGGCCACATGGCCTACCGTGCCGCCATGCCCAAGCTACTCCGCGAGGTTGGCTGGCTAGTTGAATCCGACGAATTCGCTGAGATCGAAGACCCAGACCCGGAGAATCACGAAATCCGCCAGCGTGAGCTCATCAACGAGATCGAAGAAGCGCGAAAAGACCTGGAGAAGAAAGCACAAGAGAAGGAGAAGAAAGGCGGCAAACTAAGCTGGTGGAAGAAGAAGAAGGCCGACAAGAAAGACTGGGAAGTCTACGACGAACACTCCACTGCCGCTCCGCCCGGCCACCGGAAGCTAGACGTAGACCAAGACCCCGCGAAACTCGCAGAGAACCAGGTTATGTTCGACATCGACGCAATCAGAAAGGAAGTAGCAACTCTAGCCGCCGAAAGCAAAGAATACAACGCCGAAGCCGAATTCGAGATTAAAGAGATCAAGAGCACGCTCCCACCCATGAAGATCGACATCGCAACCGTATCCCCATCCCAGACAACAAGTCCGTACTCGACGCTTAGGGAAACGAAGAGCTACAACGACAGTCTAGGCATACCAAGCACAGATGCCAAGAAACCTTCTCCTTCTCCATCCAACGGCCACTACGACGAATACGACGAATTCGACGACCCCGGCGCGGGTCAAATGGAAATGACATTCGACACCTCATTCCGCGACCCCCCGTCCTCCGCTACAACACCGAATAAATACCCCCTCCCCGCATCACCCTTACCCTTACAACCAAGTCGCTCCGGCACATCTTCGCCCTGGGACTCGGGTACACCCAGTAAAAACAACTCTGGTACTGCTCAGCCTTGGAGTGCAAATCCTGGTCAGCCGTCATGGGATGATGCTGCGGGCCCTGCTGAACGTCCTCCGTTGCGCTCAGCGAAGACGGAATCGCATGCGAGTAATTTGGGTCCGCATGCGCAGTCTACTGGTGATCTGGGACATAATGCTTGGGCTGATGAGTTTGAGGATGATTTTGGGCAGGAGAAGGAGGTTAAGATGAGTTTTATGTGATGGGAGAGGAGGGGAGGTATATCCCTTTCTCGTTAATGTGGCGTATTGGGCTGGTTCATGTTCTTTCCCGTTTGGCTGGTTTTTTTCTTGCGCCTTGTTGCATATTTCAGCGCGCATTATGGAGTTTGAATGTCGTTATGTAGTCAAGTAGGCGTTTGTGTTACGTTTGTTGGGTTGGGAGACGTGTTTGGCGTAGGCATTGGGTGGGTATGCGATTGGGTAGTCGGTCATGCTCATACCTTGCGTAGGTGTCATAGATAGTAGATAATATCAATAAGAACATATGTCATGCATTTTGACCATTTGGCACAAGTTTGGACAATTTACGTGTGTCATTAATCGTAACCTACTAAAAACTACTCGTATATCGTACACGGCTCCTATCGAGCCCCCATATGCGGCGCAAACTATGATATACCATGCATGTACGTCATCTATGCGCTAATACCATCGAACCCAAAACATAAAGGAAAACAATGACGCTCAATATGCGTTAGTATGCCATGCGTATGTATACAATTTCGAAAAGTCGCTTAAAACGGAATGGGTATCAAGCCGTTGCGTGTGCGTGCGGAGCCTCGGAAAAGCGCTTGGAGCGTGGGAAGAGCGAGATCCCCTAGATCTCGGCTTCTTGCTTGCGACGACGGATGCTACCGAGACGCCTCTTGATTGCGCCGCCGACGCTCCTGCCAGTGGTGTTGCTGCGGCCGATGCCGGAAGCTTCAGCGTCGGTAGCGACGGAGGGGACAATGCCGGGTGCTTCGGCATGGCCAACGCTGCGAGTGCGAGAGCTGCGGGTGGTCATCTCTGTGCCGCTGTCGCCGAAGCGCTTGTGGTCCTTCAGGGCCTTCTCGATGGAGTAGGAAGGTTCGCCCTTGCCCTTGAGATCGTCTGGGTGGTATTCCTGCGATGTGTTAGCGAAGTTCAGCCTAGGAATGGTTGGAGAACATACAACACCAGGCCAGCGACGGTAGTCAGCTCCAGGCTCTCGCATCAGGTCAGCACCCTCTTCATAATTGAGTACTCTTCCGAAACGATCAGCCATGCCAGGTGGTACGATGGCGACTCCCTCCAAGGGACGATGCCTCTGTACAGAGTCGACAATGTTCTCCCGTGGAGTAGCCCTCAAGGCCTCCTCGTTCGAATCCTTGACCGCCGCGAGGGGACTGTATTTTTCGACGCGGTTGCGAGCGAGACTGGCAGCATCGTACGGGCCCTCGTGGTGGTACCGACCGAAAGGTGCCTTGTCGAGACGATCGATGACGTCGGCGCCTTGGAAGTTCTTTTTCCTAAGATGGGGAGCACGGTGAGCAACTTTCTCATCATGACGCAATTGGTCAAGAGGCCTGTGTGACTTGTCACCAGGATAGCGCTCTCTCAGTGAGCCTGAGCGGTCGCGCGTAACTCCGCTCTTCTTCATGGATGCAGGGGCATTTTCGCTGGATCGTCGGGGCCGGCTTCCGTTCATGGGTCCGAAGATTTCCGCGCGGTGGTTGTCGGAGAAATGGGCACGTCTGGGGCTTGCAGAGGCAGGAGGGGATGGGTAATCATACCTCCTACTCTGCGGTGTAGTCTGCCCAACCTGCGATACTGATGCCGAAGCGCCCTTTGCCTCGGATGAAGCCCGGGAACGGCGGAACGGGTTGGTCTCGACGGAACTGCCGGTGTTGTGGATACTGACGGTTGGGTGGCCTTTGGCGTCTCCAGCGGATCCGGGCGGTGTGATGGGTGCTGCGGGAGCATATGTGGAGCGGAAGTGGCTGTTGAGGCCAGTCTCGTCGCTTGGGTCTGGTTCGATCAGAGGATCGATCAACGCATGATGGGCCTGCTAAGTCAGCTTCAATGTCTAAAGATGTTATGTTGCGCTGAACTGCTTCAAGACGGCCTGGATGAGGCGTGCCGGCGCACATGGGAGGCACAGTACAGTCCAACCAGGCGTCCGGGACAAACGAGAGATGAACACTTACTGCGTCCATTGCCATGATGGTAGGTTTGTGTGCTAGTGTTTGATAGTAGGCGAACTTGGAAAGGTTGAGTAGTTGTAGTGTTGGAGATTAGTGGTCAGACGAGTGTCAGGTGCTAGATGGATACGAGAGGAAACAACAGGTGACGGGAGGGAGAGCGAACTACATAAAGGCCTGACTTGGCAGGTACCGTGGACGCGTACATCATCGGTTCGCAGTCGCGGCCCTGCGTCAGATTTCTTCTTGTCCGCTCTTGGAGAAAAGAGCGGCCCAATCGCTGCCATACGTCATGCGGATGCGCTAGGCTGCAAGTGGGTCCGCCGCTTGGTCCTCTCCACGAGTGACGACAGCTACGATGATCCCTCACCATCACGATCCAGCCCGCCATGTCGCTGGTCGATTATCCAGATTCTGCCTCGGATGATGATGATAAGAGCCTCGATGCCTCTGCCCAGACGGCACAATCTGCCGCCAAACCTACATCGAAGCGCAAGCACAGCGCCTCTGGGGATGCCCTGCCACCGCTTCCGCCAGCCTTTCACGACCTCTACGCGACAAATGCGCGCGTCAGCACTAGCGACAACCCAAGCCTACACGGTGGACGAAAACGGGCTGTACCTCACGTCGAGGGCAAGTGGCCTAGTCATGTTTACTTAGAGTGTAAGGATACCCAGAAATATTCACCACCAATATGGACAACAAACTAACGCGTTCGAGGGATACCTACACAGCCTGAGTCTGATGCTTTACACAGCCTACTGCAGCATGTGAGAGATACTATTGATCTTGAAAATGCCAAGCGAACGAAGAAACTGCCCGTACCAGAGATCATACCATCTCTTCAATCAGAACTGGGTGCGTCGCTACCTCTTCATGTCTCCTTGTCGCGCACCCTGCAAATCAACACCGACAGCAGAGAGCCTTTTTTGGGATCATTAAGTGTTGCTGTGCGGCGGTCCGCAGTGCGCGCTTTCAATTTTGAGTTTCAGAACTTGAAATGGGTGTCCAACTTCGATCGCAATCGATGGTTTTTGGTCCTTGGCATTAAGAAGTCCGCGCTCAACGAACTTAACCGCCTGCTACAAGCATGCAACGACGCGACCCAATACAGCGGTCATCCAGGTCTGTATACAGGCGGAGTGGGAGACGGTCCGAAGGAGAGCCATGACTCCAACGACGGTCCGAAGCGGAGGAAGGTCGACAAGAATGAGCCTCAAAGCCATGATTATTCGCAATATTTCCACGTCAGCATCGCTTGGAACCTGGCTGAGCCTGACCCTGAGTGGGTGGCTCTGGTTCAAGATATCGACACCAGTAAGTTCGTTCAGGCACCTGAGACTGCTTTTGATGCTGTCAAAGTGAGAATTGGAAATACAGTCCATAATATTGCCCTGGCTAGCAAGAGAGCCGGTCTGGGGAGGGTCGGAGGAGGGCTGGGTTTGGCATGATCATCGCATTGCGATGACGTGCCGGGTTCTGGATTCGCAAGCTCGCCAGGGTCTTATCTCCTGTTGGGTGTCAGGAATTATGGACCCAGCAGCACGTCCCAACAACAACACGGCACACGCGAACAGATTTCTCACGTGCGCACAACTCTGAGCGTGGAGGTCTTCAAACAGGTTCTACCTCACTTGGCGACTGGATCTCGGGTGCGATGTAGAAATTCACTTCGGATCGTAGAATACTTTCAGAATGACGTAGGTAATTGCGGACAGCGATCGTGCAGTACAAGAAAAAGCAACTCGATCAGATTCCAACACATGGAACTCGTACCGGTTCTTTTCGACGAAGAAGAACAATGGCATCATGTGATTGCTCCTTCCGCATCTCGTTCCAACGGCTTGCGGCCCCAGGCACAGCATTCACCGAACATCACTTGGCTCAAAGCTTGACGCAGATAAGGCGCGTTGCGACATGTAACCTTATTTGCTCTCAGTAAGCACTAAATTGGCTGGACTCACGCGACCGTCGAGCCACGTTGATCTCGAACGAACCTCATGCACATGTGGGTTACGCATTTCCAGGCCCTCTGGAACTGCCCATCAATTGATGGCGAAGGGAATAGCATCTCGAAGGTCATTCCCAGTTTCTGAATTCATGTCTGTGGCGGCTGGCTTTCGAGGCGCAAACTTTCGGCACTTCGTGCAGTTTCGGGCCCGACGCGTCAAACTCGCGCTGTGCACACATTCGCGACCCGAGAGCCCGCGCGAGGACGAGACACGTGACGCTTGAACTAGGCAGCACAACAGGTGTAGATGTATATATCGCGAGGTTTGAAGGTGTGATATTAGTTATACTGGATCCCAATTCATGAAGCTCCAGTTATACTACTTTCCGCTCTGCTCACGCCCTGCATTTACAATTGAAGAACTTATCGTCACCAGAGAACCGCGAACAGCAATCCAAGACCCTCAAGACACCAGTCAACGAACTCCTATCCCCCTGAATAGCCATGGGATCAATCATGACACCCTTTCATCCCAAGATTGGCCTAGTTGGCGCCGGGCCTGCCTCTCTAACCCTCGCCAACATCCTTCAGAAGCACTCTATCCCCTTCATCATCTTCGAGTCCGCGTCAGAACTCCGCACGCAAGGCGGCTCCCTGGACCTCCACCCAGAATCCGGTCAGCTCGCCATCAAAGAAGCAGGGCTATGGGAACCGTTCGCCAAACATGCACGTCCAGAGAGCGACTGCATGAAGGTTGTGACATTGGACGGAGAGATACTCTGGGATGAGAATGGCGCTGACAAGCAAAACGTCAAAGAAGATGAGAAGTTTGAGGGAAGACCTGAGATCGATCGAATGGCGTTGGCGACGCTGATGTTCGAGAACCTGAAGGAGGGGTCCGTACAATTCGAAAAGAAGTTGAAGGAAGTCGTGCCCTCTACTGAAGGAGAGGGGAAGTACGATCTGCACTTCTCAGACGGCACGAAAGAGCCCGGATTCGATCTCGTGGTCGGGGGAGATGGCGCGTGGTCCAAGGTTCGCAAACTTCTCACCGACCAAATGCCAGAGTACTCAGGTATAGCTTCTATCACAGTGTCGTGCAAAGACGTCAAGGCTGATCCCTGGCTGCTTGACTACGTCGGCTCGGGCTCGATGTTCGCTTTTGGAGAAGGTTGCGCGGTGCAGTCCCAACGGCAAGGTGACGGTAGCCTAGGGACATACGCTAGCGTGCATGCACCAGAGGATTTCCTGCAGACGTGTGGTATCGATTGGGATAACAAAGCGACGGCGCGCAACACTTTTGTCGACCGCTACCTCTCTCATATCCACGATGACCTCAAGCGTGTCATCATGTCCTCTGATGAAGACAGTCTCATTCCTCGCAAACTTTACGAGCTGCCGGTTGGATTCCGCTGGCCATCTCGCCCAGGCGTCACCCTTATTGGCGACGCTGCGCATGTCTTCACACCGTTTGCTGGACTAGGAGTCAACACGGGCATGAAAGACGCATTGGTATTGGGGAAGGAGATTGTCAAAGTGTGCCGTGGAGAGAAATCTCTGGATGATGCTGTGAAGGACTACGAGGAGGAAATGTTTCCACGGTCCACAAAGGCGGCAGTCAAAACGGTAAAGGGGAAAGAGGGGCATTTCAGTCGAGATGGAGCTAAGCATTTTGCCGATATGATCAGATCGAAATACTACAGACAGGACGAGGTCGTTGCTCAGTAGGGAGGTGGGAGTCCAGACTCCGGGGGTGGATCAGAAGACTGGGTCGTGGTGATGTCTCGAAGTAGCCCTGGAGGAATTGGATCTACATTGCGGTATTTCATGGCATAACAATACATACTCGACTCACTACAGTTCTTAAGTCGTATGCAGATCCATAAGTGTATAACCTGACCATCCCTGGGGTGTGAGTTGAGGACCGGAGGAAGCCGTAGGAACACCAACGATGCGACGAATGCTGGAGCTTGCTTGCTACATATTCTAGCTTGAATGGTCGACAATTGGTATAGGACAGAAGGGCTGTCAGCGCGGGTACAGAGTGGTCGCCTGACTTCTTGTTCAATCGCTCGGCACCGATTTATGTAGCCAATGCCGACCAGGCACCCAAGGCTCTCAGCGCTTGGTACAACTGACTACGCGCCATTGTAATTGCGATGGATCGCCGCTTGTAAACTTGACATACACACCGTATTCATGCGCACGAAAAAATCCACTTAGCCACATCTATGTTTAGCTGCTCGCGGGTGTCTGTCTGCCGAAGAACGCGGTATCGTCAAGCGGAGAGTTTAGTGATGTCCATCAATAGCGGTGGGCACGGTAATAAGGCGCCGGCCGCTCTTGAGTCGTGAGAGAAAAGGGGCACGCACCAACATCCACCACCGCCTGAACTTCCACCCCAACCCTTCGATGCGGCTTTCGGCCAATTAAAGAACGCCCGGTAAGTAGAACCCTGCACAAGTCGTTCTGTACCTGCATGGTGGCGCAAGCTGTGCCCTTGCTCTACTACGAGTTGCACAAAGATTAGCCGTTCGCGATTGCTGCTTGTGATTGCTGATATGCGCGTTGCCGTGGATTTGATGAGGATGGAACCATCCGATGGGTCCTAATTAGCGACACGAGGAGGGTCTTACCAAAACGGTTATCGGGCACATGGCAGCTAAGAGAAATGCAACAAGTGGCTATGCTGCGATAGAGTTCACTCGTTCCCCGGCGGAGTTGGCGCAAAGACTTGGTGTGGTGTTTGTTGCCGTGACGCTCTCTCCTGCACGGGAGGGTTGCT
>Ga0265797_10009216_pt1 | contig 12912 bp, 14 predicted proteins | sample P2T30metagenome_FD_192433 | JGI IMG/M metagenome (GOLD analysis project Ga0265797, IMG submission 192433) | Plant litter microbial communities from East Loma Ridge, Irvine, California - P2 T30 | ecosystem: Environmental > Terrestrial > Plant litter > Unclassified | place: USA: California... | reverse complement strand
CCGAACTTGAGCTGGTCCGCGAGGGTCTTCGCGGAGTCCTGCGTGAACGTCCCGGTGATCTGCGCCCGGCCGTCGGTGATGGCGGCGTTGGCGCTCGGGGCGGTGATGACCTGGTCGTCGAGCGTGATGGCGAACTGGTTCTGCGGGGCCGGCTGGGCCACGAGGCGCGAGGTCACCTCGGAGAACTGGTCGGTGCCGGTGCCGTCGAACTCGATGTTGACGGCCCACTGGCCGGTCGACTGGCCCTGCGCGTTGCTGGCGAGGCCCGACGTGGCGTCGCTGATGGTGCTGCCCTGCACCTCGACGGGGCCGAGGATGAACTTCGACGTGCCGTCCGTCGAGCAGGTGACGAGGGGCTGGTCGTCCGGCGTGCCGCTGACGTCGTTGTCGGCCGCGCAGTCGAAGTTCGCGTAGGTGTCGGCGAGCTGCTCGGTGATCCAGGCGAGGTCGCTGGCGCTGGTGGGGCTCGCGGTCGGCGTGCTGTTGAGCTCGGGGTCAGGAGTGGCGGCGGTGGGGCTCGGCGAGGCGGACGCGCCGTCGGCGTCGCCGCCGACGCTCGCGCTGCTCACGGCCTCCGTGTAGAGCACCGGACGGAAGGTGAGCTTGGCCGACGCCTCGATGCGCTCGAGCGTCTCGTTGTCCGGGCGCCCGGGGATCGCGACGACGACGTTCTGCGTGCCCTGGGTCGTGATCTCGGCCTCGGAGACGCCGCCCGCGTCGACGCGCTGGCGGATGATCGACACGGCCTGGTCGAGCTGCTCGCGCGACACCGTGTCGCCGTCGGCGAGCTGGGCGGCGAGCGTGATCTGCGTGCCGCCCTGGAGGTCGAGCGCGAGCTCGGGCACCCAGCTGGCACCGGACCACCAGCCCTCGCGACCACTGTCGTCCAGTGCCGTCGCGCCGCCGTTGAGGAGCGACAGCCCCGCCACGACGACCAACAACCAGGTGAGCGAACGGAGGGCCTTCTTGACCGGCGTCGATCGTGCCACGGAGCTACTCAGCTTTCTCGGTGAGGCGCGTGCCGACCAGGCACGCGTCGCGGGGCCTGCGGGGCCTCCTGACGGCCCCGCACGCTCCGCGTGGGTCAGTCGTGCTTCTTGTCGTTCTCGGTCGTGGTCGGGTAGGCCGGGTCGCCGTCGAGGGTCGAGGCGCTCGTCGTCGAGGTCGCCCCGATCTCGTCGTCGAGCGGCGCCTCGTCGGCCACGACGGGCTCGACGACGCGGCCGAGGGTCTGGCGGTGCACCTTGACGACCGTGCCGGGGGCGACCTCGACCTCGGCGACGTTCGTGGCGTCGTCGATGGAGACGACGGTGCCGTACAGGCCGAACGACAGCATGACCTCGACGCCGGGGACGAGCTTGGACTGGAGCTCGGACTGCTGCTGGTCGCGCTTCTTCTTGTTGCGGATCATGAAGAGGACGAGGACGACCAGCAGGCCGATCATGATCAGGGTTGCCGGATCCATGGGAGGACCTTTCGCTCGGGGTGCGCCCTCGCGGGACGCCGTGGGACGGGGCTCAGCGCCGGTGCGCCGGGACGGCGTGCGCTGCGAAGTCTGGAGCGATCATAGGCCATCGTCGAAGAGGGCCGCTGGGCCCCCCGGCGGCGTGAGGCCGAAGTGCCGCCAGGCGCTCGGGGTGGCGACGCGGCCCCGCGGGGTGCGCGTGAAGAGCCCCACGCGCACGAGGAACGGCTCGACGACCGACTCGATGGTGTCGGCCTCCTCGCCGACGGACACCGCGAGCGTGTTGAGCCCGACCGGCCCGCCGCCGAAGCGGGTGAGGACGGTCTCGACGACCGCACGGTCGAGACGGTCGAGGCCCAGGGCGTCGACGTCGTACAGGTCGAGGGCCTCGCGGACCGTCGCGAGGTCGGCCTCGCGGCCGTGCACGAGCGCGTAGTCGCGCACCCGCCGGAGGAGCCGGTTGGCGATGCGGGGCGTGCCCCGGCACCGGCCGGCGATCTCGGCCAGCGCGTCGCCGCCGATGGGCACGTCGAGCAGTGCGGCCGCGCGTCGGAGGACCTCGGCCAGCTCGACCTCGTCGTAGAACTCGAGGTGCGCCGTGAAGCCGAAGCGGTCCCGCAGGGGGTTGGGCAGCATGCCGCTGCGGGTCGTGGCGCCCACGAGCGTGAAGGGCGCGAGCTCGAGGGGCACGCTCGTGGCGCCCGCTCCCTTGCCGACCATGATGTCGATCCGGTAGTCCTCCATCGCGAGGTAGAGCATCTCCTCCGCCGACCTCGCCATGCGGTGGATCTCGTCGATGAAGAGGACCTCGCCGGGCAGCAGCGCCGAGAGGACGGCGGCCAGGTCGCCCGCGTGCTGGATCGCGGGCCCCGACGACATGCGGAGCGGTCGCTGCCCCTCGTGCGCCACGATCATCGCGAGCGTCGTCTTGCCCAGCCCGGGCGGGCCGGCCAGGAGGATGTGGTCGGGCGTGCGTCCCTGCAGCGTCGCGGCACGGAGGAGCAGCTCGAGCTGCCCCCGCACCTTCTTCTGCCCCACGAACTCGTCGAGGGACGCCGGGCGCAGCGCGCCCTCGAAGGCGAGCTCGGCCTCCGACTCGGCGTCGGGCCGGGTCACGTCGGGCGTGCTCATCGGGCTCCGGAGGCGCGGCGCGACCCGGCCGACGCGGCCTGCTGGGGACCGAGGCGGGTGAGCGCCGCCCGCAGCAGCGCCGGCACGGACGTCGGCGGCACCTCGAGGCCCTCGACGACGTCGTCGACGGCGGCCCGGGCGTCGCGCTCGGTCCAGCCGAGGCCGACGAGCGCGACGACGACGTCGGCCGAGGCCGAGGAGGCGGCCGTCACGGAGGGTGCGGAGGGTGCCGGGTCGAGCTTGCCGGCCAGCGACAGGACGATGAGCTTGGCGGTCTTGGGCCCGATGCCGCTGACGCGACGGAACGCCGCGTCGTCCTCGTCGGCGACGGCCCGGGCGATCATGGCCGGCGTCAGCGTGGCGAGCACGCCCTGGGCGGACTTCGGCCCGACCCCCGTCACGCCACGGAGCAGGTCGAAGACCTTCAGCTCGTCGGGTTCGGCGAAGCCGAAGAGGGAGAGGTCGTCCTCCCGGACGACGAGCGCGGTGTGCAGCAGGGCCGTGCTGCCCGGCACCAGGGTGAGCGCGAGCTGCGGCGTGACGCCGACGCTGAGGCCCACTCCCCCGACCTCGACGACGACCGTCGTGCCGGAGGCGGACAGCACGCTGCCGCGCACGCTCGAGATCATGCCCCCAGCCTAGGAGCCCGCGCCGACTTCTCGGCGTCCCGCCACGCACGCTGGGCGGGCGTGGGCCCGCCGGCACCCGCCGCGGCCGTGGGAGGAACGCCCCGGCGCCAGGCGTGGCAGATGGCGAGGGCGAGGGCGTCGGCGGCGTCGGCGGGGCGGGGCGCCTCGGCGAGCCCCAGGAGGCGCGCGACCATGGCCCCGACCTGGGCCTTGTCGGCGCTGCCGTAGCCGGTCACCGCGGCCTTCACCTCGGACGGCGTGTGCAGGGCGACCGGGATGCCGCGTTCGGCGGCGGCCCGCAGCACGAGGCCGCTCACCTGCGCCGTGCCCATGACGGTCCGCACGTTGGCCTGGGCGAAGACGCGCTCCACCGCCATCGCGTCGGGGCGGTGCTCGTCGACGAGGGCCTCGACGCCCCGGGCGACGAGCAGGAGGCGTTCCTCGAGCGGCATCGTCGGGGGCGTCCGCACGACGTCGACCGCGACGAGGGTCGCGCGGCGGCGCGCGTCGACCTCGACGACGCCCACGCCGCAGCGCGTGAGGCCCGGGTCGACGCCGAGCACCCGGAGCCCCACGGAGCGACCGCTACTCGTCGTCGTCGGCGTCGTCGAGCGCCGCCTGGACGTCGGCGGGGACGTCGTAGTTCGCGTAGACGTTCTGCACGTCGTCGTCGTCGTCGAGGGCGTCGATGAGGCGGAAGACCTTCCGCGCCGTCTCGAGGTCGACCTCGATCTTGAGGCCGGGGACGAACTCGACGTCGGCCGAGTCGTAGTCGATGCCGGCCTCCTGCAGGGCCGTGCGGGCCGGGACGAGCTCGGAGGCCTCGGTGACGATCTCGAAGCCCTCGCCCCGGTCGGTGACCTCCTCGGCGCCGGCCTCGAGCACGGCCTCCATGACGTCGTCCTCCGTGAGGCCGTCGGTCTTCATGACCGCGATGACGCCCTTGCGGCTGAAGTTGTACGAGACGCTGCCGGGGTCGGCCATCGTGCCGCCGTTGCGCGACATGACCGTGCGGACGTTGGCGGCCGCGCGGTTCTTGTTGTCGGTGAGGCACTCGACGAGGAGCGCGACGCCGTTCGGGCCGTAGCCCTCGTACATGATCGTCTGGTAGTCGACCGACTCGCCCGACAGGCCCGCTCCGCGCTTGACCGCGCGGTCGATGTTGTCGTTGGGGACGCTGGTCTTCTTCGCCTTCTGCACCGCGTCGACGAGCGTCGGGTTGCCCGACATGTCGGCCCCGCCCTGCTTGGCCGCGACCTCGATGTTCTTGATGAGCTTCGCGAACGACTTGGCACGCCGCTGGTCGATGACGGCCTTCTTGTGCTTGGTCGTGGCCCACTTGGAATGCCCGGACACGGTGCTCCTCACTGCTGATGACGGTGCCGACCATGCTAGCCGACGGGGGCGGTGCGGCCCGGTCAGCGGGCGGCGCGCGCCCTGGCCTTGTCGAGGAACCGCCGGTGGAAGCGGTGGTCGGCGGTGACCTCCGGGTGGAACGAGGTGCCCATCAGCGGCCCCTGCTCGACGGCGACGACGCGCCCGTCGGCGAGCGTGCCGATCGCGGTGGCCGAGGGTCCCACCTCGGTCACCACGGGCGCCCGGATGAAGACGGCGTGCACGGGCGGCCCGTCGAGCACGGGCACGTCGAGGTCGGTCTCGAAGGAGTCGTTCTGCGTGCCGAACGCGTTGCGCCGCACGGTGACGTCGAGCCCGCCGAGGGTGCGCTGCCCCACGGGGCCGTCGTCGAGCCGGTCGGCCAGCATGATCAGACCGGCACAGGTGCCGTACACGGGGAGCCCGTCGTCGATGGCCGCGCGCAACGGCACGGCCAGGCCGAAGGTGCGCGAGAGCTTGTCCATGACCGTGGACTCGCCGCCGGGGATGACGAGGCCGTCGACCCCGGCCAGCTCGTCGGGCCGGCGCACCGGCACGGCCTCCGCCCCGAACGACGACAGCACCCGCAGGTGCTCCCGGACGTCGCCCTGCAGGGCGAGCACGCCGACGCGCGGCGCGCCCGCCCCCGAGGTGCTACCAGCCACGCTCGGCGAGGCGGTGCGGCGCGGGGAGGTCGGGGACGTTGATGCCCACCATGGCCTCGCCCAGGCCGCGCGACGCGTCGGCGATCACGGCCGGGTCGTCGTGGAACGTCGTGGCCCGCACGATGGCGGCGGCGCGCTTCGCGGGGTCGCCGGACTTGAAGATGCCCGACCCCACGAACACGCCGTCGGCGCCGAGCTGCATCATGAGCGCGGCGTCGGCCGGGGTCGCGACGCCGCCCGCGGTGAAGAGGACCACGGGCAGCGTGCCCGTCTCGGCGATCTCCTTGACGAGCTCGTACGGCGCCTGGAGCTCCTTGGCGGCCACGTAGAGCTCGTCGGCCTGGAGGCCGCGCAGCTGCGCGATCTCCTTCTTGATGGTGCGGATGTGCTTGGTGGCCTCGGACACGTCGCCGGTGCCGGCCTCGCCCTTCGAGCGGATCATCGCCGCGCCCTCGGTGATGCGGCGCAGTGCCTCGCCGAGGTTGGTGGCGCCGCAGACGAAGGGGACGGTGAACTGCCACTTGTCGATGTGGTTGACGTAGTCGGCGGGGCTGAGCACCTCGGACTCGTCGACGTAGTCCACGCCGAGGCTCTGCAGGACCTGCGCCTCGACGAAGTGGCCGATGCGGGCCTTCGCCATGACGGGGATCGAGACCGCGTCGACGATGCCCTGGATCATGTCGGGGTCGCTCATGCGGGCGACGCCGCCCTGCGAGCGGATGTCGGCGGGGACGCGCTCGAGGGCCATGACGGCCACGGCGCCCGCGTCCTCCGCGATCTTGGCCTGCTCGACGTCGACGACGTCCATGATGACGCCGCCCTTGAGCATCTCGGCGAGGCCGCGCTTGACGCGGTCGGACCCGACCGTGGTGGGGCGGCCGGTGGTGGACTCGGGGGCGTGGGTGCTGTCGGTCATGATGCCTCTCAGTCTAGATCGGACGCGGCCCGCGTGCCGTCGTGGTCGCCGGGGGGCGCGGCCGGTCCGGCAGGGGCCGGCCACGCGTCGGCGACGGCCTGCCGCACGTCGCCGAGCAGCTGCGTGACGGCCTTCGTGCCGGCGACGATCGGGAAGAAGTTCGAGTCGCCGGCGTACCGCGGCACGACGTGCTGGTGCAGGTGCTCGGCGATGCCGGCACCGCCCACCTGCCCCTGGTTCATGCCGAGGTTGAACCCCTGGGCGTGGGAGACCTCGCGGAGCACGCGCATGCCCACCTGCGTGAGCGACGCCATCTCGGCCACCTCGGCCTCGGTGGCGAGGTCGTAGGTGGACACGTGCCGGTACGGGCAGACCAGCAGGTGCCCCGGGTTGTAGGGGAACAGGTTGAGCAGCACGTACGCGTGCTCCCCCCGCGCGACGACCAGCGCCTCGTCGTCGGGCCGTCCCGGCGCAGCGCAGAACGGGCAGTCGTCGTCGTGCGCGCCCTGCCCCTGCCCGACGTAGACCGCGCGGTGCGGGGTCCAGAGGCGCTGGAAGGCGTCCGGGACGCCGGCGAAGTCGGCGACGCCCTCGACGCGCCGCCCCTCCTCGCGCTGGTCGTCGACGGCGCCTCCCGGCCGGCTCGGGGCCACGCTCAGACCTGGGCCTTGGTCTCGATCGCCGCGACGATCTTGGCGATCGCCTCGTCGACGGGCACGCCGTTCTCCTGCGAGCCGTCGCGGTAGCGGAAGCTCACGGCGCCCGCGGCCCGGTCGTCGTCGCCCGCGATGAGCTGGAACGGCACCTTGGCCTTCGTGTGGGTGCGGATCTTCTTGGGCATGCGGTCGTCGCTGTGGTCGACCTGCGCGCGGACGCCGGCGGCGCGGAGCTTCGCCACGACCTCGTCGAGGTAGGGGCCGTACTCCTCGGCGACGGGGATGCCGACCACCTGCACGGGCGAGAGCCACACGGGGAACGCGCCGGCGTAGTGCTCGACGAGCACGCCGAAGAAGCGCTCGATCGAGCCGAACAGCGCACGGTGGATCATCACCGGACGCTGCCGGGAGCCGTCGGCCGCCGCGTACTCGAGCTCGAAGCGCTCGGGCAGGTTGAAGTCGAGCTGCACGGTCGACATCTGCCAGGTGCGGCCGATGGCGTCGCGCGCCTGCACCGAGATCTTCGGACCGTAGAAGGCCGCTCCGCCCGGGTCGGGCACGAGCTCGAGCCCGCTCGCCTCGGCCACCTCGCGCAGCGTCGTCGTGGCTTCGTCCCAGACGTCGTCGTCGCCGACGTACTTGGCCGGGTCCTTCGTCGAGAGCTCGAGGTAGAAGTCGTCGAGCCCGTAGTCGCGGAGCAGCGAGAGCACGAAGTCCAGCGTGCCGGTCAGCTCCTCCTTCATGGCCTCGCGCGTCGTGAAGATGTGCGCGTCGTCCTGGGTCATGCCGCGGACGCGCGTGAGGCCGTGGATGACCCCGGACTTCTCGTTGCGGTAGACGGTGCCGAACTCGAACAGCCGCAGCGGCAGGTCGCGGTACGACCGGGGCTGCGAGCGGTAGGCGAGGATGTGCATGGGGCAGTTCATGGGCTTGAGGTAGTAGTCGGCGCCCTGGCGCGTGACCTCGCCCTCGTCGTTGCGGGCCTCGTCGAGCTTCATCGCCGGGAACATGCCGTCGGCGTACCAGCCGAGGTGGCCGGAGGTCTCGTAGAGGGACGACTTCGTGATGTGCGGCGTGTAGACGAAGTCGTAGCCCTCGGCCTCGTGGCGGCGCCGGGAGTAGTCCTCCATCTCGCGCCGGACGATGCCGCCCTTGGGGTGGAAGATGGCCAGCCCTGAGCCGATCTCGTCGGGGAACGAGAAGAGGTCGAGCTCGGCGCCGAGCTTGCGGTGGTCGCGCTTGGCCGCCTCCTCGAGCCGGGCCTGGTAGGCGCGCAGCTCGTCCTTCGTGGGCCAGGCCGTGCCGTAGATGCGCTGCAGCTGCGGGTTCTTCTCGGAGCCGCGCCAGTAGGCGGCGGCCACGCGCATGAGCTTCGTGGCGTTGCCGAGCACGCGCGTCGACGGCACGTGCGGGCCGCGGCAGAGGTCGCTCCAGATCACGTCGCCGGTCTTGGGGTCGACGTTGTCGTAGACGGTGAGCTCGGCACCGCCCACCTCCACCGACTCGCCGTCGTCGCCGAGCTCGTCGTGCGCGCCGCCCTTGAGGCCGATGAGCTCGAGCTTGTACGGCTCGGCCGCGAGCTGCTCCCGCGCCTCGTCGTCGGTGACGACGCGGCGGACGAAGCGCTGGCCCTGGCGGACGATGCGCTCCATGCCCTTCTCGATCGCCTTGAGGTCCTCCGGCGTGAAGGGCTCGGCGACGTCGAAGTCGTAGTAGAAGCCGTCGGTGACGGGCGGGCCGATGCCGAGCCGCGCCTCCGGGTTGATCGCCTGGACCGCCTGGGCCATGACGTGCGCGGCCGAGTGCCGCAGCACGGCGAGGCCGTCGGGCGAGCCGATCGTCACCGGCTCGGCGACGTCGCCGGGCTCGAGGGCCGTGGCCAGGTCGCGCAGCTCGCCGCCGACGCGGAGGGCCACCACGGAGCGGTCGGCGAAGAGCTCGGTGCCGGTCGTCGACGTCGTGACCTCGACCGGTCCGAGCTCGGCGGCGGGGGTGGACTCGGGGCTGGACGGTGCAGGCACGATGGGACGGCTCCTGGGGATCGAGGGACGCCCCAGCTTACCGAGCCGCTCCGCCGGTCACGCGTCGCGCGGGGGCGAGGTGGGGACGATCCCCGCGCGCCCTGGCATGCTCGGGGCATGGACGCAGCCGGTCAGGTCGGCGACGCCGACGCCATCTCGGCGATCGACGCCGCCCGCGCTGCCCTGCGGGGCACCGTCGACGAGCTGCGGCGGAGGGCCGTGCCCGACGAGGCGGTCGCCGTGCTGCGGACGCCGCGGGCGATCGGGCCGATCCGACGCGCCCCGGTCATGGTGCCCACCGGCCGGGCCTGGCGCCTCGGCGTGCTGCTGCTCGACGCCGACGGAGGGCTCGCCGCCACCGGACGCGTCACCCGGGCCCTCGAGCCGACGAGGTCGCAGGACCTCTCGGCCGGCGTCGAGGCGCGCAAGGACGCCCGTCGCGCGGCCTCCCGCGGCCGCTTCCGCGAGGGAGAGGCCGTGCACTGGGACGTCGTGCAGCTGCACCTCGACGCGGCCGCCCTCGCCGACCCGGGCGCGCCCTTCGCCGGTCGGCTCTCGCTCCGCGGGCAGGAGGTCGTGGTCCAGTGGGGACCGTCGGCCGGCGACGTCCGCCCCCTCGCCGCGTACCTCCGGGACCGGCTCGACGTGCTCGACCTCGGCCGGGCGCCCGGCTGACGGAGCGACCCGGCCGACCGACGCACGGACGCGGCCGGCCGGCGTCGGCGTCAGTCGTCGAGCGGGTCGAGCAGGCGGCGGAGGAAGCGCTGCGTCCGCGGGTGCGTGGGCCGGGTGAGCACCTCGTCAGGTCGGCCGCGCTCGACGACGACTCCCCCGTCGAGGAAGACGACCTCGCTGGCGACGCGGCGCGCGAAGTCGAGCTCGTGCGTGACGACGATCATCGTCCAGCCCTCCTCGGCGAGCTGGCGCATGACCGAGAGGACGTCGCCGACGAGCTCGGGGTCGAGGGCGCTGGTGGGCTCGTCGAAGAGGAGCAGGGCGGGGCGCAGCGCCAGCGCGCGCACGATGCCGACCCGCTGCTGCTGACCGCCGGAGAGCTCGACCGGGTGGGCGTCGGCGCGGTCGCGGAGGCCGACGCGGTCGAGCAGCGCCAGCGCCTCCTCGCGCACCTCGGCCGCGGGACGGCGCTGGACCCGGATCGGGCCCTCGGTGACGTTCTGCAGCACCGTGAGGTGCGGGAACAGGTTGAACTGCTGGAACACCATGGCCGACTGGTCGCGCAGCCGGAGCAGGTCGCGCTTCGCGACCGGTGCGTCGAAGTCGATCGGCGTCCCGTCGCGGGGCGTGACGGTGCCGCCGGTCGGCACCTCGAGCCCGTTGAGGCTGCGGAGGAACGTCGTCTTGCCCGAGCCGGACGCGCCGATGAGCGCGACGACCTCGCCGGGGACCACGTCGAGGTCGATGCCGCTGAGCACCTCGACGTCGCCGAACGACTTGCGCAGGCCTCGGACGCTCAGCACGGGGGGTGCGGCGGGGTCAGTGGGCGACATGGCGGTCCAATCGCTTCTCGAGGGCGTCCTGCCCGGCGCTGAGCACGAGGCAGATGAGCCAGTAGATGAGCGCGGCCTCGAGGTAGAGCAGCATGAACTCGCTCGAGACGGTGGCGATCTGGCGCGCCTGCCGGAACAGCTCGGTGACGAGGATCACCGAGGCGAGCGAGGTGTCCTTGACGAGGCTGATGAAGGTGTTCGACAGCGGGGGCACGGACACGCGGGCGGCCTGCGGCAGGACGATCCGCCGCAGGGCCTGCCCGCGCGACATGCCGATGGTGTGCGCGGCCTCCCACTGCCCCTTGGGCACCGAGAGGATCGACGCCCGGATGACCTCGGCGGCGTACCCGCCGACGTTGAGCGAGAACGCGATGATCGCGCTCGGCCACGGGTCGATCTTCACGCCGATGCTCGGCAGCCCGTAGAACACGATGAACAGCTGCACGAGCAGCGGCGTCCCCCGGATCACCGAGATGTAGAAGCGGGCCAGTCCGCGCAGGAGGCGCTGCTCCGACAGGCGCATCAGCGCGACGACGAGGGCGAGCACCAGCCCGATGGCGAACGACGCCAGCGCGAGCGGGATCGTGCCGACGAGCGCGCCGGACGCGATCGGCCAGAAGGACCGGAGGAAGAGGTCGAGGGAGGACTGCACCGGGCTACTGGCTGACGTCCTGGCCGAAGTACTCGTCCGAGATGGCGGCGAGGGTGCCGTCGGCGCGGAGCTCGTCGAGCGCCTCGTCGATGGCCGCGACGAGGTCGTCGGAGCCCTGGCGCACCACGAGGGCGCTCTCGCTGACGTCGTCGGTCTCGGCGGCGACCTTGACGGCCTGCGACTTCTCGGGCTCGGTCTTCGCGTAGTCGAGCCAGGTCAGCTCGTCGTTGACCGTGGCGTCGATGCGGCCCTGCTCGAGGAGCGCGATGGACTCGGACCAGCCCTCGACGACCTCGACGGTGGCGCCGGCGTCGGTGGCGGTCGTGTACCAGTTGCTCGACTGCGACTGCGCGGTGGTCCTGCCGTCGAGGTCGGCGAGCGAGGTGATGTCGGTGCTGTCGGCGGGCACGAGGACGACGCCGCGGCTGACCGTGTAGGGCTCGCTGAACGAGTAGCGCGCCTGGCGCTCCGGGTTGATCGAGACCTGGTTGGCGATGAGGTCGAAGCGGCCCGCGTCGAGGCCCGCGAAGATCGCGTCCCACTGGGTCTCCTCGAACTGCGCCTCGACGCCGAGCTCCTCGGCGACCGCGCGGACGACCTCGACGTCGTAGCCGGTGAGGTCGCCGGACCCGCCGTCGGCGTGGAAGGTGAAGGGCTTGTAGGTGCCCTCCGTGCCGACCACGAGCACGCCCGCGTCCTGCACGTCGGCGAGGGACGTGCCCTCCTGGGGCTCCGCGGTCGCCGCACCGCTCGCGTCGTCGACGACGCCGTCGGTGGAGGCCGGGGCGCAGGCCACGAGGCCGAACGCGGAGGCGGCCAGGACGCCGGCGGCGGCGAGGCGGGCGGTGCGGGGGCGACGGAGGCTGGTCTTCACGGGGGTCCTTCGGGTGGGGGCAGGCTCGGGGCCGGTCGGTGGGGGCCGTCGCCCTCGGAGGGCGACACCCGATCGTCAACGCCGGTCGGGCTCCGGGTGTTCCCCGTGACGCCAGGTTACGGTCGCGCGCCGCCGAGCGACCGGTCGGCGAGGGCGTGGGCGACCGAGCGGTCGGGGTCGAGGCGGACGTGCACGTGCGCGACCGCGGTCGGCGACAGCGCGACGAGGCTCACCGACAGCGACCGGAGGACGGCCCCGCCGACCGCGTCGGCGCGGACGATCGCGGCCTCGTCGGTGACGGGCAGCAGGGCGCTCTCGCGGAGCACGTCGAGCCAGCCCCGCCACGACCCCTCGCCCTCCCCCGGCGCGGGCGGTGGCCCGGAGGGCCGCGGTGCCGCCCTGAAGCGCGGGGCCCACCGCGCCACGCGCGGCACGCGGTCGTCGTCGACGGCGCCGTGGGTGACGACGTGCACGCCCGGGGCCAGCGGGGCCGCCGCCGCCCCGCGACCGTCCCAGCTGGCGTGCAGCACGCCGTGGGCGTCGGCCGTGACCAGGTTGTAGGTGCGGCTGGTGTGCGGTCCCCTCGGCGGGGCGCCCTCGACGACGGCCTGGAGGGGCAGCGCGCCCCGCGTCGTGAAGCCGCCCTCGGGCGGCTCGGGCTGCTCGCGCCGGTTGAGGACCACGGCGAGGCGGGGCGGGGCGCTCGACGTGGCCAGCCACGCGCCTCCTGCCTCGCGGTCGCGCAGCCCCTGCACGTGCTCGCCGAGCTCGGGCCACCAGGCGCCGGGCGGGTCCCAGGGGCGCCCGGGCTGCTCGTCGCGGAGCCCGAGGAGCACGACCGGCCAGGCCGCGTCGGGGTCGAGCGAGACGACGACGGTGCACACGGGTCCTCCTGGTGCGCGGCGGGTCGGGTGCCCGCGCGCGGCACGAGGCCGCTCGGTGCGGCATCGTGGACACCGACACGCTACCCGGCGCCCCCGTGCCGGAAAGGAGCACCGGTGCACGACCCCCAGCCCTCCGA